>Ga0310690_10000174_pt1 | contig 150871 bp, 130 predicted proteins | sample AusTroGonzalo_MG_2_FD_207661 | JGI IMG/M metagenome (GOLD analysis project Ga0310690, IMG submission 207661) | Bovine rumen microbial communities from tropical cattle in Woodstock, Queensland, Australia - Gonzalo_04 (v2) (version 2) | ecosystem: Host-associated > Mammals > Digestive system >...
GTCTAGCTTGTCCTCGGCACTTGTTTCTCTAAGAAACTGACGCTCGTTTAAAGTGATATCTGTTACAATATCTCGGTACTTGCTTGTACTTTCCTTTCAGTCTTTTCAATGAGCTTTTTTCAGGCCCAAACCTTTCGGTTTCGGGCGTTAAAAACCCGCTCGTTTCCGAACGGGATTGCAAAGGTAGTAACTTTTTCTGAACTCGCAAACTTTTTCGAAAAAAACTTCACATTTTTTTAGATTTCTCGACTTCGCTCGAAATGACAAGGGAGAGATTCCTTCGCTTCGCTCGGAATGACAAAAGGTCAAACCGGGAATGACGAAAAATCACATCTGTTTGCTGTTCAGGGAGATGCGGGCAAGGAGCTCCCAGGTGCGGATGCGGTCCTTGTAGAAGTTGTTGGCATTGACCTTCTCGATGGAAAGGTCGCTGTCGGAATTGCCGCCCCAGCGACGGCAGGTGTAGAGGACGTCGTAGATGCGGCCGATCTGGTATTCGCGGCTGATGCGGAGCCCCACGGCGTAGTCTTCACCGTACTTGGTCGTCGGGAAATTGAGCTCGCGCAAGAGCGGGGTCCAGAATCCGCGGGGCGCGCCGAGGCCGTTGATGCGCAGGGCGTTGTTCCGGCCGTTCTCGGGCGTCCATTCCCGGTGCTCGACCACGAACGGAGGCAGCGGATTGAGGTCAAAGTCGGTCATCCGGTAGCAGCCGACTACCATAGCACAGCCCTGCTCCCGGAAGGCTTCGACGAACTTCTGCACGGTATCCTCATTATAATAGAGGTCATCCGAGTCCAGCTGGAGGGCGAAGCGGCCGCAGGCGGGATGGTGGATCGCCGCGTTCCAGTTACCGCCGATGGCATGCCAGGTGGGATCCTGGGCAATATACACGAGCTTCGGGTCGCCGAGGAAGGACTTGATGACATCCACGGTGCCGTCGGTGGAGTTGTCATCGACCACGATCACGTTGTACGGGAAATCCGTCCTCTGGTTCAAGGCCGAGCGGAGGGCGTCGCCGATGGTCTTCACCCGGTTCTTGCACGGAATCACGACGGAGGCCTCATAGGCGAACTCCCCTTCCGTGAGGTCAACGGCCTTGAACGAGGGCGCCAGGTAACCGCCGACGGCCTTCAGGTGGTCCGTCACTGCCTGCTCCATCTCGATCTGCGACTGCCGGTTCTTCGGATCGACATAATCGAAGAGTTTCTCGCCGGAAGTGCGGAGGTCCGTCTCTATCTCATAATAGAGGTATTCGCCGATGTGCTCCAGCCGTCCCTTCTGGGAGACCTTCAGCCGGAGGTCGTAGAGGCCGGCCGCCTGATAATCGGCCGTCATCCGGGAAGCCGCTTCCTTCAGGGCATCCGTCCGGAACAGGAGAAGGCCGCCGAACTCGAAGTCATCCCGGAGGGAACCGCATTGATAGTCAATGACCGGCGCCGGAGAGACCTCACCGCCCTTGGAGATGAAGCGGTCGGCATACAGCATCGCTGCACCGGTGTCTTCGGCCACCTGGAGCATCCGTTCCAGGGCGAAGTGTACCAGGGAAAGATCCGTCTGACGGGTATAGAACAAGGTATATTCGGCCTCGGCGGCACGGGCGGCTGCCCGCACGGACGCGCTCTGGGCCAGCGGCGCTTCCAGGACATGGACCGCGGCGACTTCGGGTTCGCGGGAAAGGATTTGGGCCTGGGAGGCCAGACAAACGAAACAGTCTATTCTTTTCATGCTCCAAAGTTACTATTTTTCTTTCGCTTGTAAAGAAAAATCCGTACCTTCGTGCACGGATTTAAAAGCAGATTATGAAAGCAATCATCCGTACCGATTTCCAATTCCCAAATCAGGTTTCCAAGTACACCGGTAAGGTCCGCGATGTGTACAGCATCGGCTCCGATTACCTGGTCATGGTCGCTACCGACCGCATTTCCGCCTTTGACGTCGTCCTTCCCGAAGGCATCCCGTTCAAGGGCCAGGTCCTCAACCAGATCGCGTCCCGCTTCCTCGACGCCACCACCGACATCCTCCCCAACTGGAAGATCGCCGAAGTGGACCCGATGGCCACCATCGGCTGGCGCTGCGAGCCGTTCAAGGTGGAGATGGTCATCCGCGGGTACCTCACCGGCCACGCCTGGCGCGAGTACAAGGCCGGCAAGCGCACCCTCTGCGGCGTTCCCCTGCCGGAGGGCATGGTCGAGAACCAGCAGTTCCCCGAGCCCATCATCACCCCGACCACCAAGGCCGCCGAAGGCCACGACGAGGACATCTCCAAGGAGGAGATCATCGCCCAGGGCATCGTCAGCAAGGAAGACTATGAGCAGCTGGAGGCTTACACCCGCGCCCTCTACAAGCGGGGCACCGAGATGGCAGCCGAGAAGGGCCTCATCCTCGTGGACACCAAATACGAGTTCGGAAAACGCGACGGGAAGATCATCCTGATGGACGAGATCCACACCCCGGATTCCTCCCGGTATTTCTATGCCGAGGGCTACGCCGAGCGCCTCGCCCGCGGTGAGCACCAGAAGCAGCTCTCCAAGGAGTTTGTGCGCGAGTGGCTGATGGCCAATGGTTTCCAGGGACAGACCGGGCAGCAGGTTCCGGAGATGACCCCCGAAGTCGTGGCCGGCATCACCGACCGCTACATCGAGCTCTACGAGCACATCACCGGCGTTCCCTTCGTGAAGGCGGAGGAAGCCGATCCCGCAGCCCGCATTGAAAAGAACATCGATACATTCCTGAAGACCCTATGATCGAGCGCTACTCCCGCAAGGTGATGAGGGACGTCTGGACCGAGGAGAACAAGTTCCGGGCGTACCTCGAAGTCGAAATCCTCTCCTGCCAGGCCTGGAGCGAACTGGGCGTCATCCCCCGGGAAGACGTCGAGAAGATCCGCGCCGCGGCCACCTTCAAGGTGGACCGCATCAAGGAGATCGAGGAAGTGACCCGCCACGACGTGGTCGCCTTCACCCGTGCCGTCAGCGAGAGCCTCGGCCCGGAGCGGAAATGGGTCCATTACGGGCTCACCTCCACCGACGTCGTGGATACCGCCAACGGCTACCTCCTCAAGCAGGCCAATGAGATCCTCCTCAAGGACCTGGAAGCCTTCCAGGAAGTCCTGAAGCGCCGGGCCCTCGAATTCAAGGATACCCCGTGCATCGGCCGTACCCACGGCATCCACGCGGACATCACGTCCTTCGGCCTGAAATGGGCCCTGTGGCACGAGGAGATGAAGCGCAACATCGAGCGCTTCCAGTACGCCCGGAAGGGCGTCGAGGCCGGCAAGATGAGCGGGGCCGTGGGCAACTTCGCCAACATCCCGCCGTTCATCCAGGACTACGTGTGCGAACACCTCGGCATCGGCTCCGCCGACATCTCCACCCAGGTGCTCCAGCGCGACCGGCACGCCTTCTATATCGCCACCCTCGCCATCATCGCCTCCACCCTGGAGCAGATGGCCTTCGAGGTGCGGAACCTCCAGCGGACGGAAGTCCGCGAGGCGGAAGAGGCCTTCGGCAAGGGCCAGAAAGGCTCCAGCGCCATGCCGCACAAGCGCAACCCCATCTCCAGCGAGAATATCTGCGGCTGCGCCCGCGTGATGCGCGGCTATATGTCGGCCTCCTGCGAGAACGTGGCCTTGTGGCACGAGCGGGACATTTCCCACTCCTCCACCGAGCGCATCATCCTCCCGGACGCGACAGAACTCCTCGACTACATGCTCTGCCGTTTCAAGGGCATCCTGGAGAACCTGACCGTGTATCCCGAGAACATGATCGCGAACATCTGGCGCACCCGCGGCGTCATCTTCGCCCAGCGCGTGATGAACGCCCTCATCGGCAAGGGACTCACCCGCGAGCAGGCCTATGACACCGTCCAGCCCATCGCGATGAAGGCCTGGACCGAGGGACTGGACTACCGGACCCTCCTGCGGGAAAGCGACGCGGTGATGGGCCTCCTCTCCCCCGAGGAACTGGAAGGCTGCTTCACCCTCGACTATTATTTCAAGAACGTGGATTATATCTTAAAACGAACTGGCATACTGCAATGAAGAAGGTAGACGTGGTCCTCGGCCTCCAGTGGGGCGACGAGGGCAAAGGCAAGGTGGTCGATGTCCTGACCCCGGATTACAAGGTGATCGCCCGTTTCCAGGGCGGTCCGAACGCGGGCCATTCCCTCGTTTTCGACGGGGACGGCTTCGTCCTCCACACCGTTCCCTCCGGCATCTTCCGTCCGGATTCGGTGAACATCATCGGCAACGGCGTCGTCATCGACCCGGTCATCCTCCAGGACGAAATCGAGGCCATCGAGGCCAAGGGCGTGGACATCACCGGCAAGCTCCTGATTTCCAAGAAGGCCCATCTCATCCTCCCCACCCACCGCATGCTCGACGCCGCCAGCGAGGCGTCCAAGGGCAAGGGCAAGATCGGCTCCACCCTCAAGGGCATCGGCCCCACCTACATGGACAAGACCGGCCGTAACGGCCTCCGCGTGGGCGACATCCTTTCCCCGGAATTCATCCAGCGGTACGAGGCCCTGAAATACAAGCACTTCGGCCTCCTGTCCCAGTACAAGTTCCCCTTCGACATCACGGAATACGAGATCAAGTGGTTCCAGGCCGTGGAGAACATGAAGCGCTTCACCTTCATCGACAGCGAGTTCGTCGTGAACCGCTACCTGGATGAGGATGCGGCCGTGCTCGCGGAAGGCGCCCAGGGCTCCATGCTGGATATCGACTTCGGCACCTATCCTTTCGTCACTTCCTCCAACACTATGACCGCCGGCGTATGCACCGGCCTCGGCGTGGCCCCGAGCCGCGTGGGCAAGGTGATGGGCATCTTCAAGGCCTACTGCACCCGCGTGGGCAGCGGTCCGTTCCCGACGGAGCTGTTCGACGCCACCGGCGAGCGCCTGCGCTCGATCGGCCGCGAATACGGCGCCACCACCGGCCGTCCGCGCCGCTGCGGCTGGCTGGACCTCGTCGCCCTCAAGTACGCCGTCATGATGAACGGCGCCACCGAGCTGATCATGATGAAGGCCGATGTGATGAACACCTTCGACACCATCCGGGTGGCGACGGCCTACAAGATTGACGGTCAGGTGGTGACGGACTTCCCGTTCGAGTGCCCCGACAACGTGGAGCCGGTGTACACCGACTTCCCGGGCTGGCAGGAGGACATCACGAAGGTCCGCCGCTATGAGGACTTCCCGGAGGCCTTCAAGAACTATGTCGCCTTCATCGAGAAGGAGACGGGCTGCCCGGTGAAAATCATCTCCGTGGGACCGGACCGGAGCGAAATCGTCATCCGCTAAACGCCCATGGACCGCAGAATCGTCATCATCCCGACCTACAACGAGAAGGAGAACATCGAGGCCATCTGCCGGAAGGTGTTCTCCCTTCCCGGTGCCTTCCACATCCTCGTCGTCGACGACGGCTCCCCTGACGGGACGGCGACCATCGTGAAACGGCTCCAGGGCGAGTTCCCGGAGCAGCTCCACCTGATCGAGCGTGCCGGCAAACAGGGACTCGGAACCGCCTACCTGACCGGTTTCCGCTGGTCCCTCGACCGGGGATACGACTACATCTTCGAGATGGATGCCGATTTCTCACACAATCCGGAAGATCTGCTCCGCCTGCACGCCGCCTGCGCGGAAGGCGGAGCCGACCTGGCCGTGGGTTCCCGATACTGCCACGGCGTCAGCGTCGTGGACTGGCCCCTGGGCCGGATCATCATGTCCTACTACGCCTCCGTCTATGTAAGGACGGTACTGGGCATGCGCGTGTTCGACACCACCGCCGGTTTTGTCTGCTATTCCCGGAAGGTCCTGGAAACCATGGACCTGGACGGGGTCCAGATGAAGGGCTACGGCTTCCAGATCGAAATGAAGTACACGGCCTACCGGCTGGGCTTCAAAATCCAAGAGGTGCCCATCATCTTTACGAACAGACAATTAGGCACCTCCAAAATGTCCAGCGGCATCTTCGGGGAAGCGTTCTGGGGCGTGCTCAAGCTCCGCTTCCGCAAGATCCTCCCCGCGAAAGCCTAGAGCACTAGCACCGCACCGCCGCCGGGGGCGAGGTGCACTTTCCAAACCTTGTTGTTCACGGTAACGTCCGTCCTGCGGTAATCGCGGGCGGCGCGGTGTGCATTGGCACCATCGACAAAAGCGTCGCCTTCCGTGTGCTGGATACCCAGCGGGCTCAGGTCCACTTCCAGGTCACGGGCCTCCCAGTTACCGAGGGCACCCACATACCAAGTGGAGCCGAAACGGCGGGCCAGGACCACGTATTCCCCGATCTTGCCGTCCAAGGCGATGGTTTCATCCCATACGGTCGGGATGGACGCGATGAAATCGGTGCATTCCGGCTCCTGCAGGTAATTGGACGGGGAGTCGCAGAGCATCGTGAAGGGCGCGTCGAAGATGATGTATTCCGCCAGCTGGTGGCAGCGGGTTCCCTGGGACATCGGTTCCGTATTGACGGGATGATAGTTCCCGCGGGTGGCGTTCCGCATCGCACCCTGCGTGTAGTCGGCGGGGCCGGCCACCAGACGGGTGAAAGGAACCGTCACGTCATAGGTCACCTGATCCACCTCCGGAGTGCTCCATTTCATCTGCTCCAGCCCATGGATTCCTTCGAAGTTCAGGACGTTCGGATAGGTACGATGAAGGCCGACGGGCTTGTAGGCACCGTGGAAGTCGGCCAGCATGTGGTACTTGGCCGCCGTGGCAGCCGCCTTGGTATAGAACTCGACGATCTGCTGGTCGTCCCGGTCCATGAAGTCGATCTTCCAGCCCTTCACGCCCATCTCGGAATAGTGCTTGCACACCCCTTCCATATCGCGGTTGAAGGCCCAGTAACCGGCCCAGAGGATCAGGCCGACATTCTTCGATTCAGCATAGCGGCAGAGTTCCGGGAGGTCGATCTCGGGGATGACCTGCATCAGGTCGGCCTGCTTGTTCACTGCCCAGCCCTCGTCCAGGATCACATACTCGATGCCGTGCTCGGAAGCGAAGTCGATGTAGTACTTGTAAGTATCGTTATTGACACCGGCCTCGAAGTCCACGCCGTACAGGTTCCAGTCGTTCCACCAGTCCCAGGCGACCTTGCCGGGCTTCACCCAGGACCAGTCCCCTTCCACGGCCGGGCGGGCCAGGCGCCAGGTCATGTCGCTCTGGGCCAGCTGCTTGTCCTCGGTCGCGATGATGACCGTCCGCCACGGGAAGGCCCAGGATGCAGGACCCTTGGCAATGAAGTCCTTCCGGGAACGCACCAGGCCCTGGAGCATGTTATGCCCGCCCTGCTCGACCACATCGGGATACGCGGCAAACACGCCCGTAAGGGTCCGGGAAGCATTTCCATTGAACAGATACATGCCCGGATAGTCCAGCAGGTCCGCTTCCGTAACGCAGAGTTTGATGCCCTCCGCCGCCTCCACCGTCAGCGGCAGGAAGGCCAGGCGGCCCTTCTCCCACTGGGAAAGAGGATGGTGGGCATAGGTGTTCTCGAAAGAGTTGAAGAACTGGGGCTCAAAGGAGTCCGCAGCCCGGGAGACATACGGGACAAAGAGATTCCAGTCCCCGGCGAAGGCGAATTCCGCCTGCTCGGCGCGGACGACGGTCTCCCCCTTCTTCCCCTTGGCGACGAACCGGTAAGCCACGCCGTCGTCATAGGCCCGGAAGATGATGTCGTAGGCCTTGGCAGCCAAGGTCAATTCATTGAAATGATCCCGGACAGAAGCCCGCTTGAAGTTCTGGGCCGGCCAGGTCGCATCCACGCTGCGGCGGGTCACCTTGAACTTGTCCGGGCCGCCGAAGACGGTCCCATCCTGCAGGGTCATGGAAATCCGGGAAGGATCCAGCAGGCGCACGCCGGCGCGCTCCACGGTATAGGAAACGCCCGCATCGGCCGACACCGTCACGACGACGGCCCCGTCCGGGGAGGCAACAACATAGTCCTTGGCCTGCACGCCCAGGGTCAGGGCCAGCGCAGCCAGGAGCAAAACCATTCTTTTCATATTTGCTGTCATTTGATGAGTCTGAGTCCGATACGGTTCCGTTCCAGGTCCACGGAAATCACCTGCACGGTGATGTGCTGGTGCAGTTTCAGGACCTTGGAAGGGTCGGCCATGCCGCGCACGCCCATCTGGGAGGCGTGGATCAGGCCGTTGTCATGCAGGCCGATGTCCACGAAGGCGCCGAAGGCCGTGAGGTTGGTCACGATGCCCGGAAGCTCCATGCCCACCTTGAGGTCGTCGATCTCGTGGATATCCTCGGCAAAGGAGAAGGACTGCGCCTCGGCGCGCGGGTCGCGACCCGGCTTGGCCAGTTCCTTCAGGATGTCGTTCACCGTGGGAAGGCCGAAATCGCCCTCCACATAGTCCTGCGCCTTAATGCGCTTGCAAAGTTCCTGATTGCCAACTAGTTCCTGGGTAGAAACACCCAGATCGGCCGCCATCCGGTCCACGATATGGTAGGCTTCGGGATGCACGGCGCTGCCGTCCAGCGGGTTTTCCGCCCCCTGGATCCGGAGGAAACCGGCGCACTGCTGGAAAGCCTTCTCCCCCAGCCGGGGCACTTCCATCAGCTGGCGACGGGACTTGTATCCGCCCGCCTTGGTGCGGTAAGCGACGATGTTGTCAGCCAGGGTGGGACCGATGCCGGACACATACTGGAGCAGGTACGGGCTCGCCGTATTCAGGTTCACGCCCACGCTGTTCACGCAGCTCTCCACCGTATTGTCCAGCTGCTCGTGCAGGAGCGTTTGGTCCACATCGTGCTGGTACTGGCCGATGCCCAGGGACTTCGGGTCGATCTTCACCAGTTCCGCCAACGGGTCCATCAGGCGGCGGCCGATGGAAACCGCCCCGCGGACGGTCACGTCCTCGTCCGGGAACTCCTCCCGGGCCACGTCGGACGCGGAATAGACGGACGCACCGTCTTCGCTCACGGAGAAGATCCGGACGCTGTCCCCCAGCCCCACCTTGCGGATGAAGTCCTCGGTCTCACGCCCGGCCGTTCCATTGCCGATGGCGATCACTTCGATACGGTATTTCTCGACCAGGTCCGCCACCGTCGTGATGGCCTGGATCTTTTTCGCCGCAGGCGGATGCGGGAAAATGACGGTATGGTGCAAGAGATTCCCGTGCTCGTCCAGGCACACGACCTTGCAGCCGGTACGGAAGCCCGGGTCAATGGCCATCGTCCGTTTCTGCCCCACCGGAGCGGCCAGCAGGAGCTGCCGGAGGTTCTCCCCGAACACCCGGATGGAATCCACATCGGCCTTGAGCTTGGCCTCCTTGAGGACCTCGTTGGTGATGGAAGGCTCCAGCAGGCGCTTGTAGGCATCATCCACGGCCGCCCGGACCTCGAGGCCGCACTCCCGGGAAGGATACCCCTTCTCCTGGCAGTAGTCATAGTACATCTTGTTGCCGCACTTCTCGGGATCGGCGTCGATGGAAAGCTTCAGGAAGCCTTCGTTCTCCGCCCGGAGGAGGGCCAGCAGGTTGTAGGAGGGAATCTTGGAGACCGGATTGGAGAAGTTGAAGTAGGTGCGGTATTTCGCGGCGGCCGGGTCGGTCTGGGCGGCCTTCGTCGGCTTCGCCTGGATCCGGCGCGTCCGGAAGATACCCCGGAGGTTCTCACGCACAGCCGCCGTCTCGGAAAGCCGTTCGGCCATGATGTCGCGGGCCCCGGCGAGGGCGTCTTCCACCGAAGCCACCTCCCCCTTCACGAACTTCCGCGCATCGGCCTCCGGGTTCCGGGATTTCCCGTTCCAGAGGAGGTCGGCAAGGGGTTCGAGACCCTTGGCCACCGCCACCGTCGCCCGCGTCTTCCGCTTGGGACGGTACGGCAGATACAGGTCCTCCAAGGTGCTGGCGTTCACGCAGTTCTCAATCTGGTCCCGGAGCGCGGGAGTCAGTTTCCCCTGCTCCCCGATCGTTCCCAGGATGGATGCCTTGCGCTTTTCCATCTCGGAGAACACCTCGGTCCAGTGCTTGATCTCCGCCACCTCCACATCGGAGAGGCCGCCCGTGCGTTCCTTTCGGTACCGGCTGATAAAAGGAATCGTGCAGCCCTCCGCAAAGAGTTCCGCACAATTCTCAACCTGCCAGTCCTTCACCTGCAGAAGACCTGCGATGTGCCTGACATAGATGTCCTTCATCGGCTACTCGATTTCGAACAGCTGCAGGAAACCGGTCATCATGAATACCTGACGGATTTCACTGGAAAGGCCCCGGATGATCACCCGTCCGCCCTTGGCGGCCGCCGCCTTGCGGACGGTCAGGAAAATGCGGAGACCGGAGCTGCTGATGTAGCCCATTTCGGTGCAGTCCAGCACAATCGTTTGGTCGGCGTGATCCAGCAGCGGCTGGATATCCCGGGAAACCTCAACGGATGCAGGGGTGTCAAGACGGCCCACGAAGGCAGCCGTCATCGTTCCTTCAGATTCAGTAATACGTACTTCCATTTTTCTTATAGTTTTTTTGTCATTGACAAGATATTCTTTCCATCCTTACGCTCATAGGCCACCTGGTCCATGATCGTCTTAACAAGATAGATGCCAAGTCCCCCGATGGGACGGTCCATGACATCGAGTGTCAGGTCCGGCGGGGACGCCGCCGTCGGGTCGAAGGGCATGCCGGCATCGGAGATGATGAAGTCCAGGTGGTCCCGCCAGATGATGGCCTCGATGTCCACGAGGCCGTCGGAACCCTCCGGATAGGCATACAGGATAACATTGGTAACGGCTTCCTCCAGAGCCAGGTTCAGGCTCATGGCGAGACCTTGGTCCATCTTGGTCTCCTCGGTGATGACCTCCATAAACTCCGCCAGTTGCGGAATCTGGCTGATGTCATTGTGGAGAATCAGGTGCCGCTCCTCGCCGCTGGACGGAGCGGGATTCGTGAATCGGACTACAACCATCGTTAAATCGTCGCTGGGATCGCAGCCGGCGGTAAACCCTTGCACGGCGGCTGCCATCGTATTAATCTGTGTACTTGCGGATGAACCGGCCTCAGCAGTGGCCGTACGGAGCATTCTCTCCTCCCCGAAGAGATTCTTCTCCACGTTTTCCGCCTCCGTCAGGCCGTCCGTGTACAGGAACAGGCTTTCGCCGGAGACCAGGTCGGTCTCCTGCTCCTGGAAATGCTGTCCGGGCAGGACGCCGAGCGGGAGGTTGGGGATGACGTCCAGCAGCCGGGCCGGCTGGCCGGGATGCAGGACGACCGGCGCATTGTGACCCGCGTTGCAATAGCGCAGGTGGCCGGAATTCAGGTCTAAGATACCCATGAAGAACGTAACGAACATATCACGCTCATTCATGTCGGTCATCGAATCGTTCATGGAGGTGACGATGCGCTGCGGGCACTTCTCATGGGCGGAAACCGTGCGGAAGAGGCTGCGGGTCACCGCCATCACGAGGGCGGCGGGGACACCCTTCCCGCTTACGTCTCCGATGCAGAACCAGAGCTTGTCACCGGAAATGAAGAAATCATACAGGTCCCCGCCCACCTGCTTCGCCGGGACGATGCGCCCCGCCATGTCCACGTCGGGGTTGTCCGGGTTCGTCGGGAAGACGGTCGGGAGCATGGACATCTGGATATCGCGGGCAATCTGGAGCTCGCTGTCCATGCGCTGTTTCTTCTGGGATACTTCCTGGAACCGGGCCTGGCTGCGGGTCGTATACACCAGGATATAGATCAGCAGGAGCAGGCCGAAGAGCTGGAAGAGCCCCAGCCATTTGCCCAGCCGGCGCAGGTTCTCAAAGACCCGGTTGTACGGGATGATCACCGCCATGGACCAGCCGGTCCGCTCCACCGGAGCGTAGAACACGAATTGCCGGTTGCCCCGGTAGGTGATCAGGCTGTGGCCCTGCTCCCCTGCCAGCATCGCGCGGACAATCCCCTGGACCGCGGTGGAATCCGGCATGGACGCCGCCACTTCCTGCGCCGTATGCTGCATCACCAGTTCCTCATTCGGACACACCATCAGCGTCCCCGTCCGGCTGATCATCATGCAGATCGCATTGGGATAGACCGCCACCTTCCCCACCAGGTCCGTGAGCCAGTCCAGGGAGATGTCGGAGGTCAGGACGCCCACCACCCGGCCGCTGTTGTCCGTCAGGGGCACCGAATAGGTGGTCATCATGCTCTCGCCGCCGCCGGTGTCAAAATACGGCTCGGACCAGGAACCCGCATTCGTTTCGATCGGGATGGTATACCACTTCTTTTCAATGTAGTTATAGGCATCGGTACCCAGCTGGGCAGTATCGATCTGGGTGCCCTTCCGGAAGGAATAAGGCGAATACAACCGCCCCTTCTCCGGATAGTAATTCTCTTCCAGGGCGATGGCCGCCCCATAGATGAAACTGTTGTTCTCCACGATCCGGCGCGTCACGGTCCAGAGGCTGTCGGGGGAATTCAGGACCTTGCGGGCCGTCCAGACATTGTTCTCGACCGCGGTTTCCACGCGGTCCAGGACCGCGATGATCTCCTGGTTGTTGCTCTTCAACTGGTCCTCGGCCCGGCGAATGGCTTCTTCCGTCACGGCAATCCTCGCGAAGTAATTCTGTATCAGGGTGGTAGCCTCAACGGTCACCACCGCGATAAAGATCATCGCGATGCCTTGCATCAGATAGCGCTTCTTTGCCTGGTCGCTCTTTGCCATCGGACGTTAAGCTAAGGATTCAGGATGGAAGACAGGGCCGCGCGGAACGTGGGCATCGGACAGCCCATATCCCGTTCGATGATGATGGTCTTGAGGCCGGCGAAGGGCCGGACCTCTTCCTCGATGTCGCGGAGCGGACGGTCCGTTCCGAAATAGGCGGGGGCAAAAGCCTGCCAGAATTGGATGGACGTCTCCGGTTCCATATGGAAGGCCTCGCGGACGAAAGCCGCATCGCTCAGGTAGGCGGTGGAATAGACCATGCCGATGTCGAAGAGCGGATAGCCGTAGCAGAAATCGCCCAGGTCGATGAAATAGCGCTGGCTCCCCACGAAAATGGCATTGCCGTACTGCAGGTCACCGTGGATGGCCGTATCGGTATCCGGAGCGTCCATAATGAAACGCTCCAGCCGCTGCTTCTCGACGGGGGTGAAGAAGGGATTCCCCTCCAGCTGGCGGATATACCGCGCCTTGACGCTCTCGAACTGGGTCGTGTCCACATGCGTGGCGTGGAGTTGCCGGCACATGGCGGCGAACTCTTCGGCATAGCGGACCACGTCTTCGGGGTTGTCTCCGACGGCGCGGGCGTAGGATTTCTTGCCCCGGATCCGGCGGAACCGGATGCCGAAACGCTCGCCGTCCGTCACGTAATCGCCGGGTTCCGGGGTGGGAATCCCGGCCGCATAGACTTTCCGGGCGATGAGCATCTCGTCCAGGGGCTGCTGGATCTTACCGGGGTTGTACAGTTTGAGCATCACGTCCGGATCCTTCCGGTGATTGTAGCTCATCCCGTTGGCGCCTTCTCCGGCGTGTTCGTAATCGGCCATGTCGACCGGAATCGCATGCAAGGTTTCCATGGGCTTAATCATTGGGGAAAATCCTGTCAACCAGGAACTTGAACTCTTGATATGCATAGGTGTCCGACAGGGAGGACAGGGCTTCCGCCAGCGCATGGTAGCGCCAGGCGTGGATGGCCTTGTCCTTGATCCGGAACATTTCCCAGAACACTTCCCCGCGGGAGGTATAGTCACGGGCGATGGCCCGCATATTGGACAGTTTGTCGCCCATGGCGACGATTTTCTCTTCCCGGGACGCCGCGGCGAGTCGCTTCAGGGATTCCTCCTTCCGGGTCCGCCAGTCCACGCCTTCGGCGAAGTGGTCGCTTTCGGTATCCACCAGCCGGGCTACGCGCTCCCCGAAAAGGTTGCGGATTTCATCGAGGGTGACCTCCGTATCTTCCACGACATCGTGCAGCGCGGCCGCCGCCAGCATTTCCTGGTCGGAAGTCATCGTGGCGACAATGGCCATCGCCTCCATGGGGTGGACGATGTACGGGAAACCCTTTCCCTTCCGTTCCGTACCGGAATGGGCCTTAACGGCGAAAAGGATCGCCCGGTCAAGCAAGGATGTATCTATCATGGACATGGTGAATCAATGGTTAGGATTTGGAATGCATGAAGGAGAGGTCCTGGGCCTGCATCATGATGTATTCCGCCATCACCTGGTTCCCTTCGGAAGGACCGTTGAGGGTTTCCAGCATCCGGGTGAGGCCGGGTATGCCGCCGCCCTTTTTCAGGATGTAGGCGAAGCACAGGTTCTGGGGGCCGACGGTGGAGGACAGGATGTCCAGGTCGGTCACGCTGATCTGGTAGCAGGCAATCTGGTAGGCGGCATCGGAGTATTTCTTGATCAGGCCGCTCAGGTCCCCGAGGGTCTTGAGGCCCATTTCCTTGAACACCGGGAGGTACGGGAGCAGGGTGACTTCCTGGATTTCCGCCTGGTTCACGGAAGCGATCCGGCGGTTGAGGGCCTCGAAGGGCTTCAGCTGGAGATAGCTCCGGTAACTGTCGCCGTCCAGGGGCACCTCTTCGAGGCGGCCCGAGGCGACCAGGGACTGGACCTGGCGGCGGTAATCGTTGATTTCGGTCCGGATCCGGCTGAACTGCTCGTCAATGAGTTCCAGCATACCGGCGAGCCGGTTCATGTTGCGGAGATACTCCGTCGGGACCTCGACCCCGGACTTGTAACCCGTGTCGTGGTTCATGTTGGCCCAGGCGTGCTGGAGGATGGTGCGCATCTGGATCTCGAAGCGGTACGGGCAGTCCGGGACGCGGCACACGTAATGCAGGGACATATAGCCGAAACGGTCGATCTCGTGGAGTCTCCGCTTGTCCACGGAGTTGTCCCAGTCCACATCGAAGAGGCGGTCCACCACCGAGGCGACCTTGTCCACGTCGTCGGTGTAGAACGTGATGATCCGCATCCCGAAAATGTCGGTGATGTCGGAGAGGGTCCGGTATTTCGAGCCCTTGAGTTCCAGCTTGCCGGCGAGGGACTTCTCTTCCTTGATGCGGTGCTCGAGGGAGGCGACGACGATGCCCGTCTCTTCAAAGACGGCCTTGATCTGTGCAGGAACCGTTTCCTGCAGCTTCTCGAAAACGGGACGCTGCCGGCGGTACTCTTGCAGGATGGCCTCGCAGTGGAGGTCCAGGTTATACTCGTTTGCCATACCTTATCAGTCTGTCAGGGCGGTCTTGACCGTGATCCAGTCGAAATGCTGGAAACGGGCATTGGTAATCAGGTCGTAGGGGACCATATTGTCCATCCGCATCAGGAGTTCGTCACGCTGCTCGGACGGGATATAACCGGCGGCCAGGTGCGAGACGATCCAACGGATCTGCTCCTGGATGGCCAGGTATTCCAGATGCTCGGCATCCGGTCCCTTGGACGGGTAGTGGCCTTTCTCTCCGGTGGCGGGGATCAAGGCAGCCGCCTCGCGGAGATTCTCGCCCGCGAGGATCCGGAGGGTGGGCAGGAAGGCGGAAAGGGACAGGTCCTGGGCCTGCCGGCGCAGGAGTTCCCGCTTGTTCGCCTCCGGGTTCCCGTCCTTGCCGGAAAGCCGTTTCTTGCGGCTCTCCCAGGTGTCTTCCCCGCCGACGGCGCGCTGGAAAGCGGCATAATACCGGGAGGCCTGCTCCTTCATCCCCTTGCCGGAAATGGCCGGGAGATTCCAGATGTCATCCGCCACACCGAAGGGGCGCAGGATGGGCGCTCCCCCATGGTGATAGGTTTCGTTGTAGAAGCCCAGGATGCCCTTCGTCCGTTCGTCCAGGTGCTCGACGCGGACCAGGATGACGAAGCGGGTCATGTCCTTGCCGGCACGGGCGGCCGTCTCCAGCATCCGGGCAGCCACTTCCACGTTCCGGTCCGGATCGCCGGTGGCGATGACCACGTAGTTCAGCTGCGGCAGGATTTCGGCATACCGCTTCCAGAAGCGTTCGCCGCCCACGATCCCCTCATTCCACAAAAGGGCTTCTTCCGACCGGAGGCCCGGGAAGCGGCTCAGGAAATCGCCGCGGTAGGACTCCAGGTCGTCATCGAAGATATCGAAGGTCGTCGGCACCCGGCGGCGGTCTTTCCCCACGAAGGAGCCGAACTCATACAGGAAGCGCAGGGCCTCCTGACCGGTCGCCCGGAAGCCCACGTGCATCGCATGGAAACCGGAAGCGACATAGCCCAGCGGGTCCCCGTTCCGGCCGGTGGCCACCTCCACGAACTGGATGGGGTGCAGTTCCGGCTTCTGGAACTTGATCTGCTGGACGGAAAGGAAATGCTTGTCAATGAGGCGGACCCGGCCCCGCGCGGCCGAATAGACGGAATGGGGACCGCCGACCCGCTCGGACAGGCTGAAGACCTTGGCCTTCACCTCGGGATCGGCCAGGAGCAGGTCCAGGAGGCGGGAATTGTCAGCTTCCTCACCGAGCAGGTAGATGCTGGTACGCTTGCTGCGGAACCAGGGGCGCAGGCGGTGCAGGCCGATCAGGTCCACCAGGTCCTTGAAACCTTCGTCCCCGACCGGGTGCTGCCCCTTGAAAAGGACGAACCGGTCGCTGCCCAGTTCCTCGTCCATCGACAGTTCCTTCCGGCGGCTCACCAGGCTGGCGAAGATGTCGCCGAGGGAGATCTCGGCATGGACCCCTTCCTTCGCGGGAAGGTCGATGAACATCAGGGTCCCCTGCCCGCCCTTGTCCTCCTTCCGGGCCCAGTCCTGCAGAATGGACTTCGCCAGGAGTTTCGCGTTCGGGTTCACGCCCACGAAAATATGGTTTTTCCGCTCAGAAGCGGCCAGGGACTCATGCCGGAACAGCCAGAGGCGGTCGTGCATCCGGCGCGGCAGGATCTGGAACACCAGCACGAAGCTGAAGCACAGGATGAGGACGAAGATGGTCAGGTATGCGATCATCAGCCCCGGCTCGTGGAAGATCACGGCGGCGATGATATCATCGAAGACGACGGTATGGCCGATGAACATCTCCAGACCGGCCGTCAGGGAGACCAGGGCCAGCTGGATCCAGTTACCGTGTGTGAACGTATGGGACGAACGGGCCAGCAGGACCACGTGCACGGCGGCACCGAGGGTCAGCAGGATCCCGAAAACCAGCAGGAGCAGGCCCCGCTTGTTCTTCCGGAGGATTTCCTTCAGGAAACGGACAAAGAAATACGCCAGGGCGATCAAGCCCAGGAGCCAGAGTACCATCAGCGGAGTCGAAACCGGAAAATCAGGCAAATGCATCAGTGGCAGTGTCAATTAATTCTTTCAAAGATAAGAAAAAAAAGTGACATTCCGCATTTTTTTGCATTAGTGTTTTGCAAGTCCTGGATAATCAGGCTAATACGTCCAAGGACCTCCGTCGGGGAGTGTCTTGAGGGTCCACCGCCAGGACGTCCCCTGCTGCGGGATGATCCGCTCAAAGTTCTGGCTTCCCCGGATGGCCGGGTTCAGCCAGATCTCGCCGCCGGGCTCCATGCCTTTGACCCAGTCCGTGAAGGAACCGGAATCGTAGTTGGTGCCGTTCATCTTGATCAGTCTCAGGGAAGTACATCCCTCGAACATCCGCTGGTAGCACTGATTTTCAATCTTCGTCGCCGGAAGATAAGGGGCATAGACGAGACTGCGGCAATTGAGGAACATATTCCGGTAGCAGGTCGCTGCCATCTTGGTCGCCGGGAGCACCTCCGGCCCCCGCTGGAGGCTCGTGCAACCGTCGAAGAAGGACTTGTAGCAGTTGGTCTGGCAAGTCATCATCGGGAAAACCAGTTCATAGGCATCGGTCAGGTTCACGTGACCCTTGAAGAAATCGATGAAGGAGAACGCCCCGGTATAGTTCGCGGCGTCACTGGCAAAACTATCCCCCATAATGAGGGAGGCGAGGTTGCCGCCTACGGAGAACTTGCCGTCCCTGGTCTCCTTCGCCGACCCGGGTTTATAGCAGTAGATCTTATTGCCGCCGTTCCAAGCGTTGATGGTGGTCGTCGACCGGAACGCTACCCTGTGCGAACGTTCCAGCAGGATGGGCGTATTGGCCGTGTAATTGACCCAGCCGGTTTCATCCAGGTTGTACTGTAAATTACTGCTGTTTATCAACACGTTGCAGCCGTCCACCTCATCATCGTCGCACTGGATCCAGAATTGACCGGTGAGTTCCGCAAGGTTCCCGAAGGAATCGAAGCCCTTGGTGAAATACTCGTTGCCCACCCAGACGGTCGTGGCGCTCCGGGGGCGGTTGGACTTGAAGAAACTGGAGAAAGTGCGGTGGGCGTCCACCACCGGAAGACTGTGGTACTCGTCCAGGGTGAGGGTCCGGATGAACTGGATGGTATTCTTCCCGGCACAGTCGGGATTGTCCGAAATAGACAGGCCTGAGGACACGGGGAGGTTGTTGTTGGTCATATCCGGATCCGGCGTCAGCGTAGGCAGTTCCGCTTCGATGGTGAATTCCAGCGGGAACATGGATTCCGGAAGGTAGGCCGGGATCGTCACCCGGACCTCCTGCTTTGCGCCTTTCTGCAGGGCGAGCTCCTGGTTCACACAAGTGACCGTCATCGGCTGCCGTTTCTCCAGGCTGATTTCCACTTCCCGGTACAGGGGATACTCTTCGTGCGTATAGAGGTTCCGCCCGGTAATCTTGATCTTCTGGGTTTTGGTCTCCGATCCCGCCATCTTCGTATTGAACCGGATCACCCGGAAGCCGGGCTCCCCGCCCATTTCCTGGGAAGAGGGATAGAAACCATGCACCTCGTTCCCCACATCGTCATACAGGATGAGGATGTCCTCCGAGAGGTCCTCCATCGGTTCCAGTTCCACGGAGACCGCACCCCAGTCCACATTGGGATCGGGCGAGTTGAGGTCGTTGAAGAAGCGGGCGTACAGATAGTAATACCCCTCCTCACTGGGGCCCGTGTAAGTCTTGGACATGAACGGTTCCACCACCAGCCGCGTCTGGCCGTTGGAAATGTCGGACAGATGCCGCATCGAAATATCCGCCGAAATGTCCTCGGCGCCGGAAGAATTGGCGGCCGCCTCCGGAGAGGAAACGCCGATGGAAGAAATCCGGTTGACCTGGATATTGTACCGGAAGTTCCGGTAAATGGGATAGTACTGGTAGACGGATTCGTAATTGACCGTCTTGGTCTCCATCAGGTCCAGGCGATAGTAATAATACTCATCGTCATCTCCGAATTTTCCCCGGAGAATGACGAACGTAGGTTCCAGGTCGGCACTCGGTGCGCTCCGTTCGTAGATATAGAAACCCTGTTCGGTATTGTTCTTGTCATACCGGATCACCCGCCCGTTGCTGTTTTCCGGATGCTCAAAGAGGGCGGCCTCAGGAACTTCGTAGTTAAACTCCACATTCGGAGCCAGATGTCCGCGATAACCCAGGGTTTCGTCCAGCGCGTGGAAATCACATCTTTCATAACCGCTGAACCGGTAGTTCGGCGAGGCGGACGGGGTGAAGTTGAACGGATCTTCCCCGCTTCCCACATTGTTCCGATAGGGAACGACGGAGCCCTGGGCCGGGAAATGAATCACCGCGTAACTGAAAAGCTCGAAGTCGTCTTCATCGGCCGTAGCGTCCGTGACCTGGATCTTGGCATAATTGCGGATCAGCGGGATATAACTCAAACTCTCCTCCGTTGCCTCATCCGGGAGGTAAGACCCATTCTGCATGACCGGCTGGTTGTGCGCATCAAGCAGCGGATGGATGGATTCCAGATAGACCTTCTGCCAGTAGGCCTGTTTCCCCTCATAAGAGGACATAGAAGGCAGGATCTGATAGGAATAGGACCCCGTAATCAACTGATTCTCATCGACATTCCCGAGGAAATGGATGGTACGGTCCGTATCCGAAAGCTCCAGTTGCACCCGGAACTTGTACAAAGTCACGGTGGAGGAATTTACATCCAGCGGATAATCAGGAATTTCGGAAACGGGGATTTCGGTGATTTCGGGAAGTTCCGTCACCTCGTCCCGGACGATTTCGGCCTTCCGGATGTACTTGATGCTCTGGCTGTGACCGCACACCACCAGATACAGCTTGTCCAGATCCAGATAAGGCTCTCCGTTGATGGAACCATCGTCCCCGTCAATTCCACGGGTGCGGGGGGCAATCCGGACATCCGGCACGGAGAAAGTGATGGTCACGGGCTTCCCTTCCAGGGACGCGTCCATGCCGGTGAAATCCTCCTCCAGCCGGGACGAGCAACCCACCAGGGTGAGCAGCAGCACCATATAACCGATCCACCGTTTCATCGCTCCATGTCCCCCCAAACAAAATGATCCGGCTCGTGCCGCGGGTCGCCTTCCAGCCCGTCCACCTGATCCCAGTACCAGGAATCATAGACGCAGCGAAGGAGGGCCGTGGTTTTGTTGCTGTTGGTCACTGTACCGTTACCGTTGACGGAAATGGCCCCGTTGGCCGACCAGTAGACCGTCGTGCCGAACAGGAACTCGAACACGCCCTTGGCCGACAGCTGGGCGATGAAATTGATCTCGGCCTTAGTCGGAAGGCGCCAGCGCCCGGCCGGGAAACCGTCCTCCTGATAACCGGCGCAGCGGTACTCCGCATACTCCTTGGTCAGGTCGCCGAAGTAGCTGCCGCCATACTCCGTGCCGCCGAACTTGGAAGCGATCCGGTAGCTGGGGGCGAGCATATTCTCCGTCCGGGTGGATTTCTCCGTGGGATAGTACCACCTCAGCGGCCTTCTCGCCTCATCCCCGTACAAGGCGTCCGCCTCATTGAAACCGGTCCGCCGGTAAACGCCCTGCGAGGCCTCGGGATATTCCGTGGAACCGCTGCGGACCGTTTCCAGGATACGCACGTTGTTCCAGACCGCATCGGCATCCTTTCCATCGACGGTGTATTCATACAGTCCGGGATACTTGGTGGAATCATCCAGATTGTTCACCGCATCTTCCCGCGGATCGCCGATGACGAACTGGGACCCGGCCGGGAGCACGGTGACGTGTATGTCGAACATATCCCGGCTGCCGCCCGTATACCAGACCGACTGCCACTGATACTCCCGCTTGGCGTTGCTGGTGGTCAGGCTGAAGAAAGGATCGTCGGAGGTCGCGTTGGATTTCTTGTCCCACCGGACGAAACGTCCGCCATTGAGATAGACATATCCCCAGGGTTTGTCGGCCCAGGGACGCTCTCCGTCCCGATAGCCATAAGGATTGTCGCCGCCGATCGCGACGATCTCCGTGTCCCGGTTCTGCAGTCTCTCGATATAGATCGCCGGGCGCTGGATAATGGTGATGTGCCTCAGATACTGCTGATACGTATGGGAGTCCGGATTGTCCATGAGGTCGGTATGGACGATGTCAAAATCAATCGTGTAGGGAGAATAGTCGAAGCCGTCCGCGGTATAGGTGTTCTGCAGGGCATGCGTCAGTTTGATGGCCGTGGAGGTGTTGGTGAGCCAGTTGGAAGGCTCGTAAGCCTCGTTCCCGGCGGGTTGCCCCGTATAATCCAGATAATAGGAGTTCTCGTCTTTCTGCCGGATCCAGCCGTGGTATTTCTGGTGATAGGAACCGACCGGCTGCGATTTGGTGATCTCCCCGTAATAGGGCCTCGTCGCCGTAACGCTTCCCGCCACCACCGTCACATTGTGGCTGGACAGGAAGGGGATGGTCAGGGTCTCCATGTTCTTGATATCCCAGGACGCCTTGTCCACCGACAGATAGCGGGCCTTGCTGATGGTCGCGTATTTATTGATCGCGAGCGCCTTGTTCTGCCAGTCCAGCAGATAGCAGGTGGGATCGAGGACCGCCTTTCCTTCGTCGGTCTCGGATCCGAGGATGGAGACATCCACGTAGAACCCGTACCAGTTGTTCCGCTTGAACTCGTTGAACGGGAGGAAGATCTTGTAATAGTATTTGCGGCGGTCGTAGGAATACCCGTTCCGGGCTTCCCGCCGCCAGTCCATCTCCAGCTTGAAGTAGGGCGCCTCGTGCGGAAGGCCCTGCGTGTAATCAATCTGCTGATGGTCCGGCAGGTCGCTGGACCAGACGGCTGGGTACGAATACATGGGCCAGGTGTTGTAGTACACCTTTTCACCGGTACCGTTGTCCACCACCTCCGTATTCAGATAGGGCGTGCCGTTTTCCCGCAGGAAAGGCCGCAGATGACTATCCCCGGAATAGGAGAAAAACGCCGGATCGGGATCCCGGGGCTCGCTGTCCGGCAGCGTCCCGTCGTGGCTCAGGAGAACGCTCTTCACCCCGTCCACCAGATAGATACGCATGCTGTGAAGGACCGGCGTCCAGATCTCATCCGGTTCATTGACACTCTCCAGATGCTTCAGTTGTACCTCGCTGGTCACGTTGACTGCAATGGACAGCTTGGCTGCAAAACGCGACACGGTGATGTCTCCCTCAACGTTGGGGCTCGCGTGCTCCTGGTAGGTGACCACGGTCTTGCCGTCCATCAGCAGAGAGGGCTGGATGTAACTGGTTTCGTTCTGGGAAAAATCAGTCACGATGCGCCTGAGGGACAGGTCGTTGAAGGAAGTGGAAGACAGGTCGCCGATGAAGGATTCGTCAAAATTGACAAGAGCGTAGACGGTCGCCTTATAGGCATTCGCCTCGGTGAAGATGAGGCCGATGAATTCCTTCTTGACCACCAGATTGAACGTCGCCTCCCACAGGGCGGCCTGCATGGGCCCGGCATTCAGCGCTTTGCGGATATGGAAGACGGCATCCGTATCGGCGTCCGGATTCTCTCCCGGATAGAAGAGGAAATCCACGTACTGAATCAGGTTTTCGTTGAATGACGACTCCCCTTCCCGGGCCTCCGTGTCCGCCTTCGTGAGGACCGGGTCATCGCAGCGAACCGTCAGGATGACATCGGGCACCTCCTCCGTAAGCACCTGCTCACGAGTGCATCCCAGCATCAGGAGCACCGCCACCAGCACGAGGATATGACCCTTCCTTCCGATCATTGATTCCACGAAGAAGAGAGGATAAACCGATAATAGTCAATGGATTCCGACCCAAGGTCCACGAACCGCCCGTCCAGGGTCTCCACGCTGAAGTGAAGGTCCACGTAGTTTCCCTCCAACTGTTCATCGGTATACCCGGCGCCCGTATTGCATCGGATCTGGATGGGGATCCGGCAATGCTCGATGCGGCCGTTGGGATTGTCGGGGCTCTGGTAATTGGGATAGATGGTAGCCTCGGCCGGGGAAACGGTAATCGCGTCACTGATCAGGTGGTTCCCGTTCGTTCCCGGAACCGGAATCACGTGGAGGGTACCGCCCACCGGCGTCGCGATGATGATGTCCCCTTCCAGCATATTCTCCTGCGTGTGCTCGTCCAGCTGGACGGTATGCCAGAACGTGACATCGTAAAAGCCGTCTTCGGTCTGAACTTTCTTGAAGGTGGGGGTGGGTGTCTCAAACACGGTGAAGCGCCGGATCACATTGACCGAACCTACCGTATAGTCCAGGGAATAGCCGGTCCATTCCCAGGGCAGTTCCTCCACCCGCAGTTTCAGGCTCATCGTCTCCTCCATAAAGCAGGCATAGATGACCCACGTGTGGTTGCGGGAGAAAACATCCCCGGGCTCCATCGAAAAACGGGCGACCCGGTCCTCACCGTCCGCGGCCGTGCGGTAGGTAATATACCCCGACAGGGTCTTGTCGGTTTCGCGGAGATAGATGGGGCCCACCTGGGATTCGGGGCCGATGGCGGCGTCCAGCCGGGCCTCGTAGTTCTCCGCCGTTTCCGACTCATTTCCCAAGCCGCGGAAAAACAGCCGCTCCGGATCGTCGACGACGGACAGCTGCTGGTTGGAAATCAAGGGAGTCCCGGAAACAAAGCCCACGGAGGCCGTCAGCGGGATGTAGGCCGGATCGTCCCCCAGGTCAAAGGGCAGGGTTGTAAACAGCTTTTCCGACACGGCGATCTGGCAGTCTTTTCCGTTGTTGGTTCCGTCGAACGCGATGCCGATGATCTGGCAGTTCGGATTCGTGCCGGCGGCCGGCGTATCCTCCGAGGCCGGAGTGCCCTGCTGACAGAACACAAAACGGATCTTGGAGACGGCCCGGGTCAGTTTCAGGGTGCTGATGTTGAGGACCGGGTATCCCCCGGAGACAATGGCTCCCTTCAGGACACCCGACATCGGGAGCCCGGCATCCGGGACCGCCGTCGTCAGCGGCCAGCTGCCGCCGATCTTGTTCACGATCCGCTCGTCCAGGGCATCCCGTGAGGTAATTTCACTGGGCAGATTGGTCATGGCGGAGGCTGCATTGGCCACCGCATACACATCCACCCGGGGATGCGCGTCGGAGGAAAGCAGGGCAAACATCTCCTCCGACAAAGGCAGCCCGAAACGGGTGATGGTGGCACCGGGAAGACCGGACTGGTCCAGCCCGGAGTCAAAACTCCGGTAACTGATCAATGTCCCGTCTTCGGAGAGGAATGCCCAGATCTGGAGGGAGGTGATCCGCCGCTCCGCGTCCAGGGGGCTGACGCTTCTCGTTTCCGCCCGGGTCATGGTGGAGCCGGGGATGTACAGGGATACCATCAGCTGCGGAGCCTGGTCATACAGTTTCTCCCGTTCACAGGAAACGGCCGCCAGCGCCCCCAGGAGCACTGCCGTCAGGAAAACGATATGCCGGATCCGGTTCATTCCCAATCGGTTAATAATCAAGGACAATGTTCTGGGGCGTAACCGGCTCCCAGTTCATCTCGGTCACGAGACCGATCTCCAGCTGCGGCGAATGCAGGTCCGGGACGGTGTTATAGGCATTCTGCAGGCTCTCGATCCGGACCTTGACCGTGGTCTTGTGGTCCCGGCTGAAGACACTGGTCAGCACCTCGTGGGAAGGCTGCGTTGCACCGGAACCGGCCTCCAGGGTCATCACGCCCGCGATGTAGAACTTGCACCAGGGAAGGATATCACCCTGCTGGCACCGGCGCTTGTAACCGGTATTGTTCCGGAATTCCAGGGCAAAGTGGACGGGTGCACCTTCCACCGTCTGGAGGAGCAGGGTCTGGACAGAGGTCCCGGTGATTCCGATCCTCAGCGTATTCCCGACCACGTTGTCATAGACATACCGGCTGGCGCCCTGGCCGGGCAGGAAACTGAAATCCACATCCTTCTGGTCGCCGATAATCACGCCCGTCAGGGGGCAGTCGCCGATCAGGGAGGCCGCGTTCTCCCCCGGGGTGTCCAGGCTCAGTTCCATCAGCGCCACGCCATACTGGAGCGGGTCCTCGATGGCGACGGACTGGGTGATGGAAGTGACGGCCTGGCCGTCCGTATAATGGATCAGGATATCCTCCCAATGCGTGTTGGTCTGGACGTACTGATTCTTGACACTGTCATTGTTGGAGGTCTTGATGGAACTGTTGGCGTAGTACCAGAGGCTGGGCGGATAGCAGTAGGTGGCGGGATCCACCAGGGCGATGTTGACACCCCCGATCATCCGCACGAACCCGTTCCCGTTCCACCAGAATCCGATGGAGCCCTCCGGAATGCCATACGAAGCGGGGAAAGAGGAGCCTGCGGCGCTCAGGACGGAAGAAAAGGTGCTGAGCGCCGAACTGATCCGGCTGATCTCCTCGATGAGTTCCATGCTCTCGAACGGGATGCGCAGCAGGGCGGTCTGGATTTCGGTGCGGATCTGGTCGAAGGTGGCGTAGGAACAGGAAAGGATCTGGTTCTCGCGTTTGACGGCATCGAAAATGTTCACGATGGACGTGTACTCAGAATTCCCCATCAGGGACATGACCACATTGAGCTGTTCCAGGAGGCCGTCGGCCCGGTCCGTAATCTCCGACAGTTCATCGGTCGTCCCCGTCTCCAGGATCGGTTCCAGATGGAAGGAGATGTCATCCGAGCCGGACGGGTTGGCCAGGCCTTCGGGCGCAAGGACCCCATAGGTGTGCTTGCTGTCCTTGGAGGCATCCGTACCCTCATCCGGCGACTTGCCATACGCCAGCACACGATTCATCCGCGTCGGGACGAATGCGCTGCCGAACAGGTGGGAATTGTTGTTGGAGACAAGCCCGTAGCGGCTGATACCGGTATTTCCCAGGACGACATTCTGGTTTCCCAGGCGGTCATCCTCGTGCTCCACCTGCGGGGATTCCGTGTTGAAGGGGATGACATACAGATGCTCGATTCCCCGGAACTCCCGGCCGGACTGGGTCACGGTGGATGACATCCGGGTCGATGCCCCCTGGCTGGACCCGACATTCTTCAGCGACAGGGCCAGCGACAGCGGGTGGTTGGCGCCTGCATCCAGGCTCTCACGGGCGCACCCTCCCCCTATGCATACCCAAAGGATGCACAGAGGGAGAGTAACCCGAAGAGATGCAAGACGCCTTTTCATAAACAGGGATTACAGGCTGAGCGTGTAATCGATACCCTGCGTCCATTCCAGGTCGACGGACAGGCCCAGGGACATCTGGGAAGCACGAAGGTCAGGAACGGAATAGTAGGCATTCTGCAGGGAGGTAGCGCCGATCTTGAAGGTGGCGGTGGTCACGAAGTCCTGGATGAAGACGCGGGCGATCTTCTTGGACTGACCCTTGGTATTCGTTCCGACATTCTCTCCGTCGACACCCCACACGGGCGGAATCTGGTGATCCGTGGGCCAGCGGCTGCTGAGGGTGTTGATCTGTTCGGCCGTAGGCTTGGGCATCTTGGCGACCAGATAGAAGACACCGTCGTGCGGGATCAGGTTGTCGCGGCCCCAGAAAGCGTCTCCGCCGTTGACAAATTCCAGGGAGACGTAGACATCATTCTGGCCTGCCTGGTTTTCAGAGGAATTGTAGTTGTCGTACACCAGGGTGTAATTCGGGCTGGCGGCATTGGGCACCGCCGTGCTGGGCAGCGTGTGGTCGTAGATCACCCCGTCGAACAGGGACAGGTCACCCAGGTTCTCGTGATTGCCCGTCGATGTATATTTCCGGGTGAACTGCCAGTTCATCCGGGGGTTGACACCGCCGATCAGGATGCCGCGCAGCTGGAGCTGAGCGCTGCTGACATTGATGGTCTTGTTATCTTCCACATTGTTGGTCAGCTTCTTCCGGTTATCCTGGAGGACGGTCACACCGTCATCATAGACGACAGAAGACTTCAGCAGGGCGACACCGTAGTTGATGTTGTCGACAACGGCCACGCCGCGGGTGCCGCTGGTCACCTTCCCGCCCGGATTCGTCCAGTCGGTCCAGCTGGTCGAGGAATTCCAGGGCGTCACGCCGTTCGGATAGCTGTCGATGGTGACATCCTTTTCGGTGATGCGGATGGGGCTGTTCACATAGTACCACAGTTCGGCCGGATAGAGGTACTTCCGGGGCTCAAACTCCGCCATGGTCGGATTCACCAGGGGCTTGTTGGGATGATAATAATAGAACTCGTCTTTCGGGTATGTACCGCCACCATCAGAAGAAGGCCGCGCAGTACCATAAACATGGAAGCCAAGCTGGGCGGCGCCTTCCGGAACGCCGAAATCCTCGTAGGGATATCCGTTCAGACTCAAGGCTCCTTCATAATTATTGGTCCATTCCGTTGACGTAATGACACCGTACTGGAGCAGCAATTCCTTAATCTCGGAAACATCCTTGTAATTGCCGTTATCTGCATCAAAATAGAGCAAAGCCCTGTCCAGGATGACTTTCGCCAGACGTTTCGCATTGGCTTCCCGTGCATTACCTGGATCCGTCGAAGAAGCGGCGGTAATGACTTTGTACATATCGATGATCTGCGACTTCACGGCAGCCGAGGAACCGGCACGATACTCACCCAACGGCCTCGTTGCGGTCCCGACGGCAGCCGTCCATTCTGCAGAACCCGGGGTAGCCGAGATATCAGAAGGCGTGATATAGGTAAACAGGTAGTAGCACTTGCCCAGCACTTCTTCCAGTCCTTCCAGGGGATGTCCCAGGATGATCCCGTTGGTAATATTGTTCTGGGAATTCTCATACCGGGATTCCGTCGGGAAATGGTCAAGCTCGTACTGGTGTCCCAACTGGGCCCAGGTAATGGCCGGGAGATTGTCAAAAACGATGGCATTGGCGCCAGTTCCAACCGTAACGGAACCATTCGCGGTAACGCCTCGCGAAAGAATGTCATTGATAACCGCGATCATCAGGCGGGCCGTGGCATCATACTGGTTCACCACAGCCGTCGTTCCCAGGATTTTCTGGGCGGAGAAAGTCGTTCCGGCAGGCGTTTTGTTCGCATCATAGCTGACGTTGGTGGCCCCCAACTCCTTGGATTCTGCTCCGGTGGCTTTGATGGCCTTGCCATAGAACAGGACGGCATCCGTACTGACGGGGAGGGAGAGTTGCAGGACACGCCGGGAAGACTCCGTGTCATTGTTGTTGGTCGCCGAAGTCCCTTCGCCCGTCGTTCCGTTATCCAGGCCATTGCTGGGAAGGAACAGGCCCAGATCGAAATCCTTGTCCGGGGCCGTCGCCGTGGCCAGCACATACGGGACCCCGGTCTGACCCGTTTTGAAGGTAAAGAGTTTGGCGTCCTCGATGCCACGGAAATTCTTGGCCAGCTGGACCGTCGACGCAGACATCTTGGTCTGCGGAGCGGCTGTCACATTCAGCACGAACTGCGTGGTCACTTCCTTGGTCTCCGGATTGTAGTCAGGGTTGGTCTCCACGACCTCCCGATGACATCCAACCAGAACACCGCCCAAAGCCACGATGCCCAGGACGGTCAGTCTAGAAAGATTCTTTTTCATAGTAAACCCAAATTATAGATGTGAAATGATTGGCATTAGCTTCAAAGAGCGAAAATACATCATTCCGCTCCAAAATGCAATACTTTTTTCCCCTATTTTCTACTCCGTTCCCTTCAGAACCTTCACATACAGCACGCCGTGCGGCGGGATATGGTACAGTCCCATCGGGATGTCCTGCTGCCGCCACAGGTCACGGACAGTATCGACCCCTTCGATGCCGATCTTGGCGAGGCAGCCGGCGAGGTCCACGGGAACGGATTCTTCGTTCAGGTTGAAGATGCCCACGGCGCGGCCCCCGTCATACAGGTCGCGGCTCCAGATCTGCATGCCGTCCTCCACGACGTCCTGATGGGCCTGGTGGCCCAGGATATCCTGGTTCACGGCATTGACCTCGTTGTTGCACAGGAGGTTGAAGGTGAAATCGTCGATCTGGGCGATGTCGCAGCCGATGAGCATGTTCGCCGCCAGGAGGGACCACAGGGAGATATGCGTATATTGCTCGTCCGGGGTCAGCCGGCTGTCCCGGAGACGGTCGCTCCAGCCCACCTTGCCCACCACCAGCATATCGGGGTCGTTCCAATGGCCGGGACCCGCATAGGGATGCAGGCCCGCCTGACGCTCAAAGCCGATGTTGTACAGGGAGTTCCAGGTATCGGTGATGTCTCCGGTGGTGCGCCAGGAATTGGCATCCACGGCGTTGCCCCAGGTCCATACATCGGCCATCCCGTACTGGCACAGGGAGTAAAAGATGTCGCGGGGCTGCTGCCGCAGGTATTCCTGCATCTTCAGGTACGGACGCATATACGAGGCCGTGGACCGGTCGTTCTGCGCGTTGAAAACCTTGCTGTAGCCGCACCAGTCGTATTTCAGGTAGTCCACGCCCCAGCTGTTCCAGGTCTCGGCGTCCTGTTTCTCGTGGTCGAGGGTGCCCAGATAGCCGCCGCAGGTACGGTCTCCGGGACTGGAATAGATGCCCATCTTGAGACCGTTGGCATGCAGCCAGTCCGCGAGGCCCTTGATGTCCGGGAACTTCTCATTGGTTACGATGGAACCGTCGGCGGCGCGCTCCTCAGCCTCCCAGGCGTCATCGATGTTCATATAGGCATAGCCGTAATCCGCGAGGCCCCGGTTGATGAGGGCGGCGGCCGAGGACATCACTTTTTCCTGCGAGACGCTCAGGCCCCAGCAGTTCCAGGAGTTCCAGCCCATGGGCGGGGTGAGGGCGATCCGGCTCCCCACCTTCAGGGTGAAATCGGCCCGGGTCTCCCCTTTGGCGTTCCGGGCGATGAAGACGAGCGGGTAGTCCCCCGCCTTGGCGACTCTGCCGCTCAGGACGCCTTTTTCCGGATCCAGCGTGACACCTTTCGGAAGGCCCTCTACGGCATAGGTCATCGGCTTTTCCCCGGAGAAGGCCAGACGGAAAATGACCGGCGAACCGGGGCGGACGCCGAACACCAGCGGACCGTTGTAGCGCGGGGTGGCCGGGGCCGGCGGCGTAAGGATGTACGGGGCGGTGACCACGGCGGTGAGCGTCTCCCCGAACTTGTCATCGGTGTAGGTCACCGTGACCTGCTGCTGGGGCAGCGAGGCCCCCTGGAAGGAGACGGACTGCCGCGGGGATACCGAAGTCTTCCACTCGCTTTCCCCGGTGACCTCGTCCTTTTCCAGATCCCGCTTCACGACCTTCACGACACCGTGCGTCTGGATCTTGGACTGAATAAGCGCATGATACTCACCGTCTTTCCTTTCCAGCCGAAGGGAAATCAGATCCTGCATCTCCGGTTTGCCGATATAGGCCGAACGCTGGAAGAAACCGCCCGGGTCGCCGCCGTTATACACCCGGACGGCGATCACGTTCTCCTTGTCCCACTTGACCAGTTTCCGCTCGACGGCATAGTGGCGGGGCGTTTCCCAATCGCTTCCGTAGCCCTCCGGGTCCCCGGGGTGCGAGCCGGTTTTCCCGACCAGCGTCCCGTTGAACCAGGTCTCATCGGCATCGTCGATGGGTCCCAGGTCCAGCAGGACCATATCCGTCTCCCCCTGCTTCAGGGAGGAAGGGATGACCACGTGGAGGCGGTACCAGCCGTAGCCGTTCGAATTCTTGATACCCTGCTTGTTCCAGTCCTTGTCCAGGGCCAGGAACTGCCAGCCGCTGTCATCGAAAGCAGGCTTGCTCCAGGCGGGATCGTCGCCCACATGGAAGCGGGCTTTTTCCACCGTGACGTGCTGCTGGGCAGATGCCGTCAGGACGCCCAGACACAGGGCGAGGAAAAGGATCATCTTTTTCATAAGGCTTCTATCGGTTTCGTTTGTGCCAGGTTATCGCATCCGCCGGCCCGATGGGGATCAATACACCGGGAAGGTGAAATAGGTCTCCGGGAACGGTTCCTTCCGGAGGGTGAAGTGCCACCACTCGCTGTCCAGGGGTTTGAATCCGTGGCGGAGCATCGCCTCCCGGAGGATCATCCGGTTGGCGAACTGTTCGGCCGTAATCTTCCGGGGGGCCCCGGCGGCCGTGTCATACGCTGCCGTATCCGGATTCCCGCAGAAGTCGGGATGGCTTTCCACGCCGAACCAGTCGAAGGTGCCGCCCATATCGACCTCCTTCTCGGTGGTCATGTCGAACAGGGTGAGATCGACGGTGGAGCCGCGCGTATGGCCGGATTTCGCCATGATGTAATCCTGCTCGAACAGCAGACTCTTGTCCACGTCGGGATAAAAGTAGCGACGCATCGTCGTGTCGGATACGTCCGCTGCCCAGCGCACAAAATGGTCCACCGCGCACTGCGGCCGGTAGGCATCGTAAATCTTGAGCCGGTAGCCCAGTTTCATCACGTCGTCGCTCACCGCCTTGAGGCTGTCGGCCGCTTCCTGCGTCATCAAGGCCGTAGGAGCGAGATATCCGTCAATACGGGTGCCTACGAAGTTGTAGGTCCCGAAGTACCTGATTTCCAGGATGGCATCCGGGACGGCCTCGGTCAGGGAGACGAAATGCTCCCGGCCCTGCTGGCCGCAAGCTTCCGTCAGGCGGCGGAACTCATCCTGCGCCAGGACCATCTGGGCCCGGAATTCCGCGCTGGTCTGCAGGCGGGAATAGCCGATGCTGGCGGCCAGGCGCGTCACGTCCACGTCGCTCTGCCAATGGGCCCCGGAAATGACCCGGCTGATGCCGCATTCCCAGGCGCGGGAATAGATGGCATCGGCCGCGGCGGGATTGACCTCCGCGAGGATCAGGGCCGCCGTCCAGCTGCGCATCGTATGGCCGGAGGGATAACTGCCCTCCCCGCTGAATTGCGCGTCATCCTCCAGGAAAGCTTTCTCCTTGAAATAAACGAACGGACGCGTCCGGTGGTAATAGGCCTTGGGCGCCACGCGCATCTGGTCGGTCGTAGCGAGGCTGGTCACGAGGAGTTTCCAGAGCTGGGGCGTCGCAGCCTCCGAGATGGCCAGGCCAAAGGGGACGCTCAGTTCCCCAAGCAGGGCCTCATAACTCCAGACGGCGTCCCGGCGGGCCATGGCGGACCGTTCAGGGTCCTTCCGCATGGCCTTGCCCCACTTGTAACGCTGGATGTCATATTTGAAGGCCGGGGAGCCTTTCTCCGGCGGCGCCGGCAGGCATTGGATCAGGTCCGGCAGTTCTTCGGTGGTAAAATACGTCCGGGTTTCCTGCGCATAGGCAGCCGCCAGGCACAGGACAACCCCGAAAAAGGTTGATAACAGGCGTTTCATGTTCTGGTTCGATTATCTTTTTGCAATCCGCTTGGCACGTCCAATGGCGCCCGAAGGGCACACCAGGCTGCACAGGAGGCAGCCCACGCACTTGCTTCCGTTCACGCGGGGCAGGCGGTCTTCCCCGAAGGAGATGGCCTGATGGCCGCCGTCCCGGCAGGAGGTGTAGCAGCGGCCGCAGCCGATGCACTTCTCCCGGTCCACCTTGGGATAGACGATGGTGTCTCGGTCCATGTCCGAGGCCGAAACGAAGGTGGGGACCTGCTCGCCCACCAGGCTGGCCAGGTCGGTGATCCCGCGTTCCGCCATAAAGTGCTGAAGGCCCAGGATGAGGTCTTCGATGATCCGCTGGCCGTACTGCATCACAGCCGTGCACACCTGCACGTTGCGGCAACCCAGCTGGATGTACTCCAGGGCATCCTTCCAGGTCTCTATACCGCCGATGCCGCTCAGATGCAAGGACTTCGCATGGTCACCCTGGCCGTTGATGATGGGGTTCCGGGCCATTTCCAGGATGTACCGGAGGGCGATCGGTTTCACCGCACGGCCGGACAGGCCCGAAATGCATTTGTGCCCGTTCACATCGCAGCGATCGTCCATCGTGACGCTCTTGATGGTGTTGATGGCCGAGATGGCGTCGGCGCCGGCGAAATAGGAAGCCATGGCCGGCTGGTTGATCAGGGTGATGTTGGGCGTCATCTTGGGGATGACGGGGATCTTCACATTGTTCTTGACGAAAGCCGTGTAGAACAACACGAGTTCCGAATTCTGCCCGACATCGCTTCCCATCCCCGTCAGGCGCATCTGCGGGCAGGAGAAATTCAGTTCCACCGCGTCGCAGCCGGCTTCTTCGGCCATCTGCGCCAGCTTGATCCAATCCTCCTCCGTCTGTCCCATGACGGAGGCGATCACCACCTTGGAGGGATAATCCTGCTTGAGGCGCTTCAGGATGTCGAAGTCCATGGAAGGCGGATTCTCACTCAACTGCTCCATGTTGCGGAAGCCGTAGAAATCGCCCGTCCCCTCCTGCTGCAGCGCATCGAATCGGGGGGATACCTCCCGGATTTCCTGCAGGCAGATGGTCTTGTAGAAAACGCCCGCCCAGCCGGCCTCGAAAGCCCGCGCCACCATCTCGTAATTGGTGCTCACGGCGGAGGAAGCCAGGAAGAACGGATTCTCGCAGGGGATGCCGCAGAAGTCGATGGCGAGGGACGGCAGGCCGGCATCGGCCCGGACAGGAGCCTCCGGCAAAGCCTTCACAATCTCCCGGATGCGGATCGGACGGTCATAATGGATACAGGCCTTTTCGGCCGCTTCCAGCGCCTGATCGGAACACGCCTCCACCCATTGACGGGCGATGGACTCGTTTCCGAACCGGACGGCCCGGATGGCGCGGGCGGGATCTCCGCCAGGACAGGCTTGGGTACAGGGGGCATCGGCGCAGAACAGACAGCGAGCGGCTTCTTCTTGAATGTGCATCATATGTGGTTCTTTGACAGGCTAAAGTACGGATTTTTCGGCGAAAAACAAAAAACTGTACAACGGTTCTTCCCGATTAACGGCTCAATTCGACGGTCACCGCAGCACCTTCCGCAGCCTGATAGGTTTTAACAGTACCGGAAGCATGATCCAAGATGCGGACGGTCCCACGCTCCACTTCGATGTCGAAATCGGCCCCGAAAGCCTTCACGTGGCGGAGGGCCATCCGGTCCCAGCCCTGCGTGAGGCGAGGTGTGAGGGTGAAACTACGGAGCCCCGTAGGACGCAGGCCGAACATTCCCTCGATGACCGCCCGGCAGTAGAGGCCGCTCTCGGCCGACAGGTGCCGCTGCGAGCCCTCCGGCCAGGCCTCGATCGGATAAGGCACGTGCGTCCCCAGCAGACGCCGTTCGGAATAGCTGTGCATCAGGAGATTCGCGGTGTCGATGTCCCCGGCGATGTAGATGCCCCGGAGGGTGTAGAGGGTGGAACGGTCCCAGAAAGTGTCGCTCCCCTGCTCGGTGAGCACACCGTCCTCCGTGAGGAGCTTGGATGATGTCAGCGCGGCGATGGTACCCTCCTCCCGGCCTTTCAGGCCTACGATCAGGGGCATGCAGATCCACGAGCGGAGGACCGTATTGCCGTCGTAATACCGATAGGTATGGAATCCCTGGATGTCAGCGCCGAAGTACCGTTCGACAGCCCGGGCCAGCCGGGCGCCTTTCTTCCGGTAACCAGCTGATACAGAGGAGGGCTTTCCCAAACTCTTCGCCAGCATGGCAGCCGAAAGCAGGGCGTCGTAGTACAGGGTCGATGTACACAGGTTGGCGTCCCCGGACGGGAAACGGCCTTCCAGTTCGTCGCTGTCGGAAGCCACCACCCCCTCCGGCGTGAGTTTCCGGTTGCAGTATTCCAGGCACCAGGTGATCAGGGGCCAGAGGGATTCGGCTTCCGCCTTGTTGCCACGGGCCAGGGCATACCGGGAGGCCCCGTGGGCGATCATAGCCGCATCGCCGCGGTCCCCCGCCCCGTCCCAGATGTCAATGCCTTCGGCGATAATGGAACTGGGGATGGGCCGATAATCGTCGTTCATAAAACGGGCGAAATGCCGGTAGGCGTTGAGGGCCGACTCGTTCCCCACCCCGTAACCCAGGAACGGGAAGAAAGGGTTGATGTATTCCGCCTGGTCATTGGCCCAGATGGCGGCATAATAAGATTCCCCGCCCGGGCCGTGCATAAAGCCGCCCTTGGTCTTGTAGATGCTCTCGCTGGCGCGGATCTTCGCGAATCGGAACTCCCTGTCAATCACGTCGTCCGACGTTTCCAGCACGAGGCTGGCGTCCCAACCGCCCACCAGGGCCCGCCGGGCGGCGAACTCGGCATCGAGGTCCGGATCCAAAGGCTTTTCCGCCTCCCGGTAAGCCTGGAAACAGGCTCCGAAAAAGACAGAATCCCCAGGGGCGACGGCAAAGGTTCCGGAGCCGGTCAGATCGGCCCGTACCACATAGACACCGTCCACGCCCTTTTCAGCCGGTGTCCTGTAAACCTGCGAATACGCAGGCACATAGACCGTCATTACCCGGTCCGACACATTGACCAGCGTGTAAGTCTCCCCCAGCAAGGGCTTGTCTACCGACGGGAAGATCCGGCGGGTCAGTTCCACCGACGGCTTCGGGGCCGTCCCCGTGCCCAGACCGATATTGGCCTTTCCCACGGCAAAGGAACTCGCAACCTGGATAAAGCCGTTGATTTCCACCTCTTTGACCTGCTCCAGCCGGAGCGAAAGCCCATTGACGCTGACCAGGGAAGGAATGTCCGTCCCGATCCGGTGCATGAGGCTGGCGTGCGTGTTGTTGGGGACTGTCCGGAGCATCGGGAACACCAGCGACCGCTCCTCGGTGAACCGTCCGTCGGCCTCCACGCCCCAGCGGATGACGGCCGACATCATCTGGCCGCTCATCTCGATATGGTCGCGGTACGGGAGTTCCGTACCGGCAGGAACCAGGCGGATGCCCCCGTCGGGCGACAGGGTCCACACCGGCGCCGCCGCAGCGGCTGCCGGGAGGAGCAGGAACAGGAGAAGCGTACGGAGTATTCGCATGGTCACCGCAGACCCGGCAGGGCGATCAATAATCCGCCACGACTTCGAGCAGGCGGTCCGGATAGTTGGAGATGATGGCGTCCACACCCAGTTCGATGAGGCGGCGCATCTCGTCGCGTTCGTCCACGGTCCAGGTGTTCACCTTCATGCCGCGTGCGCGGGCCTTGGCAATGAGCTCGGCGTCCACATTCGCATGCGGGGCGCTCAGCCACTCGGGCGTAAAGTCGAGCTTGGACATATACTCGTCGAAATCCGTCTCGTAATCCTCCACCAGATAGGCCAGCGTAACGCCGGGATACTTCTCGTGGAGATAGTTGAGGACGCGCTCGTCAAAGCACTGGACCATCAGCCGGTCCCCGAGGTCCAGGGAGAGCAGGACCTCCATGCAGAGGTCGGCAAACTCGTGATACTCAGGCCAGTTCACGCCCTCCTCGCCTCCGTTCCCGGAAACGTCGGACTTGATCTCGATATCGTAGTTCATGGGATAATGCCCGGTGTTCGCCGTGTACTGCTCCACGGCGGCGATCACGTCCGCAGCCAGGGGTTTCACGGCCGGCATGCAGTGCTTCTCCGGCCAGGCCGGGTTGAACCGGTTGCCCACATCCCACTTCACCACCTCGCTGTAAGGCATCTCATAGAGCCAGGTCTTGGGCTCGCCGGTCACCACGGGCGTCCCGTCAGGATGGGAGGAATAGCGCGGATGGAAATAGCGGTCGTGGGAGAGGATAACTTTCTTGTCCTGGGTGATGCAAAGGTCCATTTCCAGGGTGTTCACCCCCAGTTGGACGGCATTGAGCATCGCCGCCAGGGTCTCTTCGGGATACAGGCCCATGCCGCCGCGGTGGGCTTCCACCTCCACGACATATTCCGGCTGCTCCGGGAACGGCTGGGGCTCCATCTCCTCCGGCGCAGGGCCGTACCGGAGGGTCGCCTTCACCGGATAATGGTCGGACACATAGTCCACGCCGAGATACGGCTGGCGGATGACCTCCAGCTTTTCGCAGCCTGCGAAACCGGCATAGAAGACATAGTCGATGGGTCCGCGGCCGGACACCTTGCCCCAGTCGTGCCAGGTGTCTTCCTTGTCCGTCACCTTCGCCTTCTGGCGGGCATCATCCATCAGGTTGCGCAGCTCCTTCAGGCAGGGATCATCCGGATAGACGTTCATATCGCCCGTCAGGACCATCGGATACTCATCGGGATTCATCGCCGCGATCTGGTCCACCAGCAGCAGAAGGCCGTTCCGGCGGGCTTCCTTGCCCACGTGGTCCAGGTGCGTATTCACAAAGTAGAACAGGCGGCCGTTCGTCTTGTCCTTCAGGAGCGTCCAGGTGGCCGTCCGGCGGCAGGCGGCATCCCAGCCCAGGGAAGGCTTGAACGGGGTCTCGGAGAGCCAGTAGGTCCCCCATTCCTGCAACTCAATGCGCTCCGTGTCATAAAACACGGCCATGTGCTCGCCTTCGTGGATGCCGTCCTCGCGGCCCACGCCCACATACTTGTAACCCGGGCAATTATCCTCGATATAGGAAAGCTGGAAGTCCAGGGCCTCCTGCACGCCGAAAACGGCAGGGCGCTGGTCCAGGATCATCGCACAGGCCGCGGCCTTGCGGTTGGCCCACACGTGCTCGCCGTCATTGGCCGTCCCGTACCGGACGTTAAAGGACATCACAGGGAGGGTCTCCACTTGCTTGGGCTGGCAGGAGAGCGCCAGGAGCGGCAGCAGGGCCGCCAGGAACCATTTTCTCATAACGTTTCAGTGTCGTCTGTACAAAGATACGCAACCGACCCAACAAACGCAAGGGAAACGGGCTCAATCTTGGGAGAAATCCCGCAGTTCCTCGCGGTAGGCGTTGAAGATCTTGGACTTGGAAACAAAGCCCAGATAGTGCCTGTCGTAGTCCACGACCGGGAGGTTCCAGGCGCCCGTCTTCTCGAACTTCCGCATCACGCTTTCCATGGGCTCGTCCGGATGGACATACTCCGGCGCCGAGCGCATGTAGTTGTACACGCGGGCCTTCCCGTACAGGTCCGTCCGGAACATGTCCCGGCGGATGTCGGACAGGGCGACATAGCCCTGGAAACGTTTCCGGGAATCCAGCACCGGGAAAATGTTGCGCTGGGACACGGCCACGGCATCGACCAGGGCCAGCAGGGTGTCGTCGATCCGCACCGGCGTGAAATCCGTCTCCACCAGGGACTCCGTCTTCAGGAGGGTGAGGACGGCCTGGTCGGAATCGTGGGTCAGGAGTTCGCCGGACTGGGCGATACGCTTGGTGTAAATGGAGTATTTCTCGAACAGGCGGGTGGTTCCGTAGGCGATGGCCGCCGTCAGGATCAGGGGCAGAAAGAGCCCGTAACCACCTGATATTTCGGCAATCAGGAAGATAGCCGTCATCGGGGCCTGCATGACGCCGGCCATCAGGCCCGCCATGCCCACGAGCACGAAGTTGGGAACCGGCACGAGGCCGGGATGGATCAGGTTCAGGGACGTGGAAACGACATAGCCCGCGATCGCCCCCATGAACAGGGTCGGGCCGAAGGTACCGCCCACGCCGCCGCCCGCATTGGTGAAGGTCATCGCGAAGACCTTCAGCACCAGGACGAGGACGAAGAACCAGACCGCACCGTTCCCTTCCCCGCTCAGGAGCCGTCCCACGTCCTCATAGCCTTCCCCGTACAGTGGCGGGAACAGGAAGATCAGCAGGCCCAGTCCCGCGGCGCAGAGTCCCCACCGGAGCCAGGCGCTCTTCATCTTCCCGAAACCGTCCTCCAGCAGCAGGGTCATCCGGATGAAATAGACGGAACAGAGGCCGCAGAACCCGCCCAGGACGAGGTAGAACGGGATATTCCGCATGGAAAAATCCACGAGCGTACAGGTGAACTGGGTATTCTGCCCGAGGATGAGGTAGGAGACCATCGTCGCCGACACCGTGGACAGCAGCAGCGGGAGGATGGAACTCATCGACAGGTTGAACAGGAGGATTTCCAGGGTGAACAGGACGCCGGCGAGCGGTGCGTTGAAGATGCCCGCCACGGCTCCGGCCGCGCCGCAGCCCAGCAGGAGCGTCATTCCCCGGTAGGAGAGGCCCATGTACCGGCCCAGGTTGGAGCCGATGGCCGCCCCGGTATAGACAATCGGCGCCTCGGCACCCACCGAGCCGCCGAAACCGATCGTCAGCGCACTCGTCACCAGCGACGAGAAAATGTTGTGGCGCTTGATCTTGGATTCGTTCTTGGAGACGGCCTGCAGGACCTTGGTCACGCCGTGGCCGATATTGTCCCGGACGATGTACTTGACGATCAGCAGGCTCAGGAGCATCCCCACGCCGGGAAGGAGGAGATACAGCCAGGTGGCCTCCCCCACCAGGGACGCGAGCCCGTGATGGATGCTGCGGATGGTTACTTTCAGAAGGACCGCGGCAAGACCGCACAGGATACCGGTGACGACGGAGAGGATGAGCACCCGGCTCCGCTCCGGCACCCTATGCAAAAGGGCCCTCAGCGGGCCCCAGATGTATTTTACGCCACGGTTTTCCACGGCTTAGTCGTCGTCGGATCCGCTGCCGTACTGGGCGATGTTGTCATCGGGCAGGGTCTCCCCGGCGGAATCGGAAGCATCGGCGCTGCCACCGGCCACGGCCTCGTTCTCGGCATCTTCCTCGCCTTCGAGCCAGCGTTCCACATCCTCCAGGTCATCGGTCTTGACGTTGATCTTCACGAGGTATATGGCATCGGGAACCTCAATGGTGACGGCATAGAAAGTGGTGCCGTCCGGTTTCGGATATTTGACGAGGTCATTCAGGTAGTCACTGAAGCCACGGGGGTATTTTTCGGCAAAGGCGGCTGCAAGGTCGGGATGGAGGGCCATCTTCTCATAGCTCACGACGTGTCTCTTCTTGTTGTCTGCCATCTGGTCTTGGGTTTAGGGTTTCGGTTGCAATATTAACGCCTTTTTTTGGATTTGGAAATACCCTGTCCCGATTTTTTGGAGGAATTTACGAAGAAAAGCGATTTCTGCTCGCGTTTACGGTCCATATTGCGCTCCGTGAACACCGGTTTGAGGTCGCGGGGGTCGTATCCGGACCAGAACATGACCGAGGAAGTGGTCATGGGCGTGGGGGTGAAATCCTGCACCTGGTCCATCCAGATGCCCTTCAGGGCGGGATGGGCGGCCAGCCGCTCCATGTCCCGCAGCGTGCATCCCGGATGCGAGGAGATGAAATACGGGACCAGCCCCACGTGGGTCCCCGCCTCGCGGTTCACCTGGTCGAATTCCTTCCGGAGCCGCTCGAACAGGCGGAAGGAGGGCTTCCCCATCTTCTGGAGCACGTGGTCCTCGGTGTGCTCCGGCGCCACCTTCAGGCGGCCGGAGGTATGGTCCAGAACCAGTTCCTTGAGGTAGGGCTTGGAACTCCCGTCCACAAAGCCGTCCTCGGTGAGGAACAGGTCATACCGGATGCCGCTGCCGATATAGGAATGCCGGATTCCCTTGGTATGGTCGATCCGCCGGTACAGGTCCAGCAGGCGCGTATGGTCGCAGTCCAGGTTCGGACACCGGGCCGGGAACAGGCAGGAGCGCCGCTTGCACTTGGCGCAGATATCCTGGTTCTTCCCGTGCATCCCGTACATGTTGGCCGTCGGGGCGCCCACGTCCGAGATATTGCCCGCGAAATCCGGCAGGTTGTTCAGGGCCAGGACCTCCTTGAGGATGGACTCCTCGCTCCGGGAAGCGATGAACTTCCCCTGGTGCGCCGCGATCGTGCAGAAATTGCAGCCGCCGAAGCATCCCCGGTGCGTATTGACCGAGAACTTGATCATGTCGTACGCCGGAATCCGCTTTCCCTTGTACCGCGGATGCGGCAGCTTCGTGAACGGCAGGTCCCAGAACGAATCCATCTCCTCCGTCGTCGCCGTCGGATAAGGCGGGTTGATCTGCACATACCCCTCCCCCACCGGCTCCAGGATCGTGTCCGGATGCATCATGTTCGCATGCTGTTCGATCCAATGGAAATTCTCCGCGAACTTGAACTTGTCCTTCTGGCACTCCTCGAAGGAATGCAAAAGCAATGTCCCCGAATCGTCGCTCCGCGACCCCTCGCATCCTGTGGATGGGCCCCTCCCTCTGATGCGGCCGACAGATTCGGGGGCGTGTGCCTCCTCCGGCAAATGGCCGTGAATATAGACGGCGATCTGCGGAATCTGGCGCATGCGGTGCCGGTTCCAGCCTTTTTCAATGCCCCGGGTGAGTTCGAGCATCGGGCGCTCGCCCATGCCGTAGCAGAGGTAGTCGGCGCCGGAGGTGACGAGGATGGAGGGCATCAGGCAGTCCTTCCAGTAATCGTAGTGGGTGAGGCGGCGGAGGGAAGCCTCGATGCCGCCGATGACCACGGGGATGTCGGGATAGAGGTCCTTGAGGATCTTGGTATAGACGGTGACCGCGTAGTCGGGGCGGGCGCCGGCCTTGCCCTCGGGGGTGTAGGCGTCGTCATGCCGGAGGCGCTTGGAGGCCGTGTAGTGGTTCACCATGGAGTCCATGGCGCCCGCATTGACCCCGAAATAGAGACGCGGGGCCCCGAGTTTCCGGAAATCGCGGAGATCGTCCCGCCAGTTGGGTTGCGGGACAACGGCAACCCGGTAACCCCATTTCTGGAGCCACCGGGCGATGACGGCCGTCCCGAAGGACGGATGGTCGACGAAGGCGTCGCCGGTCACGAGGATGATGTCGATGTAATCCCATCCCAGCGCCTGCACCTCCTTCACGGAGGTCGGAAACATATACGCGTTCTCCGCCGGCATCCTGGTTTATTTCCGGGATTCGATGCGCTTGCGCAGGGCCGGGGACAGGGAAAGGTCCGTGTAACTGTCGGCGCGGTCCAGCCACTTGAGGGCGATGTCCAGGTCTCCCATCATATAGAAGGCCAGGGCCGTGTTGTAGCAGGCGCAGGCGCGCTTCGTATAGTTCTTGTCGCTGACCTTCTTCATCCAGATGTCGGCCGCGCGCTTCCAGTGCATGTCGTAGGCCATGTTCAGGGCGTCGATCCAGTCGTCGTCGAAACCGTCGAAATAATAGACGGAGTACCCCTCCTTCTTCCAGGTGGGAACGAACCGGTTGCTGATCTGGGCACCCACGAGGTCGGCGGCCGGGGCCTTGGATTGGAGAGCCCTTTCCTGCAGGAACTCCTTCGCCGTCACGCCGTTGCTGAAGACCTGCGTACGGAGGATGCTGCCCCCGCGGAACATGTTCAGCTTGTCCTCCTTGTCCATGCTGTCATACACGAACAGGCGGGCGTTGTACGGGATTTGGGCCTGGGCGACGAACGCCGAATCCACGCTCACGGGATTCTGGACGGCGACATTGTCCGACAAGGAAACCTCCCCGAAACTGGGCGGCCCGAACAGGAACACGACGTCGTCGCCGCTGTCCATCACCAGCCGGTGCATCAGGTCCAGCGACACGGAATCCACCGGAATCTTGTACACGCCGATGGCCTCGCGGCCGCCGAAGTAATCCTCTTCCAGGCTCCGGGCCAGGCTGGACGCCACGGCGTTGCTGAAGGTGCTGTCGGCCTTGCCGTCCACCATATAGACGATGGACATCGTCTTCCGGGTCAGGTCGATGCCGGACTTGGAAGGATAGCGCATATCCACACCCAACGTGAAGGTCTGGGGCGAGCACGCGGCCAGGACAAGGGCGGAAAGGCCCAGGATCAGGGTTGTTCTTCTCATAACTCGACAAGTTCTGCGGTCAAATCATATTCATCCGCGGAGACGGCCTTCACCTGCAGGAAGCTGCCGACCAGGGAATAGGGTTCGATGCCGTCGAACCGGTCCGGGTCATACTTGACCAGGATTTCCCCGTCCACTTCCGGGCTTTCGAATTCGCTGCGGCACACCAGGATGCCGTCCGTGAAATCGTCCACCAACACACGGAACTCCGTCCCCACACGGGATTGATTGTATGCAAGAGAAATGCCACGCTGGAGTTCCATCAGGCGGGACAGCCGGTTTTTCTTGGTACGGGGTGAGATGGCGTCCTCGAAATGGTCGGCCCCGTAAGTCCCCTCCTCCTCGGAATAGGCGAAGGCGCCGAGGCGCTCGAACCGGGCCTCTTCGATAAACGCCATCAGTTGCCGGAAGGCGTAGGGGGTCTCCCCGGGATGGCCCACGATCATCGTCGTGCGGAGTACCACGCCCGGAACCTTCTCGCGCATCCGCCGGATCAGTTCCCGGGTCCAGGCACCGTCCACGTGGCGGTGCATCTTGTCCAGGACCGGGTCCGCGATGTGCTGGAGGGGGATGTCCATGTAGCGGCAGACCTTCGGATTGTTCGCCATCTCATCGAGGACGTCCTCCGGGAAATCGGCCGGGTAGGAATAATGGATGCGCAGCCACTCGATGCCCTCCACGGCGGAGAGCCTGCGGAGGAGTTCCGCCAGGGAGCGCTTCTTGTACAGGTCCAGCCCGTAATAGGTCGTGTCCTGGGCGATGATCACCAGTTCCCGGACGCCCTGCGCGGCCAGCGATTCCGCCTCTTCCACCAGCTTTTCCATCGGCACGGAACGGTGCCTGCCGCGGATGAGCGGGATGGCGCAGTAGGAGCAGCGCCGGTCGCAGCCTTCCGAAATTTTCAGGAACGCATAGGGATGGCGGCCGTCGGTCCGGATGCGGCGGTGGGCCGATGCCGGGTCGGGTTCGCAGCCGAGGAACCGCACCAGCGGGTCGAGTTCCCGGGCGCCGAACCAGCCGTCCACCTCCGGAACCAGGTCCGGAAGTTCCTGCTTGTAGCGCTGGGAGAGGCAGCCGAACACCAGGAGGCGTCCGATCTCCCCCGCCGCCTTCCGCCGGGCTGCGGCCAGGATGACCTGTACGGACTGTTCCTTCGCATCCCCGATGAAACCGCAGGTGTTGATCAGCTGCACGTCCACGGGACGCGTCTCCTCTTCCGGCACGATCTCATAGGAGTTCCGTACCTGGTACAGGAGATGCTCCGTGTCAACGGTGTTCTTGGAGCAACCTAGCGTGATGACCTGAAGGGTAGGCATTTACGCTTCGACAGCCGGCTCTTCGGCCACTTCTTCCTCCTCGAAATCGAGGGAGGCGTAGTTCTTGAGTTCGTTGTACCAGTCCACCACCTTCTTCATGTGGGAGACATAGAAGCGGTCCCCGTCATAGTTCGGGAGGGCCTTGTCGAACAGGGCCTTGATTTCCTCGGCAGCAGCCTTGGAGCTGGGGGCCTCGGCATCGCCCAGGGCTTCCTTCAGCTTGAGGAAGACCTCCTTGAGCTTCACCTCGCCTTCTGTCGTGAAGATGGAGATGTCGGCGAGGGTGGTGATGCCGCTGTTGGCGGCGAAATTCGTGCGCTTCTTGTCCCGGAGGGCCTCGGCGATGGCGCCGTTGCGGGACTGGGCGATATACAGGAAGAGTCCGCGCTGTCCGCGGACGGAAAGGATTTTGGCAAGATCGGTTTTCATGTCTTGTATCAATTGATTTAAAACTTACAAATATACGAATAAATTCAGAAAGGTCTCATCCACCCGCTCCGGAAGCGACTCCAGGGGGCCGTCGTTGCGGAGGACGGCATCCACCCGGGCGAGGTCGAAGGACTGCTGGCGGATCCGGCGAAGGGCCGCCTCGGGGTCGGAGCCGTCGCGCGCAACGGCGCGGGCCACGCGGACGGATTCGTCCGCATCGACCAGGACCACCTTGTCGCCGAGGCCGTCGAAAACGGGTTTGGACAGGATGACGGCCGATTCCAGGATGACGAAGGGAACGGGACCATAGGTCCATCCCCGGGGGCGCTGCCAGCGCTTCCAGCGGCGAAAATCCGCCAGTACGGCCGGATAGACCACCGCCTCCACCTGTTCCCGGCAGGCCGGGTCCGAAAAGATGAGCGAGGCGAGTTTCCGACGGTCCAGCCGGCCAGCAGGGGTACGGAGGTCCGTACCCAGCACCGTTTCCATCCGGTCCACCAGGGCCGGATCCCGGTCATAGAGGGACTTGGTCCTGGCATCGGAATCATAGACGGGCACCCCACGCGTTTTCAAATACGCGCAGACGGCGGACTTGCCGCTGCCCATCCCGCCGGTGAGGATGACGGTCTTCATAAGGGTCAGTCGGTCTCGATGCAGTCGAAAACGGCGGGCTCCACCCGGTAATCGATCACCCCGCGCGGAAGCTGGCCGACACGGGCCACGCAGCGGCCGGACAGGGAGGAGGCAAAGTCCTTGTAGTCGATGGCCAGTCCGATCGACTCGAACGGATTGCGGGCCACCGGGAACGTGCAGCGCAGGACGACGGTCGCCTTGGAGGGGAATACCTGCAGATGGCGGCCGGCCGGAACGCCCTGGACCGCCACCGGGAGGTCGGAGCGCATCTCCACATACCGGGAAACGGGAAGTTCGTAGGTCACCTCCTCTTCCGACATCCGGATGCCCTTGATGCGGCGGAGACGGAGCGTCCCGCGCTGGCTTTCATGGACATCGTCCAGCAGGAGCGAGGCGGTGGACACGTGGTCCACCAGGTCCAGCCGGGCCTGCTCGCCGTATACCGTCACCGAGTCCGGCTGCAACTTGAGCGAACCGGAAGCCATGTACTGGCTCCGGTAGGTGAAGTCGCCGGAAAAACGGACGGGGACCTTCTTGTGGTCCTCCGCGACGAAGGTGAAAAAGAGGGTGTCGGTGATGATTTCCTCCACCACCACCCCGTCTCCGAAAATGGCCTGCAGATGGTTGTTCAGCGCATTTCCCAATACATAGAAGCGGTCCCCGGAAGCGTGGCGCATGTCGGCCCGGTCGAAGCGGATCCGCACCGGCTTGCCCGTCCGGCGGGCATCCTCCCGCAGGAGGCGGTACCCGTTGGCCCGGCAGCGGGCGGAGGCGATGGCCATGTCGGAGGACACGTTGCTCCGTCCCTGCAGGCTGCATTCGGCCGATACCGGGACATTCAGGACCCCGGGATATTCCCGGGAAAGGTTGCTCAGGAACCAGATGACAACAGCAAGCAGGAGGGAGGTCACCAGAAACAGGCTCTCCCTCCCGTGCAGGTTCAGCCGGGATTTGCGCTTCACGAAAGGTTACTGCTGGCTCTCGGAGTAGTCCCGTACGAGGGCCTGCTTGGACACGCGAAGCTTGGTATCCCCATCCACGCGGACCAGGGCGGTCTTGTCGGTCACCTCGACGATCTCGCCGAAGATGCCGCTGTTGCCGATGATCACCTTATCCCCCTTCTTGAGGGAGTTCTGGAAGGCTTCCAGTTCCTTCCGCTGCTTGTTCTGGGGACGGATCATGAAGAAATACATCACCACGATCATCAGCAGCAGGAAGATCCACATGGAGGCGCCGCCGCCCGGAGCCTGCTGGGCAGGCTGGGTCTGGAGAAGGAAAAAGAGCGTTTTCATAAGACAATATCTTTGTTTTCTTTAATCAGTCGGTCCAGGAGGCCGTTCACGAAGGAGCGGCTCTTGGGAGTCGAGTAATACTTGGAGATTTCCACGTACTCGTTGATGGTGACACGGACGGGGATTTCCGGGAAGTTGCCGGCCTCGGCCAGGCCCATCGCGATGATGACGGCATCCGACATGAAGAGCCGGTCCTTGTCCCAGCCGCGGACGGAGTCCGCCACCTGGGCGTAGTACTCGTCAAAGCGGCCGAAGGCGCAGGTGAGGAGCTTCCGCACAAAGGCACGGTCGTCGTCGGCAGGCTTGCCCTGCGCGATGAGTATCTCGCTCTGGTACAGCGGAGGAAGGTTCCACTGGCCCGTACGGGCGATCTCGTCCAGGGAACGGATGACCCAGGTGAGGGCATAGGGAAGGTCGTCGGTCCAGAGGATGGAGCGGTCCTCCAGCATCTGGGCGAGGTCCTCGTCGTCTTCGAATTCCGTTTCGTAGATCTTCTTGAACAGACGGACGTCCTGTGCAAGGGAAATCTCGGGATCCGCCATATAGGCGGCGTAGTAGGAACGGGTCTTGACCGTTTCGAAGAGCCGGTGGATGAAGGCGTCGTCCTGGTCCCAGGAGAGGCCCTTCCGCTCCAGGAGCTTCCGGAAATCCGGGTCGTTTTCCAGCAGGGGGGCGAGAGCGTTGCGGACGAACTTGAGGTTCGGATGCAACTCTTCTTCCGTGGGATTGAACTTCTGGCGGGCGGCCTCCGTACGGCGGGCGGCTTCGGCGGTCAGGGGGCCTGAGAGGGCGAGCATGAGCAGGTACAGGTCACGCGTCGCTTCACAGGAGGTATCAAGGTCGGACAAGGCTTCCTTCAGGGTCATGGTCCGGTTCAGGGCATAGGAGAACAGGACTTTGAACGCCTTGATCCGCAGAATACGTCGATTCAGCATAGGTTTCAAATAATTTGTACAAAGTTAGCGTTTTTTAAATAAATTCCCTACATTTGTGATTAGAATCGATAAAAGACACCAGTCATGTACAGTGAAGATTATGAAAGGGCTCATGCCCAGGAGAGGAACACCGAAGACGTATATTCCAAGCCGGTCCGCGCCGGCAAAAGGACCTATTTCTTCGATGTCAAGGCGACCAAAGGGAACAACGATTTTTACCTGACCATCACCGAAAGCAAGCGCCGTCAGGAACGCGACGGCTCATTCACCTACGACAAGCACAAGATTTTCCTCTATAAGGAAGATTTCGAGAAATTCGCCGAGGGGCTGGACGAAGCCGTCACCTACATCCGCACCCGCCTGCTGCGCGAAGAACCCCGCGAAGGCGGCGAAGACGACCCCGGCAAGTCTTTTACCGACGTCTCCTTCGACGAGTTCTAGAAATTGGACCGGCTGCCCCCGCTGCCGGTTTTTTTGGCCACATACCACTGTAACACTATGATCCTACTTCAGAATATCCAATTTGAAGGCCGCCCTGTCAACATCTACATCCAAGGGGAACGGATCCACCGGATCCTGCCCTTCCCGGAGACAGGGGGGCTTGTCGCCGACGAGACCGTGGACTGCACCGGCAAGGCCGTGATCCCCGGTTTCGTGAATATGCACACCCACGCCGCCATGATCCTCCTGCGCGGCATCACCGAAGACGTGCCGCTCCACCAGTGGCTCACCCGGATCTGGGAGATGGAAGCCAAGACGGACAAGCAGTTCATCTACTGGGGAACGCGCCTCGCCTGCCTGGAGATGATCCGCAGCGGCACCACCACCTTCAACGACCAGTACTGGTTCTGCCCCTACGCCCGGAAGGCGGCCGTGGAGATGGGCATCCGTCCGTATATCTCCTTCGTCATCCTGGACCGGTTCGACCCGGAACTCGCGGCGCACCAGCGCTACAAACTCCAGGAACTCTGGGAAAAGTCCCGGGACTGGGAGAACGTGTCCCACCTGGCGGTGTCCGTCCACTCGGTCTATACCGTCAGCGAGAGCATGATCCGCTGGGCCAATGACTTCGCCCTCGAACACGGGCTGCGGCTCCATATCCACGTCTCCGAGACGGAAAAGGAGAACAACGACTGCCGGGAGGCCCATGGCGGGCTCTCCCCTACCGAATACCTGGACTCCCTGGGCGTGCTGGGACCGCACGTGATCGCCGCTCACGCCCTGTGGCTGAGTGACCACGACGTGGAAATCCTGGGCCGGAACCGGGTGAACTGCGTCCACAACATCAACTCCAACGCCAAACTCGCCTCCGGTTATAAGTTCCGCTACCGGGAACTGGTGGATGCCGGGGCCAACATCTGCCTGGGTACCGACGGCGCGTCCTCGTCCAACAACCTGGATATGCTGGAGACCATGAAGACCGCCGCCCTGTTCCAGAAGGCCTGGCGCATGGACCCGTCCGCCTGGCCGCTGCACGAACTGATGGACGCCGCCACCGTGAACGGCGCCCGGGCGCTCGGGCTGGACACCGGCGTGATCCGGGAGGGGGCCATCGCGGACCTGTCCATCGTGGACACCGCCAATTCCCAGTTCCTGTCCCCGGGAACCTTCCTCGGGAACCTCGTTTACGCCGCCCACAGCGACGTCATCTCCTCGGTCATCGCCGGCGGGCGGTTCGTCATGCGGAACCGCGTGGTGGAAGGCGAGGAGGAAATCCTCGAAGGCGCCCGGAGCGTACTCGGACAAATCAGCTGAACCAAAAACCTACAAATCACATTGCACCATGGATCCTCGCATTGAACGGATTTATCGCGCTTCGGCCTACATCGCGGAGCAGATCATCGGCCCCCGGCCGGAGATCGGCATCGTGCTGGGCAGCGGGCTCGGCAAGCTCGCGGACTATATCGAAGACCCCCAGATCATTCCCTACAAGATGATTCCGGGCTTCCCGGTCTCCACGGCCATCGGCCACAAGGGGAATTTCATCGTCGGCAACTTGGGCGGCAAACGGGTCATCGCCATGCAGGGCCGCATCCATTACTACGAAGGCTACGGCATGGAACTCGTCGTCCTCCCCATCCGGGCGATGATGAAGGTCGGCATCAAGAAACTGTTCGTTTCCAATGCCGCCGGCGGCGTGAATTTCGGCCTGCACGTGGGCGACCTGATGATCATCAAGGACCATATCAACCTCCTCCCGAACCCCCTGATCGGCCCGAACCTGGACGAATTGGGGCCGCGGTTCCCGGACATGACGCGCCCGTATGACCTGGGCCTCATCCGGCTCGCGAAGGAAATCGCCGAAGAGAAAGGCTTCGTGCTGAAGGAAGGCGTCTACGTAGGCGGCACCGGTCCGTCCTATGAGACCCCGGCGGAGTACAAGTATTTCCGCCTGATCGGCGGCGACGCCGTGGGTATGAGCACCATTCCGGAGGTCATCGCCGCCCGGCACGCGGGCGTGCCCGTCTTCGGCATCTCGGTCATCACGAACGAGGCCCACGACGACTATGCCGAGGACTATGTGAATGACGGTGAAGACGTGGTGGTGGCTGCCAATGCCGCCGCCGGCCGGATGACCGTCCTGATCCGGGAAATGATCCAAAGGATGTAAGAAGATGCTCCAGAACATCCTCAAAGCCGCCGAATTCGTGTCCGCGCGCCTGGACGGGCGCCGGCCGGAGGTCGGCATCATCCTGGGCAGCGGGCTCGGCAAGCTCGCCGACGAGATCCAGGACCCCGTCGTCATCCCCTACCGCTCGATCCCGGGCTTCCCGGTGTCCACGGCCATCGGCCACAAGGGCAACTTCATCATCGGCATCCTGGGCGGGAAGATGGTCATCGCCATGCAGGGCCGCGTCCACTACTACGAGGGCTACGGCATCGGGCAGGTGGTGCTTCCCATCCGCGTGATGATCTGGCTGGGCATCCGGGCCCTGCTGGTCTCCAACGCATCCGGCGGCACGAACCCGGACTTCGAGGTGGGTGACCTGATGATCATCCGGGACCATATCAACCTGATCCCGAATCCCCTCATCGGCCCGAACATCGACGAATTCGGTCCCCGCTTCCCCGACATGACGCGTCCGTACGACCCCGGGCTCATCGCCAAGGCGAAGCAGTTCGCGAAGGAAGAAGGGATGACGCTCCGGGAAGGCGTGTATCTCGCGACTTCCGGACCCTGCTACGAGACGCCGGCGGAATACCGGTTTTTCCACTTTGTCGGGGCCGATGCGGTGGGCATGAGCACCACCCCGGAAGTCATCGTCGCCCGCCATCACGGCATCCCGGTGTTCGGCATGTCCGTCATCACGGACGTGGCGCACGACACCGACGATGACAAGTACATCACCGACGGCGACGCCATCGTGGAAGCCGCCGACGGGGCAGCCGGCCGGATGACCGTGATTTTCACGCGCCTGATCGAGTCTTTGTAAATATTGTTAATATTTTTTGCTATATTTGCACGGAATAGGCACTGAACCGGCCATGCTGGAAGATATCAGGAAGCATATTGAAAAGCTGATTGCATTGTACGAGGCTGAGAAAGCGGAGAACGAACGTCTCCGCGAAGAGTTACGTCAGTGCAAGGAAACCGGTGACGCCTACAGGAGACAAGCCTTGGAACACGAGTCCACGATAGAGACCCTGAAACTGACTGAAGCCTTTACCGCCGGTGGCGACCACGCGGCCGCCAAAGAGAAGATGGATCAACTGATACGGGAGATCGACAAATGCATCTCCTGGCTGGAAGATTAACGTATGGACCAGAAAATCAGCATCAAAATCGCCGAACGGGTATTTTACCTGACCGCCTCCTCCCCCGAGCAGGAAGAGGTGATCCGCCTTGCGGCCGACGCCATCAACAAGCGTCTGGAGAACTACACGCGGCGGAATCCGGGCAAAAGCACCTCGGAACTGATGTCCATGGTGGCGCTGAACGAATGCGCCTGCCGGATTTTCCTCCAGCGCGACTTGGACGCCCGGAATTCGGAAGTAAAACAGCTTGAACAGGATCTGGACAGCTATCTGGCCCGGACCGAAAAATGACATAGCCGCCGCGCATCCCCCTCTGAAAACAACGTATTACAACGTACCGAGTGACCTCAGACCAGGGATGACGGGCCCAGGTGACCCGAAACGGGGATTCCGCCGCAAGGCGGGACGTGGGATATCAGCAACTGGTCGGAACTCAAATCTTATCCATAAGATTTTCTGACATGGATGGCGGCGGTTTTTTTCATCACGAGCGCAGGTCTCCGGAAGGAGGCCTGCCTTTGTTTTGTAAAACACTTAAACACAATATATTATGAACATCGTATCGTTACTTGTCGGATTTATCGTCGGGGCCGTCCTCGCCCTGGCGGCCTACATACTCATCCGTAAATCCATCCTGAAAGGGAAGCGGGAAGAAATCCTGGAAAAGGCGGAGATCGAAGCCGAGAAAATCAAGAACGACAAGATTCTTCAGGCCAAGGAGAAGTTCCTCACCCTCAAGGCCGAACACGAGGAATACGTGAACGGGAAGAACGTCCAGATCCGCGAGGCGGAATCCCGCATCAAGCAGAAGGAGAACACCGTGAACCAGAAGCTCTCCGAACTGGACCGCAAGAACAAGGAGGTCGAGAACGTCAAGTCCTCCCTCAAGGGCCAGCAGGATGCGCTCAAGCGGAAGGAGGAGGAGTACGACCGCCGGATCGAGCAGGCCAACCACCAGATCGAGTCCATCGCCGGCATGACCGCTCAGGAGGCGAAGGCCCAGCTGATGGAGAACATGAAGGCGGAGGCTCGCACCGAGGCCCAGGCCTACGTCAACGACTGCCTGGACGAGGCCCGGCTGAATGCCGCCAAGGAAGCCAAGCGCATCGTTATCAACACCATCCAGCGCACGGCGACGGAAACGGCCATCGAGAACGCCGTCACCACCTTCCCGATCGAGAATGACGAGATCAAGGGCCGCATCATCGGCCGTGAGGGCCGCAACATCCGCGCCCTGGAGGCGGCGACCGGCGTGGAAATCGTCGTGGACGACACCCCGGACGCCATCATGCTGTCCGCCTTCGACCCGGTCCGCCGCGAGGTCGCCCGCCTGGCCCTGCACCAGCTCGTGATCGACGGCCGCATCCACCCCGCCCGCATCGAGGAGGTGGTGACCAAGGTCCAGAAACAGCTGGAGGACGAGATCCTCGAGACCGGCAAGCGCACCTGCATCGACCTGGGCATCCACGGATTGTCGATGGAACTGGTCCGCCTGATCGGCCGCATGAAATACCGTTCCTCCTACGGACAGAACCTGCTGCAGCACTCCCGCGAAGTGGCCAACATCTGCGCCATCATGGCCTCCGAACTGGGCCTGAACCCGAAGATTGCCAAGCGCGCCGGCCTCCTGCACGACATCGGTAAGGTGTCCGAAGAGGAACCGGATCTGCCGCACGCCCTCCTGGGCATGAAGCTGGCGGAGCAGTACAAGGAGAAGCCCGAAATCTGCAACGCCATCGGCGCACACCACGAGGAGACCGAAATGACCTCCCTCTACGCCCCGATCGTGCTGGTGGGCGATGCCATCTCCGGCGCCCGTCCGGGTGCCCGCCGCGAGGTCATCGAGTCCTACATCAAGCGCCTCAAGGGCATGGAAGACCTCGCCGCCGCCTATCCGGGCGTGACGAAGTCCTACGCCATCCAGGCCGGCCGCGAGCTCCGCGTCATCGTGGGCGCCGAGCAGGTCTCCGACCAGCAGGCCGAAGTCCTCTCCGCCGAGATCGCCAAGCGCATCCAAGATGAGATGACCTATCCGGGCCAGGTGAAGATCACCGTCATCCGGGAAACCCGCTCGGTGGCGTATGCGAAATAGGAAGAGATGCCCGGTCAAGCCGGGCATGACGTCACGGCCGGCCATGACCGGCCGTCTTCTGTCGGTAGTGGCAGCACTCCTGGTGAGCGTGGCCGCTTTTGCACAGGGGTTCGGCGACAAGGCGTCGGTGACCTGGAAGGTCGCGGCGGAGCAGGTGGCCGAACAGACCTGGAACCTCACCTTCACCGGAAAGATCGAAGACGGCAAGCACATCTACGGAATCAATCCGGGCATCGGCAATCCCGTGGAGGTGGAATACGCGACCGCCGTCACGGCGGGTCCGCTGAAAGAAGTCTCTGAGCCGCAGGCTTTCAAGGAAGACCTCGTGTTCTTCAAGGAGGCCGTGTTCTCCCAGGAAGTGACCGCGGAAAGCGGCACGGCCGTGGAGGGCACGATTTCCTGGCAGGCCTGTACGGACGACATGTGCGGTTTCCCGGAGGACTATACCTTCACGGTTACGCTGGGGGCTGCCGACGCGGCCGCCCACCAGACGGCCATCGGTGACCCGGAAGAAGCGGAAACCGGCAAGGGCGGCCTGTGGGCCCTCCTCATCGAAGCCATCCTCTGGGGCTTCGCGATGCTCCTGACCCCCTGCGTGTTCCCGATGATCCCGATGACGGTCTCCTTCTTCCTGAAGGGATCGGAGAATGTCCACCAGGGCCGCTTCAAGGCCTTTATGTACGGACTCTTCATCGTCCTGCTGTACACGGTTCCCATCTGCGTCATCATCGGCCTGACCCGCCTCCTGGGCGGCGAGACCGTGACGGCCGACATCTTCAACTGGCTGGCGACGCACTGGCTCCCGAACATCCTCTTCTTCCTGGTGTTCATGGTCTTTGCCGCCTCCTTCTTCGGGGCGTTCGAGATCGTGCTCCCCTCCTCCTGGCAGAACAAGAGCGATGCGAATTCCAGCAAGAAGGGCCTGGCGGGCGTGTTCTTCATGGCCCTGACCCTCGTGCTGGTGTCCTTCTCCTGCACGGGCCCCATCGTGGGCTCGGTCCTGATCAAGTCCACCCGGGGTGAGTTCTGGACGCCGATGGTCACGATGCTGGCCTTCTCGGTGGCCTTCGCCCTCCCCTTCACCCTGTTCGCCCTGTTCCCGCAGCTGCTGAAAAAGCTCAAGAGCGGCAGCTGGCTGAACTCCGTGAAGGTCGTGATGGGCTTCATCGAGGTGGCTTTCGGCTTCAAGTTCCTGTCCGTGGCGGACCAGACCTACCACTGGGGCCTCCTGGACCGGGAAGTGTACCTCGCCATCTGGATCGTCGTCTTCGCCCTGCTGGGCTTCTACCTGCTGGGCAAGATCCGTTTCCAGCACGACGACCCGGTGGAGAAGATCGGCGTCACGCGCCTCTCGCTCGCCATCGCCGTGTTCTCCTTTGTCGTGTATATGATCCCGGGGATGTTCGGCGCGCCGCTGAAAGCCCTTTCCGGTTATCTCCCGCCCATCGAGACCCAGGATTTCATCATTGCCAACTATGCCGAGGGACAGGTGGCCGGAGCGGCCGCTACCCCGTCGTCAGGCAACCGCTACGGGCTCAAGATCGCCCATAACCTCCCGGGGTATTTCACGCTGGATGAGGGGCTTGCCGCCGCCAAGGCTTCCGGGAAACCCGTCTTTGTCGATGTCACCGGCCACGGCTGCACGAACTGCCGCGAGATGGAAGCCCGCGTATGGAGCGACCCGGAGGTCCTCCGCCGCCTGCGGGACAACTTCGAGATCGTCGCCCTCTATACCGATGACAAACAGCGCCTTCCGGAGAGCGAGTGGTTCGTGACCCCTGCGGGAAAAACCCTCAAGACCCTGGGAAGCGTCAATTCCTGGATCGCCCGCACCCGCTTCGAGGTGAACGCCCAGCCGAACTACCTCATCCTCTCCCCCGAGGGTGAGATCCTCGCCGGTCCCCGCGGCTACAACCTCTCCATCCCGGGCTTCATCGATTTTCTGGATTCATGGCAGAGATAGAACCCCTGATAGCCGACCTGGCGCTGATCCTCATCTGCGCCGGCGTGATGACCCTCATTTTCAAGAAGCTCAAGCAGCCGCTTGTGCTGGGATACATCGTGGCCGGCTTCATCGCCAGTCCGCATTTCTCCCTCACCCCCTCGGTCATCGACACGGCCAGCATCCACACCTGGTCGGACATCGGCGTGATCTTCCTCCTGTTCGCCCTGGGCCTGGAATTCAGTTTCAAGAAGATCGTGAAGGTGGGCGGACCGGCCGTCATCGCCGCCCTGACCATCATCTTCGGGATGATCTTCCTCGGCTTCACCGTGGGCTCCAGCTTCGGGTGGAGCAAGATGGACGCCCTCTTCCTGGGCGGCATGATCTCCATGTCCTCCACGACCATCATCTACAAGGCGTTCGAAGACCTCGGGCTGGCGAAGAAACAGTTCGCGGGCCTGGTGATGTCCGTCCTCATCCTGGAGGACATCCTGGCCGTCGTGCTGATGGTCGTCCTTTCGACGGTCGCCGTTTCCAACAACTTCGAAGGGAAGGAACTGCTGCTGTCCATCGGCAAACTCGCGTTCTTCCTGGTACTATGGGTCCTTGTGGGCATCTATCTGATCCCGCAGCTGCTCCGCTGGGCGAAGAAACTGATGAACGACGAAACCCTCCTCGTGGTCGCCCTGGGCCTGTGCTTCGGCATGGTGGTCGTGGCGGCGAAAACCGGTTTCTCCGCGGCCTTCGGCGCCTTCATCATGGGCTCCATCCTCGCGGAAACGATTGAGGCAGAGCATATCGAGCACATCGTCAAACCGGTGAAGGACCTGTTCGGGGCCATCTTCTTCGTGTCCGTGGGCATGATGGTGGACCCGGCGATGATCGCCCAGTACTGGTTCCCGATCGTGGCGATCACCTTCACGGTAATTGTAGGCCAACTCGTCTTCGCGACCGTGGGCGTACTCCTCTCGGGACAGTCGCTCAAGACGGCGATGCAGTGCAGTTTCTCCCTCACCCAGATCGGCGAATTCGCCTTCATCATCGCCACCCTGGGCGTGTCCCTGGGCGTGACGGGAAGCCACCTCTACCCCATCGTCGTGGCTGTGTCGGTCGTTACCATCTTCCTGACCCCTTATATGATCCGCCTCGCGGAACCGGCCTACGGATTCGTGTACAAGCACCTGCCGGGCCGGGTCCGGACCTTCCTGGACAATTACGCAGCCTCCTCCGCCACCCCTTCCACCAGCAAGGAAAGCGAGTGGAAACTGTACCTGGGATCCATCCTGAAGGTCATCCTCATCTACGGCATCCTGTGCATCGCCATCTGCGGGCTGTCCTTCGGCCTGCTCGTCCCGTTCGCGGCGAAATGGATTCCGGCACCATGGGCGAACATCCTCTCCGCCACCGTTACCATCCTGGTCCTCGCCCCCTTCCTCCGGACCCTGGCCATCAAGCACAGCCATTCACAGGCCTTCCAGACCCTCTGGGACGCAACCCGGGCGAACCGCCCCCTGCTCATCGGCACGGTGGTCCTCCGCTATCTCCTTGCCCTGGGATTCGTCTTTTACGTGCTAGCCAGGCTCTTCCACATCTCGGTGGTGCTCATCTTCGTGATCGCCGTGGTCGCCGTTTTCCTGATGGTCTCCAGCCGGTTCATCAAGCATAACGCCATCCGCATCGAGAAGACCTTCCTCGCGAATTTCCGTTCCCGGGAACTCCGCGACGAATACCTGGGCGAGAAAAAGCCGGAATACGCCTCCAGGCTGCTGTCGAAGGACCTCCACTTGGCCGATTTCGACATCCCCGCCGAAATCGACTGGGGCGGCCGGACCCTGTCCGACCTGAACTTCGGCCAGCGCTTCGGCATCCAGGTCGTGTCCATCCTCCGCGGCGGCCTCCGGATCAATATCCCGAAGGCCTCCGACCGGGTGTTCCCGCAGGACCGCATCCAGGTCATCGGCTCCGACAGCGACCTTGAAGAATTCGGGAAACAGCTGACTAACAGCGCCATCGACCTGGAAGATACCCGCTACAGCAGCGGGGAGATGCTCCTGCGCTGCGTCCCCGTCACCGGCACCTCGGCCTTCCTCGGGAAGACCATCAGCAATTCCGGCATCCGCAACCGCTACCACTGCCTCGTGGCCGGCGTGGAGAAGGAAGACGGCCTGCTCCACACCCCCGACGTCTCCATCCCCTTCGAGGAGGGCGACATCCTGTGGATCGTGGGTGAAAAGAAGGACGTGGAGACGGCGATGAATGCCTGACCATGCGTCCGACCGTCCCCTACCTCCGCGAAAAGTTCGACCTTTTCAACCGGCAGCTGTTCGAAGGCAAGCTGCCCGAAATCCCCATTCAGCTGAGCAAGGCGGCTTCCTATGTGGGGATGTGCGCCTACAAGTCACGCAGGCGCCCTTTCCGTGGCGTGGAATACTATGACTTCCGGCTGCGGTTCAGCACCCGGCTGGACCTCCCCGAAACCGAGGTGGAGGACACGGTCATCCACGAGATGATCCACTACTGGATCCGGTACAACCACATCAAGGACACCTCCGCGCACGGAAAGGAGTTCCGGCGCATCATGGGGGAAATCAATGAAAAATACGGGCGGCATATCACCATCTCCCACCGCAGTACGAAAGAGCAGCGGGAGAAGGCCCTGGACAAACGCCCCAAGTGGCGTGTGATTGCCCTTCTATCCTTCAAGGACGGGCGCGAGGGAGTGAAACTGCTCCCCCGCATCGGGCAGCGCATCACGGCCTACCACCGCGCCGTCATGGGCAGCGGCCAAATCGCGCACATCGATTATTACCTGGAAAATGACCCGTGGTTCAACCGCTTCCCGACCTCCTCGGCCTTCAACGTCATTTTCGCACCCATGGACGAAGTCCGGCAGCACATCACCGGGGAGATGCCCCTGACGGTGACGGCGAGGTCAGCTACTGTAGCGCATTGATGTTGGTATCCAGCCAGCTCCACTTGGCCAGGAAGCCGTTCTTGATATTGGCCAGCGCCTCATCGAAGGTCATATTGGCCTCGCCATTTTCATTGGCGTGGTTGACACCCGCCTGCGGCCACATCTGGTGGTTGAATTCCTCGGAGAGGCGGATCTTTTCCGCCATGGCATCCATGTACGCCGGGAGGCCATGGAATTTCTCTTTGTACTCATTCCAGCGCGCAACCAGGGCACTCCGGAACGTCGCATCGGCCATGAGCTTCTTGTAGTAGAAGACATAGTCGTTCCCCTCCTTGGCGGACCAGAAGTTCGCACGGCTGGGAAGGAAGGTGCTGAAGTCGAAGTCCCAGATGGGGCCCAGGAACACCTTGCTGACCACTTCCTGATCGTTTTTCCGCGTATTCCTGTCCTTGTACATGTAGGTGCTGTGCACACCGCCGTTGTAGAAGTCGTCGTTGCTGGTCAGTTCCTGCATGAGGAAATAGTCGATGGCGGAATTGATGTCCAGGTAGTTGTTCCAGGTATGATTGGTATTGTCGGACAGGCTACTTTCCAAGGTGGTCAGATACCCCTTGATATAATCCCGGGCCGCCTGGCTGGTCACTTCGACGTCGGGCTCCTTGATGTTGTAATAGAAACTGCTGTTGTTCCAGCCCCAGTAATTGTCCGAGCCGATCTTGAAGGCATTCACCCCCTCGTCGTTATGGATGTCCGCTTCCATGAGGAAACCGCCCGTGATGTTGATCTGATCCGCCGCACCGGCCTCGTTATCCTCCATTTCCGTGATATTGACCCGGTTCTTCGCCGGTTTGATCTGCTCACAGAGATAGTAGTTCCCGCGATGCTCCCCGTTGAACACCAGTTCCACGAACATGCCGCGTACCGTGTAGGGCAGTCCGCTTTTCTTCGACAGCCAGAAAGCGGCGTCATTCCGAAGCAGGGTCCGGTCCTTGAAGTTCGCCAGAAGGATCCACCGTTTTCCTTTCTCCCCTTCCACCAGGCCGGCCTTTTTCTCCAGCTTGATGGCATACGGCTTCTTGTCGAACCATTCCCAGGTGGTATTGCCGCGGCCCTTCATCTGGCAATACTGGTTTTCCCCCTTCGCTTTGTCAGGATCGGTCTTGAAGATACTCGTACCATCGGCATCATCCACACGCAGCGTAATGCCGTCCACCCAGGTATCCTTGCTGGTAATGGCCTGATTGGCCGGTTTTCCGTCCTGCGTGACGACGGTCACCACGGGAAGGCCCGTGTTCCGGACAACGAGCTTGTAGTACTTCTTTCCATCGCAGAGAAGGTCCACGACGTATTCTCCGTCGCGGGATCCCTTCTTGCCGCGGGCATTCAGATGGGTCTGGCCACTGACCCAGGGCTCTCCATTGGCCGTAATCGTGGAGCCGTTGTAGGTGAAGGTGCACACCAGGTCCGAGAACTGCGTTTCCGTCGGGAGGGTCAGGGTGAAAGTGCCCGTCGCCGGATCCAGGGTGGCCTCCCGTCCCTGGCAGGTGATCTTCGACACCGCGAGGTTGATTAACTGGAAGGGATCGGTCCAGTCGATGACCTGATTCCGGGACACGGAAAGCGGCCGGGGGAAGGTCGCGGTGCTCAGGGTGTTATTGCTGTTGCCCTTCAAGGTGAAGACGATGCTGCCCGCCGCATAATCCCCCGGACGGACCGGGATGTAATAGGTCCCGGAACCGTTGATGTTGACGGTCACCTGGTCGGATTTGTTCTGGCTGTCCGGGGTGACGGTCACGCTGCCGTCCTGCTGGAAGGCTACGTGCATCCGGCCGGCGATGCCGGGAGCATCCACCTGGATTTTCCGGGCGTTGTTGTTATTGACAACGATCCGGAAGATACCCACGACGTTCTTGAACTGCAGGTTATTATTGCTGCCCGGCGGGGCGACCATCACATTCGCGCTGTTGAAGGAGCCGTCCGGAGAACCGGTCGTAATCCACAGGCCGTCCGTTTCGAGACCCGCCGTATACTGGGACTCCACAAACGGATGGTAGGCATAGGAAGGATGGTTGATCTGTTTGACAGGATTGAACAGGGCCATCGGCTGCGACAGCGTGCTGTTGTCGATTTGCGCCTTCACGGCCGTAGCCGTGGAGGACGTTCCGTCAAAAATGCCGATCTCGTCATTCTGGCTCCACTGGATGGCCGTCAGGTCATCGGTGATGGTGGTTCTGGCCCGTTCGTCCAGAATCTCGGCGCGGAATACCTGATCGACGGTTTCCGGCACAGGATCGGGTTCCTGGTTCTTGGCGCAGGAGAAAGCGAGGAGGAAGAGGAGGACGGCCCCGGGGATGATTCGTACGTTTTTCATAATCGCCTGAGTTTTTGCATGGATCGACATCCGGATGCTAGGGTTCGTCTTCCTCGTACAGGGGGGCCCCGAAAGGATTGACAACGTCCGGTTTCTCGATGTTGGTAAAACAAATCTCACCGCCCCCAAGCTCCAGGATCAGCGTTTGCATCCTGGGAGGCAAATATACTTCTCTGGTCATCGTTATAGTGTTTTAGTGGTTTGTGGCGGTCCTCGCGCAAATATACGAAAACGGAATGAGACCTGCAAGTTATCCTGCAAGGAATCAGCGATTTACATTTATACGATCCGCTGATAGGCCAGGCGCTCGTCGCCGCTGGCCAAAAAAATGATTCCGCAGTACCGGAAACCGTACTGGAGGATGCAGTGCTGCATGATCCGGTTGTCGCGGTGGGTGTCGATGCGGAGGTTGGGATCGCGGGCGGAGCACCAGTCCATGATGGACTTGAAGACGCCGTGGGAATCCGGCAGGCTGCCGATGCGGTGGATGACGTGATACGGCAGCGTGTCATCCAGCCAGGTACCTCCCACAATCCGGGAATAGGTGGGCTCCGGTGACGGAATGAAGGCGAAGTAGGCGACGATGGCCGATTCATCGACCACGACGAAACCGACGCCTTTGCCAATGTCGGTCCGGATGGTCTCTTCCGACGGGTAGCCGTCGCTCCATTGGTGAAGGTTCCCCGAGGCACGCATGATACCCTTGGCAGCCTCCAATACGGTCAGGATGGCGGGGATATCCCCTTCCCCGGCCGGACGGATCTCCCGGGTTTCTGTCCGCCAGGTCTCCTCGAAAATGGCTCGTAGGCGCTCCGTATCGCGGATGATGGCCCGCAGCTCCGCCAGCGGCGCCTCATTGGGCGAACCCGGAATCAGGAGATGCAGGTAGCCGCCTTCGGCGTATTTTTCATGCATGTGCGCCACGGTCCGCTGCCAATGCTCTTCCTTGTCCAGTTCAGGATAATGGGAAAAGCCGAACTGCACGGTGCGGCGGATGATGGTAACCGGTTCGATCATCCGGTCGGCTTCGGCCACCAGGCAGCCATACAGGCTGCGGGGCGGCGTCGTAGCCGAGGCACGGTGGTCTTCGGCTGCCTGGGCGATGGCTTCGATCTGGTCCGGCGTAAACCACTGTCTCAGGCGTTCATCGGCCCGGATGATCTTCCCGCTCTCCAGGTGGTGCGTCTTGCGGTCCACCGCGAGACCGAGGTCGTGGCACGCGGCGGCCGTGTACAGCATTTCAACATTGACATCATAGGCCTTCCCCATCGACAGGGCGCGGTCGATGACCATCCGCGCGTGGTCTTCCCGGTGCGCCTTGTCGAAGGCGCCATAGCGGGGAATCACCTCCCGCTCGATGTAATTCCGGAGTTCCTCCCGGATCACCTGCCCGCTCCCCGATGCCAGTTCCTTTTCCAGCAACGGCAGCAGCTGGTCGTCTGCGGGCAACCAGTTGACAGAGTGGAGATCCCCTGCCCCCAGCCAGCGGGCGGCCTCGTGCTCATTCAGGTGGAGGGCGTCCGTGCGGAGGGAACAGATGTAGCAATGCATCGTCAGATGGAACCGGGGATAATCCCAGTCAATGGTGGTGAGGAACTTGTCAATACCGATTTCAGCGTCCAGTTCCTCGCGGATTTCGCGCACAAGGGCCTGTTCCGGGGTCTCGCCCGCTTCGACCTTGCCGCCGGGCCACTCCCAGAAGTCCTTCCATTCGCCATAGCCCCGCTGGGTGGCAAATAGCTTGTCCCCCTTCCGGATGATGGCAGCGACTACTTCGATGGTCTTCATTGTTTCTTCTTGGATTGCACCAGGCCGATCCACCAGCACAGGGCCATCACGCCGACACCCAGCAAAAGGTAGGATGCAATGATGCCGATGGACGCCCACACGGAGTGCATGGCCGAGATTTCCGCGAGGCGCGGAAACGCTGGTACAGGGACCTCTGGTCCTTCTTTTTGGCTTCTTCTTTCTTCTTTTCCATAAGGCCGGATGCTTACAGGAGCCGGTTCTGGTTGCAAAAATACTTTTTTTTTTGAAACTGAGCGCAAATGCAGCTTCTTCCGGAAGAAAAACTGACGATTTGGCAGAAAAGGGACCCTTTTTCTGCCACCTGAAGGAATGGGATGATAATTGATTATTTGGAAATTACGTGAAGAATACGTACTTTTGGGGTTAACTATACTGAACCATTAATTAATAATTGAATACCCTGAAAAAGAAAGCGTATCTCAATCCCGGGACGGAGGTACAGGAGGTTTTCACCTACACCGCAACCGAGAAAAAGCCCTCTGGCGAATTCACCTGCCCCGACAGTCAGATTACGGCGGAGACCGTCTATTCCATCCAATATCCGGTCTCAACGCCGGACTGGAGCGTCCAGACCGGTGTCGTGGGCGAGTTACCCGATTACATGATTGCTACGGATGTGAAGGGAACCGTTTCGGCCTCCAGCCTGAAGCGAATCGTGAATTTCCTGCATATCATCAGCCCGGATACTGGTACTACTTCGAGAACCTCAAGCTCACGGCCGTTACCCAGACTGTTCCGGCAGCCCGCTAGCCTCGGCGGATTTCCATTGACCCACAAAGAATAACACTGCTAACCACTTATGAAAAAGATCATTACCCTTTTTGCAGCCCTGCTGGCAGCGGCGGCGCTTTTTGCCCAGACGCCGGATGAAATCATCGCCCGGATGGACCAGGAAACGGACCGCTTCGGGCCGGAAGGCTTCTCGATGTACTTCGAGCTCAAAATCCCCATCCTCGGAACCGCCGGGACGACGGTCACGATGCTGGGTGACAAGTACAAGATGGTCACCGATGTGAAGGGGAACTCCCTGATGCATTGGACCGACGGCCAGAGCGAATGGGGATACGACTCCGGGAAGAAGGAAGTCGTCATCACCACCGCCAAACCTTCCGAGGAGTCGCAGGCCGAGAACAACGTGAAGATGCTCAAGGGCGTGACCGACGGATATGACGTGAAGATCAAGAAGGAGACGGACGAGGCCTGGTATCTCGTCTGCACGAAGTCCCGGACCAACCCGAACAAGGACGACCCCAAGAAGATGGAACTCACCATCTCCAAGTCCACCTACCTTCCCATCAGCGTCAAGTCCTCGCTGAAAGGCGTGACGCTGACGATGCGCGATTTCGCCATCGGCGCCACGGAGGCCGATGTCACCTTCAATCCCGCCGACTTCCCGGGCGTCCAGATCATTGACAAACGATAGCCATGCATACAAGAATTCTTACCGCCCTGATTCTCACCCTCTTCCTGGGTTCTTCCTGCTCTGCCGGTGACGGTTGGGTGAAGGTGGAGGGCAACAAGTTCATCGACCCGCAGGGGAACGAACTGGTGTTCCGCGGGCTCTGCTTCTCGGACCCGGTCAAGCTGGTCCGCGAGGGCCAATGGAACGAGCGCTATTTCGCCGAGGCCGCCGACTGGGGCGCGAACGTGGTCCGCTTCGCCGTCCATCCCACCAACCTGAACTCCCTGGGCTGGGACCAGACCTTCGAGGCCATGGACCAGGGCATTGCCTGGGCCAAGCAGCACGGGATGTACGTGATCATGGACTGGCATTCCATCGGCAACCTCAAGGACGAGAAGTACACCAACCCGATGTACAACACCACGAAGGAGGAGACCCTCAAGTTCTGGCGGACGGTCGCCGAGCGCTACAAGGACGAGCCCACCGTGGCCCTCTATGAACTCTTCAACGAACCGACGGTGACGGCCGAAGGGGTCGGCACCTGCACCTGGACCGAATGGAAGGGGATCCTGGAGGAGATCATTGACACCATCCGAGCCATCAACCCCAAGGCCATCTACCTGTGCGCCGGCTTCAACTGGGCCTACGACCTCACTCCTGTAGCGACGGAACCCATTGAGCGCGAAAACATTGCCTATGTATCCCACCCCTACCCCATGAAGCGCTCCGAACCCTGGGAGGCGCAGTGGGAGAAGGACTTCGGCTACGTCGCCGACACCTACCCCGTCATCTGCACGGAAATCGGCTTCTGCCTGGAAGACGAGCCCGGGGCCCATATTCCGGTGATGTCCACGGACGTGTACGGCGAGCATATCACCCGCTATTTCGAGCAGAAGGGCATTTCCTTCACAGTCTGGTGCTTTGACACCAGCTGGGCGCCGATGCTCATCAGCGACTGGAACTTCACGCCCACCACCCAGGGCCGCTTCTTCAAGGCCTACCTGCAGGGGAAGGCGGAATAACCCTATCAATACCCGTTACCTATGAAAAAACTCGCCGCTATCGCCACTTTGGTGCTGGTTGCCGCAGGCACATCGGCACAGACCCCGAAGACCTTCACGAAGGTTCGGGAACTCCCCATTTCTTCCGTGAAAAACCAGTACCGCAGCGGAACCTGCTGGGACTTCGCCACGCTGGGATACCTGGAGAGCGAGATCCTGCGCAAAACGGGAAAGGAGTACGACCTGTGCGAGATGTTCGTGGTGAACAAGGACTATATGGACTGCGCCACGCACTATGTGCGGATGCACGGCTACAGCCAGATTTCGGAGGGTGGCTCCTGCGACGACGTGATCGACGTAATCCGGAGACACGGCATCTGCCCCGAGGAGGCCATGCCCGCACCCGGCTCGCTCACGGGCGATTCGCTGGCCAATTTCAAGGTCTTCTTCCCGGAACTGGAGCGCGCCGTGAGCGGCATCGTCTGGAACGAAGGCAAGCCGGAACTGAACCGCTTCACCACGGAAGAGCAGGCGCCCCTGCGGAACAAAGCGCCCAGGCCGGGCTGGCAGGAGAGCGTGCAGGCCGTCATCGACAAGTATGTAGGCTCCTGCCCGGAATCCTTTGTCTATGAAGGGAATACCTACACGCCCCAGACCTTCGCCCAGAGCCTGGGCCTGGACCTCGACGATTACGTGAGCCTCACCAGCTACACGCACCATCCGTTCAACCAGTGGTTCGTCATCGAGGCCCCCTACAAGTGGCGCCTCAAGCCCAGCTACAACATCCCCATCGAGGAACTGATGGAGGCGCTGGACAAGGCCGTCGATGCCGGCTACACCGTGGCCTGGGGCGGAGACGTGTCCGGGAACTTCGACCGCAAGGCCTGCGTGGCCATGCTGCCGGACGGCGTCGTCCCCACCCAGGAACTGCGCCAGGAACAGTGGGACAACTGGGAGTTCACCTACGACCACGTGATGCTCATCTACGGCAAAGCCATCGACGAGCAGGGCAAGCCCTACTACCTCGTGAAGAACTCCTGGGGCAAGGGCGGCCCCTACCAGGGCTCCTGGTACATGTCCCGCGACTTCATCGCCCTGAACACCACCTACCTCTTCCTGAACCGCCACGCCCTCCCCGCCGCCCTGCAGGAGCGGGTGAAATAAGGGTCTTTGGACTGTAAGCCTCTAAGCCCCGGCTCCGGCCGGGGCTTTTTCGTTGTATTGCAACTACCTAACTATCAATAAATTGCGGCATGGTCTATGTCCTTTTCGGGACATAGACCCGCACTTATCTGATTGAGTATCAATACCTTGTGCAGTATCCAGATGCAGGATCTTTCGCTCCGTCCGGAACGACAAGAAGACACTCGGAATGACATTTGTCATCCCGAGGATGCCGAAGGCCGACGAAGGGATCTCCGGCGTGGGCGCTACTCTGACTCCGCAGGCTTGGGCAGGCGGAGGGGAAGCGCGCCGGGAAGGATCTTGAGGTGGAACTGGGAGCCGGGGAGCTGTTCGCCGTCCAGGTAGATGTCAATGAGGTCCTTGCTGTTGATGACGACCTCGCGGGCCTGGCGGTAGAGAACCTTGTTCCGGCCCGGGCGGCTGCCGATGTGGTGGCCGCTGCGGTAGAGGGGGATGAGCAGCAGGAGCCGGAGGAGGCTCATGGCGCGGAAGTAGCACACATCCATCAGCCCGTCATCCGTTTTCGCCTGGGGCGCGCAGTTGAATTCGCCACCCACGCGCTGTCCGTTGGCTACGGTGCAGAGCACCATCGGCCCCCGGGCGATCCGCTCGCCGTCGGCGGTGATCCGGATGCGGTTGAAACGGCTGGTGAGGATGGCATTGATCACCCCGCGCGTATAGGCCTCGTGGGCCGGTTTTCCCTTGGCGACGAGTTCATTGGCCCGGGAGGCGACCTTGGAGTTGAAGCCGATGTTACAAACGTTCAGGCAGTAGCTGTCATTGACCTGGATGATGTCCGTGGGGGTGACGGTTCCGGCCAGCATATCCTTGACACTCCGGAAGTTGCGGTTCGGGAAGTTGATGATGAAATCCTCCGTGGCACCGCCGAAATAGAGGATGGCGATGGTCTTGTTGACGCATTGGGCGGCCACCGGATCCCCGGAATACTTGTAGCCCACCAGGCCGGAGGCGACCCCGTTGATGATGCCGTTGCCGCCGCAGGCCACGAAGCACACCTCTTCCTCCGGATGGAGGTCGCAGTAGAGGCGCACATAGCGCGTGGCATCGCCCTCGCCCAGGGTGGTATAGACCTCGTGCGGGTGGGGAATCTCTTTCAACTGAGCGTAAAATTCCTGGTATTGCTGCGCCTTGTCGGCCCGACCGTTGATGATATAGATGTACTTCATACTTTCACGCTCATAATGGTGATGTCATCGCTCTGTGGGTGATCTCCGGTGAAGGTTTTCACGGACTGATAGAGGTTTTTCACGACGGTTCTCTCGTCCATACCGGCCTCAAGATGCCTGACGGCCTCCAGCAGCCTGTTTTCCCCGTACAGGTCCAGGAGGTTGTCCTCGGCTTCCGTGACGCCGTCGGTGTAGGCCACGATGCGGGTGCCCGGCACCAGGTTGATGTGTTCGGATTCGTAAGGGAACTGCTCCAGGAGGCCCGCCGCCAGATTGCTCTTGACGGGAAGGAAACAGGGCTCGCCGTCCGGCGGAATGATCACCGGCGGATTGTGGCCGGCATTGCAGTAGTCCATCTCGAACGTCTTCAGGTTGATGCGGGCGATGAACAGGGTGACGAACATGTCGTTGCTGTTGGAGTCGGCCACGCTGTTGTTGATGCGGCTCACGGACTCGTTCAGGGGCAGGTCCAGGGTGGCCACGAAATGGAGCATGGCGCGGGTGATGGACATCACCAGCGAAGCGGGGACGCCTTTGCCGCTGACGTCGCCCACGGCGATATGGAGCACGTCGCCCTTGCGGATGAAGTCGTAGAGGTCGCCGCCCACCTCCTTGGCGGGTTTCAGCATCGCGTGGAGCTGCGACGGGAAGTCGGTGCTGAGCATCCCCATCTGGATGGTACGGGCCACATTGAGTTCAGACTCCATCCGTTCGTTGTCGCTCCGGGTGGTTTTCAGCTGGCCGATGTAATCCGAGATGGAGTTCTGCAGATACACGAAACTGTCCCGCAGGCGCCGCATCTCATCCTGGCTGTTGATGTCCGGCAGCTTGGCCTTGAAATTACCCTTGGCCATATTCAGGGCCGACACCGAGAGTTCCGTGACGGGACGCGTCATCCGGCGGATTTCGCGGCGGCAGATGAAATACACGATGACCAGCCCCACGACGCCCACGAGCAGCAGGCTCAGGACCAGCATCAGCGGGGCCGCCTGGGCCGATTCGTGGGTGATGACGTATTGGGTGGCCAGCCCGATCACGATGAAAGAGGCCAGGAAGATGACCGAAACGATGCCGATGATCCTCCAGCTCAGCCTGCTTGAAAACGATCTGTTGTTCACTGGGTTAGTTTTAGTGTTCTGGTATTGGGCAAATATAAGAAAAAAACGTCACGTCGGTGCTATGTTTCCGCCGCATTCAGCCGAAGAAGTTCCTCGATGTGCTTCCGGTCGCCGGAAAGCCGGGGAATCTTGTGCTGGCCCCCCAGTTTTCCCTTGGCATCCAGCCAGTCATAGAACAGGCCGGGGCGGGCTAAAACCAGTTCCAGGGCTGCGTGTTCCGAGCAGGCACGGGAATGTTCATAGTCCAGGTCTTCGGCCCGTACCATCTGATCCAGCACCGCTGCGAATTTTTCCGGATTCTCCGGCGCCTTTTCAAACTCCACCAGCCACTGGTGATGGCCTTCGGAGGGATTTTGTTCGCACAGAAGAGGCGCTACGGTGAATTCCTTCACGCTGGCCCCGCACTGCCGGCAGGCCCGGTCCAGGGCCTTTTCGGCCTGCTGGACCGACAGGTCCTCGCCCCAGACGTTGATGTTCTGGTGCGTCCTTCCCACCAGGACGAAGCAGTAAGGCTCCCGGCCGGTAAAGCGCACCACATCGCCCATATTATATCGCCACAAGCCCGAGGACGTGGAAACCAGGATGGCATAATCGACACCCAGTTCGACCTCCCATACGGGGAGGGCCCGGGTGCCGGGCTGGCCGTAGGTGGACATGGGCACAAACTCATAGAAGACCTCATAGTCCAGCATGAGGGTCATGGCCGGGTCCGAGAGGTCGGTCTGGACGCCGAAAAAGCCCTCGGAGGCGTTGTAGTTCTCGATGAAGTGCAGCTTTCCGGAAGGGAAGAGTTCCCCGATTTTCTGCCGGTAAGGAAGCAGGGACATGCCGCCATGGGCATAGAGCTCCATCCGGGGCCAGAGCTGTTCGGCGTTTCGGGCCCCGGCCTTCTTCACGGCCATCTCGAGGACCATGAGGTTCCAGGTGGGAACGCCGCTGAAAGTCACCAGGTTTTTCCCGATCATCTGCTCCGAAACGGCCTCGAGCATGGCCTGCGAGTCCTCCATGTGCGTGATTCTGCTGGAGGGTACCATGTGCAGGATTTTCCGGAAAAAGGGAGGGCAGGCCTCCGACATGATGGCCGAAATGAATCCCACCTTGATCCTTTTCCCGTCGTACTCGGGGTCGAATTTGCCGGTGAGGATCAGGGAATACCCCTGGCCGATGCGGGAGTCCCGGTTCTGGTCCAGGTAGGAGGCCGTCACGTCGCGGCCGCCCCGGAGGTGGCTGCGATGGAGGCCGCGCCGGCTCACGGGGATGAATTTGGAGACGTCGCTGGTGGTGCCGGAAGAGGTGGCGAACCGGGTGATGAGGCCCTTCCACAACACATCCGGCGCGCCCTCCATCATCTTTTGGATGTAGGGTTTATGGGAGGCGTAGTCGCCCATCGGCACATGGGCCACAAAGTCTTCATAATCATGGATTTGGGAATACCCGTGCTCTCTCCCCCACTGCGTATGGCGGGCTTCCCGGACGAGCATCTCCAGCGTACGGCGCTGGATGGTATCCCCCTCTTTTCCGTAACGTTGGATGGCTCTGACGCGGTATCGCAGGAGGAGCCTTACTAAAGGCGTAATGAAGTCTTTCATAGATTCTGCGTATAACGATCCGGCAGCAGATCGTCCACATGGGCCAGGAGCCCCATTTCCACCACATCGCCGAATTCATCGTTCACGGCGGCGCCGAAGGTGGTGACATGCTTGAAGATCCTGATATAGGAGTTCAAGATGGGCGGGATGTAATAGCCTTTCCGGGTCATCGTCTGGCGCAGGGCCCGGAAGTCTTCCCGGTAATCGTTATGGGTCAATACTTGATCGGCATCGGCCCAGGCGGGGACCTCATAAGGGTGGTGCGGGACAATGCGCTCCGGATCCAGGCAGTATTTCCGGAAGAACGCTTCCAGCATGGAAAAAGCCTCCGGGGGATACGAGGGGTAGAAGGTGACTTTCCCGAACAGAAAACGGGTTTTTTCCACGCCCGCAAGGTAGCTCAGGCCGGAGAACAGATGGTCCAGGGTAAAGATATTGCGGCGCAGGCTCTCGCTATGGCGCCGGTGCTTCTCCACGATGAAAGAACGGCTCAGTTCCATGGTCACCGGCAGCATTTCCTGCACAAACGGCTCTGAAAAATGGAAAAGATGGGCCGATGGCATATCCGGCTGCCCATCGGCATCCAGACGGCAGCGGTGCCCTGCAAGCACGCGGTAACCGCCCATGATCTCCCTTTCCTCGCGGTCCCAGCAGATCAGCTGCCGGAAACCCAGCGCGGGATCCAGGTCAAACCGGTCCACATCGCAGGACAGCCCGGTTCCGCCCCCGCCGCTGCGGAAAGCGATTTCCCGCAGCCGCCCGATTTCCCGCATCACCGAAGGAGCCTGGCTTCCATCCACCACATACAACTGCATACTCCCCCGGCCCAGCGAATCCAGGCAGGTCTGGCCTTGCAGTTCCTCCTCCACCTGGAGAGGGTCAACCGGAGGGACGATGTTCAACAACGGCGTATCCATTTTGATGGTTCAATCCATTAAACGTGTAAAGATAGCAATAGATTTCTCTTTGACCAAAAAGCGCCCAGGGAAAATATGCGTTTGGAGAAATGCCGGAATGTCACTATCTTGCGGAGAATCATGATAAAAGGTCCCATGGAACGGAGAGAATTCCTCGAGAAAACGGCCCTGGCGGCGGGCGGCATCCTGCTTTCTGCGGCCGGCGCCGATGCATTGACACAACAAGAAAACGGTAAAAAGATGAAAGTACTGCTGATTAACGGAAGCCCCAGGCCGAAGGGCAACACTTCCGTCGCGCTGGCCGAAGTGGCCGCGCAGCTGGAAAAAAACGGCATTGACACGGAAACGGTATGGATCGGCAACAAGCCGGTGCGCGGCTGCATCGCCTGCGGCAAATGCCACAGCAAACCGGGCGCCTGCACCTTCCACGACGACGTGTGCAACAGCATCAGCGGCAAGTTCGCCGAGGTGGACGCCCTGATCGTGGGCTCTCCCGTTTACTATGGACAGCCCAACGGGGCCCTGCTGGCCATCCTCCAGCGCGCGTTCTATTCCAATGGAAAGGCCATCGCCGGGAAGCCCGCGGCAGCCGTGGCCGTCTGCCGCCGAGGGGGCGCGACCGCATCCTTTGAAACGCTGAACATGCCGTTCCAGATGCTGAACATGCCCGTGGTGACCTCCCAGTACTGGAACATCGTCTATGGAATGACGCCCGGGCAGGCCGCGCTCGATACCGAAGGGATGCAGACCATGCGTTCCCTGGCGAACAACATGGCCTGGCTGCTCCAGGCGACCGGCGGAAAGCCCGCCCCCGGCCGGGGCGACGATCCCGCCGCCCCGATGAACTTCATCCGATAGGCAGCCGGCGGGGAAGATAGGTATTTTTCGGGAGCAAACCTACGGTTCCCGCTCTTTTTTCTTGTCTTTTTACGCAGTATCTTCGCACCATGATTTCGGAGTTGTTGAGATATGATCTGGGGGCGGGTGTGGAAGCGTTTTCCACCCGGAAAGAGTCCGTTCTCCCCTACCCGGTGATCCAGGGGCATCAGGTGCACGAGGCCAAGGTGGCTTTCATCGAGCGGCCCGGGATGACGCGGGAGGATTTGGAAGGTTACGATGTGTTTGTGACCACATTGCCGGGGGTCGCCATCGGCGTAAGGACCGCCGACTGCGTGCCGGTGCTCCTGTATGACCCGGTGAAACGGGTGGTGGCCGCCATCCACGCCGGGTGGAAAGGGACGGTCCTGCATATCTCGGAAAAGACGGTCGAACTGATGACCATCAAGTATGGCTGCAACGCGGCCGACATCCGGGCCGTCCTGGGCCCTTCCATCGGCCCCGACAGTTTCCAGGTGGGTGAAGAGGTGGCCGAGCATTTCAAGAACGCCCGGTTCCCGATGGATGACATCTGGTCCTTCCAGGGAAAAGGCGACGGTTCGCCGATGTCCGGCGGACACCATATCGACCTTTGGAAAGCGAACCGCTGGCTGCTGGAGCAGGCCGGTGTGAAACCGGCGAACATCCAGGTCTCCGGCATCGACACCTTCACCGAAGACTCCTTCTTCTCCGCCCGCCGCGAAGGCGTTCACTGCGGGCGCATCATCAACTCCATCCGGCTCATCTGACGCGCCCTCTTGTCATTCCGAGCGCCCTCTTGTCATTCCGAGCGAAGCGAAGGAATCTACTCTTTTTCCAGCGGCAGGCACACCTCCTGGTCCACGCCGTAGCCGATCCAGTAGCCCAGGCCGCCCGTACTCCGTATTATGTGCCTTGGAGATGCCTCAGTTGACGATTTTCGTAAAACGACACTTTCCATTTACCTAAAAGACAGATTTTGGAGAAATGTCGGAATGTCACTAACTTCGCACTCCAAAATCGTCATTCATCATGCGGAGGTTACTTGTCTTGATTGTGCTTTTGGCCAGTTCCCTGGCTGCCCTCGCCCAGACTGGGGTGAAGGGACGGGTCGTGGAGGTCGATGGAACGCCGGTGATGTATGCGGCGGTGGTGCTGGAGTCGGGCGGAAAGACGGCTGCCGGCGCCATGACCGGAGAAGACGGGACCTTCCGGATGAACGGCTCGTTCACGGGAAAATATATCGTACAGATCAGTTCCATCGGCTATAAGACGCTGAAGCGGGAACTGGAATTTCCCGGCAAGGGGATGCTGGATATCGGGGATATCATCCTGAAGGAAGACGACATGGTGCTTGATGAGGCCCTGGTGATAGCCGGAGAGACGCCCAAGAGCGTAAGCGTGGAGAAGACACGCATCCAGGCTGCGTCCAGCGCGGCTGCGGCAACCGGCTCCGTGCTGGAAGTCATCCGGGGTGCGTCGTCGGTGAGTGTGGACGGGAGCGGAAGCATCTCCATCCGGGGAAACAGCAATGTGCTCATTCTGGTGGACGGTATTCCCACCACCCTAGGAGGCCTGGAGAGCATCCCGGCGGCAAATGTGCAGAGCATCGAAATTGTGACCAGCCCCGATGTGAAGTATGATTCCGAGGGCACGGGCGGCATCGTCAACATCATTTCCAAGAAACAGTCGGCCAACCTGTTCAGCGCCATGGCGGCTTTCAACTATGGCTTCAATGGCTTCCTGAACGGGAATGTGGCCCTGAACTACAACAAGGGCCGATGGGGCGTGCGCTTCAACTATAACGGCAAGTTCGAGAAGGACTTGATCGAGAGCGAGTTGCACCGGAAGATCGTGAGCACGGGAGCCGGGGTGGACCAGCAGATTCAAGCCACCAAGCGGACTTCCGGCCAGAATGCGGGCCTCAATTTCCAGTTCAAGGCAACGCCCCGGGATATCCTGACGGCCGATTTCAAGGTGGCCCTGCCCCGGATGAACAATTTCCAGGATTTCAACGGAACGCGCCAGACCGACATCACGTTCAACCGGGAGAATTTCGAGGGGGCGCTGGGGTACCGCCACCTGTTCGACCCCGGCCAGAAAGAATTCAGTGTCAATGCTTCCGTCTCCAGCATCACCGGCCATCGGCCTTCCTATTACTACGAGGGCGGGAAGATGGTCCAGAAATCCCGGTCCGGCGGCCATCCCTTCATCGCTGCCCTGCAGGCGGATTACCTGACCATGTGGGGAAAGGGCAGGTTTGAGACGGGCGCGAAGATGACCTATCGGCAGAACAACATCGACCACAAGATGTTCGAATGGGATGATGCCGCGCAGGACTGGGTCCTGTCCATCCCGCTCAGCAATGACCTGACGCACCGGGAATACATTCCCGCTGCGTATGCGATGTATTCCGGCAAGTTCACGGAGAAACTGAATTACAAGGCCGGTGTCCGTTTCGAATACAGCTACGTCACACTGCACAGCGAAAAAGAGGCGCTGGACGACCACAGCGACTGCTGGTTCCTGTCACCGAGCCTCTCGCTGGACTGGCGCGTCGCCCCGCGCTGGTCGCTGAGCGCGGCCCTCACCCGGCGCATTTCCCGTCCCACCTATCCGCAGCTGAACCCTTACATCAACCTGATTGACAAACAGACCTACGAGACCGGCAACATGCACCTGCAGCCGGAGAAAGCCAACAAACTGGACCTGGGGTATTCCTACACCGGAAAGTATCTGACGATCAACGGGAATGCCTATGTCACCCATATGCAGGACTACATCAATCAGGTGGCTTATCTGGACAACGGCATCCTGGTGACCACCTATGTCAATGCCGATTCCGATGTCAAGACGGGCCTGGACCACAACATCCGGTATTCCCCCGTGCGCTGGCTCACGATGGATCTGGCTTCCAATACATTCTACAGCGCCTCCCGGGGAACCTTCAAGGGCTCCGACATCCGGAACCAGGGATGGACGAACAACAGCAACATCGGCCTGACCATCCGGCCTTTCAACGGGGCGGAGATCCAGGCGCAATACTTCGTGACCACGCCCCAATACTTCCCGCAGTTCACCACCCGGACCATCCACTATGGCAATGTGGGCGTCAAGCAGTCCTTCCTGAAGAACGCCCTCACCGTATCGGCCTTACTGACGGATGTGTTCAATACCCGCCGCTGGGACGTACATTCCGACAACCCGGTGTTCACGCTGCTCAACAACAGCAAGAACCGCAGCCGGATGTTCTGGCTGGGCATCAGCTGGAACTTCCACTCCTTCAAGCCCGCCAAGGGCGCCCAGAAGTCCCAGGAGGAAGACAGGAGTATCCTTCGGCTGGGAGATTAGGAGAGGGATCCGCGATGACCGCTGCCTGGTGGCGGAAGTGGGCCGGAACTCCTTTTGTTCCAACACATTTTGTGTTATTGTTCGGAAAAAGAACTATCTTTACTGCATGAACAAGACTTGCAGATTTCTCCTGACCGCCGTTCTGGTTCCGACGGCCATCATCTTGCTGGCCGTGTGCTGCCTGAAGGGCTCCAAGGATGGTCCCTGTGACATCTACCGGCAGGCCGGTACCCCTTGCGTTACGGCCCATAGCACTACGCGCTTGCTGGATTCCCGCTACCGGGGACCGCTCTATCAGGTTCAGCGCGATTCCGACGGTGCGACGCTGGACATCTTCGCCACGCGGGACGGCTATGCCGATGCAGCCGCGCAGGATGCCTTCTGCGCGGGGACGGTGTGCAGGATCACGGTGATTTACGACCAGTCCGGCATGGGCAATGACCTGCTGCCCGCGCCGCCGGGCACTTTCAAAGGGCCCGACAAAGGAGGATTCAACAATCCCTCCCTGGCCGATATGGCGCCCGTCCTCCTGGATGGGCACAAGGTTTACGGCGTGTATGTGATGCCGGGCATGGGCTACCGTTGCAACGACGCCCGGGGGCTCGCGGTGGACGATGAGCCGGAAGGGATGTACTATGTCATTGACGGAACCCATTACGACAGCGGATGCTGTTTTGACTATGGCAATTCCTCCACAAACGGACGCGCCGTGGGAACGGGCACGATGGAGACCACCTATTACGGCACGGCCACAGCTTGGGGACGCGGGAACGGTGAGGGTCCGTGGATCATGTCCGATATGGAAGCGGGGCTCTTCTCCGGCTATGACGCCAAGCTGAACGACGTTCCGTCGATTACGGACTGGCGGTTCGTCTCGGTGTTTATGAACGGCGGAGGCGGCAACCAGTGGGACCTCCGCGGCGCGGATGCGACGCAGGAAACCGTGACGACCTTCTACCGCGGCGTGCGGCCCGGAACCCCGGACAGCGACGCCTATTATCCGATGCACAAGAAAGGCGGCATGCTGATGGGCAACGGCGGCGACAACGGAAATGGTTCCGCCGGCACGTTCTACGAAGGCGTGATGACCGTCGGCTATCCGACCGACGAGGCCATCGACGCAGTCCAGAAAAACATCGCCGCTGCGCGGTATCAGGCCTATCCGCTGGCGCTTTCGCGAATCACGTCCTTCGGCCCGGGCGAAAGCCGGCAGGTGGGCGTGTTCCTGCAGAACGACACGGCCACGGACTTCACGGACCTTTCCTTCGAATTCGCCCTGCCTGCCGGCTGGGAGATACGTCCGGAGGGGGAAGCCGTCCCCCGGCTGGCGTCCGGCGGGAAGCAAACCGCAATCTATACGCTGACCGCTCCTCCGGGACGCTCATCCGGCTCCCTGCAGGTATCAGCCCGCTGGAAGGGCGGAGAGGCTTCACTCGGTGCCCGCCTGCGCGCATCGGAAGCATTGAAGATCAATGAAATCGGCCTGACCGATCCCTTCGTGGAACTCTACAACGCCAGTGAGGCCGAGGCCGATCTGTCCGGCCTGGAACTGCGGGTTCGCCGCAGCGGCTGGGCCGCCGTGACGGCATTGACCTTCCCGGCCGGAACCAAGATTGACGCCGGCGGATTCCTCCTGCTGGAGACGGATCCCGCGGCGCCTGTCGCCCCTGCCACCACGATTTTCATCCCCGTGTCCACGGGTCCGAAACTGTCCTTCCCCGCCGGGACGACGGTGCTTCCCGCCACCTCCGTGGCCGGTTTTGCCGTCGGCCAGAAGATGGGCATCGACCTGGGAGGTCAATACGAGGAAGTGACTGTAACAGAGGTAGGAACGCCCGCCACGCAGACGAATCTCGCCCGGGAGGCCCATGCTGGCGACACACAGTTGACCCTGGTCGGTACCTCTCATTTCAAACCCGGTTCGGAATTACTCATCAATACCGGCGACCGCAAGGAAACGGTCGTGGTGAAGCAAGTGCTCGTGTCGGCGGAACCCTATATCCGCCAGTTCGGCGAGCCGGAACGGCCGCATGAGCCCGGCGTAGTGGAATTGACCGAACCGCTGAAGCAGGACCACGCAAACGGCGTGGATGTATCCTGCCCCGGCGAGGGCATCCGCTTCACGCCAGCAACGCGCTTTGCGCACACGAGCGGCGATGCTCTGCAGCCTTTGGGTGACGGCTGGACGCCTACGCCGGGCCTCTACCTGAGCTATGCGCCTTCCGCCTCGGCAGGTTCCGTTGCGCTTTACGATCCGGCCACGGACACGGTGCTGGACGCCATCGTATATGGCTCGCAGCAAAGCAGTTCCAGCGCCAATGGCACCATCACGAGCCCCGAACTGGCCGTCCTGGAAGGCAGTCAGCAAGGCGGCGGCTGCATTGCCGTGGCGCCGGCGCCGGTCCCGGCCTGGGTGCTTGCGCGCAATCCGGAGTTGGCGAAATCCGTCAGCCGCAGCCTCGTCCGCCTGCCCGACGGTGCCGACACGGACAACCTCTGTGAGGACTTCAGGCTGTCCGCGCAGCCTACGCCAGGCGAAAGAAACTGTTTGGAAACGCCTCTGCCTGCACATAGATAATCAGAGACACAGACCTCCTAAAAACGAGGAAAGCCAGGCTTCATCGATTGTTGCTCGCCTTTCACGTTGAACTCGAGGGTGGCGCCATCGGAACGGCCCGGACAAGGGAGGCCGTGTCGTGGCCGCCGCATTCTCCACGACGGCGGGGCCGTCAACAAGACTGGAGCGATCTATAGACCTAATTGGGCAAGGAAGTGCAGGAAGATGTCCGGCCGGCAGATGAGCGGGAAAGCCAATCCATACACGGCGCCCCAGAAATGCGCGGTGTGGCCGATATTGTCCATGTTACGCTTGGCCATATACCAGCAGTAGAGCAGGTATAGCGGGGCAAAGATATACCCGGGCACCGGGATGGGGATCAGATAAATGTAGATTCCCATCTTGGGCTCGAAGAGTATCGAAGCGAACAGAATGGCAGAAACGGCACCGGAGGCGCCCACGGCGCTGTAATTCCAGTCGTCCTTGTACTTGAACAGGTCCCAGACGGTGGATACGGCGATAGCACTCACGTATAGGATCACATAGAGTATAACGCCCAGCGTGTTCCCGAAGGCCACCGCGAAATACTGCTCCACGACCCTTCCGAAGAAGAAGAGCGTGAGCATATTGAAAAACAGATGGCCCCAGCCGCCATGGACCAGTCCATAGCTCAGCATCCTGTACCATTCCTTGCGATGCCAAACCGAATAGGCATGGAACAACAGTTTGTTGACATCGAGAGTACCGGTGAAGCACAGGATACTCACCAGGCAGGTAATGGCAATGAGGATGACGGTAATCATATGGATACAAAAATACTACATTTTCCTCAAATGACAGCCTTCAGTATCGAACTCCATCACCCGATGCTCATATCCGGGCGTGTAGCAGAAATCCGCCCCGCCCCGGTGACGGGTGTCGTGAAACCACTTCGGGCTGGTCGTGCCGTCGACACGACGTGGACCTCCTTCGGCTAAAATAAAATGATTGAAACCAAAAATCGAAAGGGGAAAAGGAGTATCTTTGTCTACGGAACAAAGAAGTGGGCGGTATGACTCTGATCCGCGAAATACGGCCGGAGGAAATCCCGGCGCTGGATGACTTCCTGTATGAAGCCATCTTCATCCCCGAGGGCTTTCCCCTGCCCCCGAGGTCCATCATCGAAAACGAGGACCTGCAGGTTTATGTCCGTGACTTCGGAAAGGAGCCCGATGACCGCTGCCTGGTGGCGGACGTCGACGGAAAGGTCGTCGGAGCCGTCTGGACACGCATCATGGATGACTACGGTCACATTGACAATCACACACCTTCCCTGGCCATCTCACTCTATAAGGAATATCGGAGCCGGGGCATCGGCACTCAACTGATGCGCCGCATGCTGGAGAAATTGAAGGCCGATGGCTATCAGTCTGTTTCCTTATCCGTTCAAAAAGCCAATTTCGCCCTCCAAATGTACCGGAAAGCAGGTTTCCTCCCCGTCGCTGACCACGGTGACGAGCTCCTGATGGTTTGCCGGTTATGAGGGGTAAACGATAACTTTTTTCATTTTTCTCTTGACTCGTACCCTACGGCATGTATTATCTTTGCGGGCAGAAGGATACGAAAATCGATCTTATCCGAAAGTGGCTGAAGAATCTAACGCATATGCAGTTGGTGACGGCAACATGCGTCTATAATGCATTTATGGATTTCAATGTTTCTTATTATATGGCTGTTGTTGTTGAAGCAGTTCCAGAAGAAGGTCAAGAAGACGCAATACGTGAATTCTATGATTTCTATAGCCACTATGACTATGAATATGATTACGATACGTTCCTGGCTATTTTTGATCGCTTCCGCTTATATTATGGCGTTCATTTTAAAGAAGATGGGCCGCATCTTCCTTCGCCCGAAAAATCATAGGCAGACGCTTTTGCCTATTTTCATCATTTGCTTGTAATTATCTAATTCATAACGACATATGAAATACGAGACTCTTGAGGCCTATGTTCGGGCAAACGGCTACAAATTATCAGACTTTACTGAAGAAGAAAAGAAGGAAATAGAGGAAGAATGGCTGACGATAAAAGATGGCCGTTGCGAAATTCTTGATGGTTTCTTTTCGCCAGCAGGTGGATTCTTTATAAGGATGATTGAAAAGGGTTTGCAACCTAATTATCCTGAAGAGTAAGCTTCCCTTGAAGAAAGTATTCGGAACTAGCTTCTATATGAATCCATCTTTGTAAATCAGTTAGGATTCACTATCATTGCTCCCGGGACGTATTGGAAATGAGGCTACTGTGCTTCACATCTTAGGGTAAATCCGGTCAACGGCAGCTACTTCAGAAATGGGGTAGCTGCTTTCTTTACTAAATCTGTAGATAAGTGCAGGTTTTCAAGTTTTATGATTATGAGGATTGGGCCGAATGCTATAAGAGTAAACCGGGTACTGGGTGCCACAGAAACGCGCTAGTCATTTTGTCTCAAAAATGGACTTTCTGTCATCTCCCGTGCCGTTTTGTCCACTTTTCCGGCATTGGTCCCGGGTTTGCAATTCCCTTATGCGGTTCCGATAAGGAACTCCGGGAATAAAGGTCCGCAGGAGGGCCTCCAAACCGGGACGATTAAAGTTTTTGAACTATGTTACCTGCAAGAAGAACGCATGATAGCTGGTTGCCGGACATTTTCAATGACTTTTTCGACAACAGCTGGATGGAACGGACGACCTACACGGCTCCGGCCATCAATGTGATTGAGAACGAAAAAGAGTACGATGTGGAACTCGCCGCACCGGGACTCACCAAAGAGGACTTCAAGGTCCACATCGATGCCGACAACAACTTGCACATCGAAATGGAGAAGAAGTCCGAGAACAAGGAGGGCAAGAAACACGGCAAGTACCTCCGCCGCGAATTCTCCTACGAGAAGTTCCAGCAGACGCTCCTGCTGCCGGAGGATGCCGAGGCCGAGAAGATCGAAGCCAAGGTGGAACACGGAGTGCTGAACGTCCATATCCCGAAGAAGGAGAAGGCGCAGCAGACCGATACCGTCAAACAGATTGCCGTCCAGTAACGGCTGTGGAAATATCTCCTGTTGACAAAGGACGCCGCCCGTTTAGGGAGACGTCCTTTTTTATGCCCAATTATTATGCAATTCTCACGATATGGTTGAAAAACGGCCATTCGGTTCACCTCGAAAACCACACCATAACAATTCCTGGGTGTTTGGGTTAATCCGCCCCCCTCAATAGCTTTTTCTCCAATTAATTGCTATCTTGCACTTCAGAAAAAAACAGCCGCATGATGAAACGTATACTATTTCTTTTCGCTTTTTCCCTCGTCTCTTTTACCTTCTGGGGGCAAGGGCATACGGTTTTCTCAGATGAAGACCCCGCCTTTAACTACATCCAGACCTACCTCCCGGAGTATTACTATGAAGAAGATAATGTCGGTGGGCAAGCCAGTTCCCTCGAGTTTACTGTTCGAACTCTCTATAACTATGTGGACGAGAAGACATTCTCCTACTTTATATTGAGACATGACACAGATTGGGGGTGCCTGGAGGTTGATGAGATTGACAGCATTATCAACTATCTTGAACGAGCCTCTGATAAATCATCTTTCCCGAGTAAAACCGCCACTTTGGTTTATAATACACATCGAGGTTTTATGTTTGAGGCAATTCAGAGTGGGATGGTAACTTTGCACTTCCCTAAGAACGGTCCAAAATGTGAAAACCGGTATCCCGCATCATGGATTAAAGCACTAAAAAAGGGAAAAGAGTATGTCAAATACGACACTCAATTTGTTTCCTGGACAGACATCCCTGATGATAATCGCGAATCATATGCCGCTACTGCCGTGGCAAAAGTCAGATTTCGTAGCGTTGTTGGGGCTCTGCCAAAACCCAAATCCGTTGGAATAAATAAAGGAAGAGTTGTCGTCCAGATAGAAGTTGACCAGTATGGGAATGTTGTTTCCGCAATTCCAGGGGCTGACGGGACAACCCTCATGGATCAAGAGCAGTGGAATGCAGCACGCGCCGCTGCAATGAAGACCCATTTCAATACATCGGCGAGCGCCCCTGTAAGCCAAACGGGGACCATCTCTTATACCTTTGATGGGCTATCTAACTAAACCAGTACTGGGATACTATCAAAAAGCATTATCTTGAAATCTTGAACCAATCCCATAAATGAATATGAGAAAGCATCATCAACTCTTTAAAAGGAAAGTGTTTCACTAAATGATGTGTCCCTTTGTGATTTTTTATCAGACATGGCTGGGTTGACATGGCACGGGAAAATCATATAGATGGCAATCCTAATAACGATACTTTATACCATATTAAGGAGGCTTTCGGGCAAGCATTTGGGAATAGCATAATGCCTTTCGAGAGCATAACTTGTCTCAAGTTCTTCAGACTAGTGAATGATAAAGGAGAATCTATCTTAAATTATATCATTGATGATTTGTCACATCATCGGATAACACTTTCCAATCCAAATGGATTCAACGATATTACGGATCATCTCCTTTTTACTTATATTCACTGCTATGAAGATGAGTATTTAGGGAAGGATAAAAAATGGAAAGAATTATTGTTGAGTTTTAAAGATTCCTTCCGGATTGGTTGTTTTTGTAGAGATGAGGATGGGGAACCATCCAGGGTTACTAATTCTTTGATGTGGGGTCATTATACTAAGAATCACACTGGTATTTGCATTAAATACAGGATTCACAAAAGAATTATTGAGAAAGCGCGTACAGATGATTTATTCTTCGTTTTCAACAAAGTGAATTATCAAAAAACCGCATTAACTCTTGATAATCTCTCACTATTTGATGCACTTTTCACCAAGGCAAAACTATGGGAATACGAAAATGAATATAGACTTGTTTGTTTTCCTGTTTCAGATTCAATCCAGTATTTTCCGATTGAGAATGTTCCTATTGAGGCCGTCTATTTTGGTGCAAAAATTGAACCCGAGAACATAAAAAAGTTGAGTGCTGTTTTGTCCAGTCTTGGTATTCCGACATATCAAATGCATTTTAACCCCAATAATCTTCAAGAAGTCACGCCATCCTTGAGAACAAATCATTAGTGTCTTATATTGGGGAGAGATGTTCTCGATGAAAAAAAAAGAATTGGACCGAAATCCAATTCTTTCAAATAGAGTCATTCTCCGATAACCGCATATTCATCAACTCCAGGAATAAGAGCCAGACCTGATTCCTCCAAGTGTATCTGTGCTATAGAATCAACGAGGTGGACTGTACAAATCTTCCCATTCATACGGGTTGCTTGCCAGTCTTTACCGCCATCATCTTGTAACTTGGCATATGCATCTTCGCAATCTTTCCGATTATTGTCAAATCCCACCATTGAATCATCTGTCACACAGAACTCATGACTTACTTTATTCCTATCCTTTACTCAGATTTTTAACACGATATTACCAGAGTACATACTCATCTTTGTGATAACAGAAGGATCAACGGATAATTCCCAAAATGGTGTAAATGGGCGTTCCAGCAGATTCCCGACCATCGGAACATCTCCGAGGTGGATGCCAAGGCTTTTTCTACAGATTTTGGTACCCTCCTCAAGATTGCATTCCTCATTGATGACTGGGATCAAGTGAAAAATCCGGGAGATATTGGATGGGAATTCCTTGCTTATTGGTATGCCGGGAACGGTGATTCTCCACTAGATGATCCGAACCATACTATCGAGTATAAGATTGGAAGAGTTCAAGATGGGAGAACAACCGTGGACATCTCTATCCACACGCCCGGTTGGCTTCCTTATGGGCCCGAGTATCACCGCTTCACGATGTGTCTTGTCTATGAGAACGATGCCTGGCGGATAGACGACTGGCTGAACAAGGATTTTGAAGAACGGGGCTTCAACCCATCCATGAGGAAAGACCTGAAGGATTGTATCAAATCTTTCGAAAAGGAGATTCCATAGTGCCTTGTCCTGAAACAGGTTCACTGAGGTTGGGAACCGGATCATTTACAAATAACTGACTACCAATAACTTACAAAACGCAAAGTTCCCAACCCCTCAAAAAAAGAGCAGGTTGGGAACCAACCGATTTATAACTCACTGAATAACAACGCGTTGCGAACAGCCCGGTTCCCAACCCCACCGAGCAGGCCCACCGGCAGCCCCCGAAAACGAAGAAAGCCAGGCGATGAAGCCTGGCTTTGCGTGTACCCGCAACCGGAGTAATATCGAACTTTTTCCTGGAGGATTTGGAAAGAATATGGGCGTTGAGAAACGTTATTCCAGCTATTCAAGACACTCCCCTTTAACGACACTTCTTGGAGAAATGCCGGAATATCACTAACTTCATACCAATAAATTGTTATTTATGGCCAGCAATCCTGACTTTGTACAATACATCAAGGACCAGTGCGCTGGTGCTGGAGAAATCGCTGTCAAGAAGATGATGGGAGACTATTGCATCTATTGCGATGGCATCCTGTTCGGCTTGATCTGCGACAATAACTTCTATCTCAAGGTAACGGAACCCGGGATGGCTCTGCTGAAAGAAGTCATCCTTCGCCCGCCTTATGACGGCGCCAAAGACTATTTCTACATCAGCGATGTGGATGACCGGGATTACCTGGTCGCCTTGATCAAGGCCACAATTCCAGCGTTGCCAAAACCGAAGGCTAAGAAGAATCCACTGAAGTAAGCTGTATTTTATGGACATCATTCTTTATGGCAGCTTGCATGGCGCCGCAAAAAGATACGCAGAGCACCTGGCAGAGGTGACAGGCAATAAAGCCTTCGATTACAAGGACGTGAAAGACCTCTGTCTATATGACCGCGTCATCCATCTAGGTGCCATATATGCCAGCGGCGTGACGGGGTTAAAGAAAACCGTTGCCAAAATGTCGCCCAATCAGGAGCTCTTCCTTGCCACTGTCGGGATGGTTGATCCAGAAGATAGGTCCTTTTTCGACTCGTTCAGGGAGGCGCTGAAGAAGCAGATTCCGCCTCAACTCTTTGATGAAAAGAAGATCTTCCACCTTCGGGGTGCCATCGACTATAGCCGGCTGGAACTGAAGTACCGCATTCTGATGAAGATGATGTATTCTCTGGCCTCCAAGACGCCTGAAGAGCAGTTGACCGGCGAATTAAAGGGAGTGCTTGCCACCTATGGACAAAAGGTGGATTATGTCGATTTTAACTCACTTGAACCGCTTATCAATGCCATGAAGCGGGAAAAACCGTAACTTTTTTCATTTATTTCTTGACTCGTACCCTACGGCATGTATTATCTTTGTGGCCAGATAACAAAAGTGCACAATTGTTATGGGTAAAAACAAGTTGAAAATCGGGGAGTTTTCCCGCCTGGGCAGGGTGACCGTTAGGGCTCTGCGGCATTACGAGGAGATTGACCTTCTGGTGCCGGAGATTGTGGACCGGGACACGGGTTATCGCTATTATGCCGTGGGGCAGTTACAGAAGATTCAGAGCATCACCACACTCAAGAGTCTTGGCTACTCACTGGAGGAGATTCGGGACCTGTGGGATGATAACAGTCATTTCCCTTCGGTGGAATCGCTTGAACAAAAGATCCATGCGTGTGAGGAGGAACTGGCGGTGCTCAAAGAACGGCGGCGCATGCTCAAGGCGGTGGTGGCTTCCCAGAAAAAGTTGCACAAAATGGAAAAAGTTTACTTCGAAGCGCTGCCCGCCATCACGGTAGCCAGCCATCGTACCATCATTCCTTCATTTGAAGACCTCGGCCGTCTCTGCTATGAGGTCATCGGCCCGGAAATGGCCCGCCTGGGCTGTGAATGCCCGGAACCCGGCTACTGCTACACCATCGAGCACGGCGGCTACAAACCGCAGGACATCGACATCGAGTACTGCGAGAAGGTAACCAAGAAAGGCACTGACTCTGCAATCATCAAGTTCAAGGACATCCCGGAAGTACCGCTGGCCGCCTGCCTGAAAGTCTTCGGCCCGTATGACAGACTGTACCAGTCCTATCTGGATCTCTTCGCCTACCTGGAGAAAGAAGGCTACAGCATCGTCGGGGCACCCCGCGCCTGTTATGTCGATGGCATCTGGAACCAGGAGGATGCCAATAAGTGGCTGACCATCATCCAAGTGCCGGTGGAGAAGGCCTGAGCCAAGAATCGCTGGCCGGCATCTTGCTTCAGAGCAGATTATGTTGTATCTTCGATAAATGATTCTTCAAAGAGCAAACCCTGATGACTTCTTATCCATCATCGCTTTCTACGATGATGTGATTGAGCGTACGCCCAATGTGGACAAGTATGCCCGCTGGCAGAAAGGAAAACATCCAACGGCAGAGGGCCTTAGGACCTATATCGAGGAAGGAAGCATGTACCTGTATAAAGAGCAGGGTGTCGTTGTTGGAGCAATGGCCGTCACGATGTACCAAGGTGAGGATTATCACGCTATCGAATGGGCCGAAAAGGTCCAGGACGATGAGGCTGCCGTGATCCATATCCTTGCTGTTAGTCCCGATAAACAGGGTTCCGGAATTGGTTCCGAGATGGTCCTGGCGGCCATTGATCTGGCCAAAGCAAAAGGAATGAAATCCGTCCGTCTCGATGCACTTGCCTCCAACACGCCCGCCCACAAGCTTTATGAGCGTTTGGGCTTTGAGTACAGGGGCAAGCAGTATCTCTATGCCGAGAATACCGGCTGGACGGATTTCTGTTTCTTTGAGTTAAACAGCTGATATTTCGACAATTATGGCATTTGATTTCAAAAAAGAGTTTAAGGAATTCTACCTCCCGGCAGCCACGCCGACCATAGTGACGATGCCCGTCATGAACTTTCTGGCGGTCCGTGGCAAGGGTAATCCCAACGAAGAAGGCGGTGCCTATAAACAAGCTCTGGAGCAACTCTACGGCATAGCTTACACGCTGAAGATGAGTTACAAGAGCGATTATCGGATCGATGGATTCTTCGAGTATGTCGTCCCTCCGCTCGAAGGTCTGTGGTGGGCTGAGGATGGCGAGATCGATTATGCCCATAAAGAAGGATTCTGTTTCATCTCGATGATCCGGCTGCCCGATTTCATCACGGAGAAAGATGTCCTCTGGGCCATCAGCGAGGCGACTCGAAAGAAGAAAATGGACTTCTCGCAGGTGGAGTTCCTCCGTTACGATGAAGGCCTTTGTGTGCAATGCATGCACATCGGCTCTTATGACGACGAGCCGGCGACTATCAAGTCGATGGTGGATTATGCCCATAGCCAGGGGTATCAGATTGCCATCGACAGTAATCGCCGCCATCACGAAATCTATCTCAGTGACCCGAGAAAGACATCGGCAGACAAGCTGAAGACGGTAATACGCTATCCTATCAGGTAAATGCCATGTACTGAAACAAGTTTACAGAGGTCTGCGGATGGCTACTTTATAAGTGATTGATTTTCAAAGGCCTGCAAAACAGTCCACTGCAGACCCCCTGAAAAAACGAAGGGTCTGCAGATACCGCTTTCGTAACGTCTTTACCGATAAGCAGTTACAAAACACCTTTCTGCAGACACCCTCCGGTACCAGCCGAAAACAGAAAAGCCAGGCAATCAAGCCTGGCTTTCCGTGTACCCCCGCTCGGAATTAAAGATTTCCTTCTATTTCCAAACGTTTCCAGTAAAATCCGCATTGTAGCGCATTATATGGTACATCAGCCAGAATCAAGTGGAAGCCAAAAGTATCAAAAATCCCAAAATGTTTCAGTAAATGTTTCAGTAAAATTCTTATCTTTGCAAGGTGTTTAAATATGTGCAACACAACACTTTGTAAAGATACGGTTTTTTAGAGAAATAAACAATGGCAACGACTTTTCGGCTTGAAATTGACTCGAGAGAGAGGAAAGATGGGCTTTTGCAGGTCTATGTGCGCATAACTCAGGACCGTAAACTCAAGAGAGTCAAAACAGATGTGTTCCTGCGCAAGCGTTCTGATTGGAATCCTAAGGCCAGCCGAGAAAACTGGGTAAGGACTTCAGATCCAGACCATGTCAAGAAGAACCAAAAGCTAAAAGATACCCTGGATGAACTCAAGGAGACTTATGACAAGCAGAAGAAAAAAGGACGTGTTTCAATAAGCAAAGTTGCCAAAGAGTATAAGAAGTCTGATGTCAGTCCATCTTTTGTTGAATATGCCCAGAGTGTGACAGATGAACTAAAAGCCAAAGGAGATATCCGGAGCGCTAAAAAGTATCAGGATTTCACGAACAAGATAAAAGCCTACAAGCCTCGTGTAACCTTCGCTGATATCGATACAGAGTTCATTCACAAATTTGAAACGCATCTTCTTACTCTCCCCAATCAAAGACATCCCGATCGGTTGTTATCAGTCAGCGCAGTGCAGGTTCAACTGAAAACTTTTAGGGCTATACTGAACCGAGCAAAAGACATCAGCAAAATAATAACCGTTAATCCCTTCGATGGGTTCAAGATCCACCAAGGGGATAAACCGGTCAAAGACAAGCTGACCAAAGAAGAACTTGATGCAATCAATGCCCTTGAGTTGGAAGTTGGTTCTTTGATATGGCATACTAGGAATGCATTCATGCTCTCTTTCTTTTGCGCCGGAATCAGAGCCGGTGACCTCATTCAGTTAAGGTGGTGCAATGTTTCCCATGATGGTAGAATCTCCTATGTGATGGACAAGAATGGGAAGGTCCGAGATCTCATCCTCGTTAGACAGGCTAAAGAGATTCTCGCCCTGTACGATGGTGAACATGAAAAAGAGGACTACATCTTTCCTTTTCTTGACAAATCAGCCCCCTGGTTCAAATACGTCACTCATGAACAAAGAAAGGTGATGCCTGTCAAGATAAAAGAGCAACTCTATGCGAAGATAAGTTCGGTGAATACCATCCTCAACAAATATCTTAGCAAGATGGAAGAGATGGCCGGACTAGACAAACATATCTCCTTCCATGTCAGTCGCCACTCATTTGCTTACCAAGCCAAAAGAAGCGAAGTTGATTCAATGGCAATTAAAAAAGCGCTTGCCCATACCAGTCTTCAAACAACAGAAACATATCTTGGAGAGCTCGATGACAGTGAAACGGACAGCATTCTCCAGCGGATGTTCGATGAAAAGCCGGATAAGGAGAAAGTCATAAAGGAATTATTAGCCTTTTCAGACGACGAGTTTAAACAACTAATAAAAGAGGTCAGGCAACAGAGAAAGAAAAATAAAGCCCAATAATAGTCGCAACATTCTCTTTCCATTTATCGAAGAAGTCGATTTCTCAATTCATTTGGACGACAAGGATTACCGTCAGTATTAAAGCACTTACAAAACTTCTCATCAATCTGTTTCATAAAATAATCGTGGAGAACCGTCAAATATGACTCTTGCACAGACATCGTAGGAAACCGCCCTGGATCAACCTCATGAAAGATACATTCATACGAGAGTTTCTGGAACACAAACTTCGGGGTCCCGCTCGATGATTTAAATACCTTAAAACCATGAGACGTATCTCCAACAAAATAATTTGAGATGAGTTTTCTATCGTGAGTATAGGGGAAAATAGAGGCATTCAATGAAAGAGTCGCAAGTTCAATAACTATCTTATATGGTCTATTCAGTTTGCATCGAATGGTCTCAAAAGCATTATATAGTGAAGTGATATCATACTCCTGATTCTTTTTCGGGAAAGCCTGAACCACAATAAGGACGTGATAATCACAAGCAAGCTTATCCGGGAGAATTGAATTCAAAATATGCTCTAAATTATAAAAAGCATCCGGATAATCAGTCGCTCCATTTTGTTGCAAAAAAAGATATCGATCGATCAGAATTAGTGCATTCGATGGGATAAACGGAGATTGAGACACCTTTATGAAGAATTGCTCCCATGATTCACACTTTTCATGATCCCCAGGCATAATATCACCGACATCTCTTTTTTTCAAGCAATCTGGCTTCACATCAACAGAGGCAAACGTTGCTACACCAGATCCTCCAGATATTTGCTCAGCTTCTTCCTTTTCCGAGTCAAGGATAAGCACGTCTAACGGGAAATTACAAGCGAATTTCGGGCTGGTCTTGATTTGGTCTACGACTTGACTATTATCCTTAATCTCAATCTGATCTCTTTCCATAATAGCCCAGACTGTGCTAAGCTCTGCCAACTCATCTTCGGTTGGTATTTCTTTATTCTCTGGAATTCTTACCACTTTACTGCGTTGTATAATAGGCTTCCATTTTTCTTCCTCATCATACCCATACGCCAATTCCAAAGTTTCTTTTTTACAATTAACGGCTCTCCTCATCACGCATCCTCCTCTCTTTTCTAAGTATTTCTATACTCGATTTGCCCGCTTCGTCAAAGAAACCTGTCCCAAATGGCTTCTTGAATCTTCCCGACACTTGATACTCCATATCATATGCCTTCCCACCCTTCTCCATATAATAGACGACGAACGGAATGTCCTTTAGTTCATCCTCATTCTTGACTGTCTTTGCAACAATTGCCTGTGTTGCCCTAATAAGGTACTCACTGTGAGTCTCAATGATAAAATGGACATGGTGTTTTCTCTGAGCCTCCTCGACAATACGAGCAAGGGTAGATTGCCACGATGGATGCAGGCCAATTTCAGGTTCCACAATACAAATAGTACGATAATGCTCTCCATAAAAAGTAATATCGTGTTTTTGAAGTCGGAGTTCCATTATATTCTTTTCTATACAAATTAATAAGAAAAGCAGTTGCGTGACTCCTTGCCCCAAATCTGCTGTCGATACTCTATTCCCTAAAGGATCAAGAACTGACAGCATAATATTCGTAGCCCCCGTATCTTGAGTTATTTGGAAATCGCTACCGAGTCCAAGTTCATGTATCCATCTCTCAACGAAACCGACCTTTTCATAGGACTGGAGTCTATACTGTTCGGATACCGCCAAATACGAAATCAGTAACATACTCATTCTATTACCCTTATCATAGATTGAGTAACTCCTTTGAACAGGGCACAGAAAACTCTCTACATATTCCACATGCCGAAAGTCCTTCATCCTAAACAAAGCATTTACCGTCGTTATAATATAATCCCGGAACAGATTAAATGCTTTTGTCGTCCGCGATTGAAAGATTGCTCGAAACTGTTCGTCATTTATTGGTTCGGTTGGAATTCCACAAGAAAGGGCCATGTATAACATGCCAATGTCAACTACATAAGACTTATTCTGAATTGCGTTGAGGAACTGCTTATCCGACCTAATACTCCAGTCACCAGATGGCAAATGCGGCTCGAATGATTCAGTAAATACTCTTTTAAGCGAAGACAGGTATCCGTCGTTTTCTCCAGAAAGGCCATGAGAACTCACATTCTTCCCCTGCCCATATCGACTCAAGGCGGTTTTTTCTTTCGACTGATAATACTCTAAAAAACAGGGATACCCCGACTTTGAATAATCTGCTACAATTTTATCAAAAAGAGCTCGATAAACTGCTCTCCACTCCTCATTCAATTCATTAGAAAAGCGGAAATCGTTTTTGAAAAACAACGCTAACTCGCTCGGGGTCATTCTCCCTATCTTGGGAAGCACAGGTACAAAGAATAAAGTGTTATTTCGTTCAAATGCGAGTAAGTCCTTTATTGGGAACTTGATAAGAAGCTCAAGAAAATGCGGATGCTTCCTATAATAATAGACCATTTCATTCACGAAACGCGTCCTGTCCTGGTGAGAAGAAAACGGAAGTCCTCTATTCAACTCATTCTTTTGAACAAGAGTCAAATAACTTGAGCCTTTTTTTAGAAGGATCTCAGGGTCAACGCCGTCCATTAATATAAGACTGAGCGCCGTGGCCATTTCCAACTCTTGAACGAAAGCACGGAAAATGTTTCCAGAGACATTGAAAGTTTTTATATGAGACGATTCCTTTTCGAAAACAATATCTAGGAAATCCTCCGAATTACCATCTATTGAGCAAAAACAGCGAAACTTTTTGATCCACCCATTATTAAAAAAATCATTCTGTTTCGAAGAAAAAGTAAACTCTGCTCCAATAGATATCCTTGGTGAAATTGGAGTATTTGAGAACGTGAAAACCACATCCTCACATCCTCCGCTCTTGTTGTTGAAGACAGAATTAATCCCTTTGATGTTAATACTCTCGTCTAAGAACGAAATAGATGATGAAATAGGATCTAAAACATTACCGTATCGACAATTATCCAAATACTGTTTTAAAAGAAGGATAGATTTAACCAATGAACTCTTCCCAGCACAATTAGCTCCCGTCAAAAGAGTTATTGGCTTCAAATTAAAGTCAGCGCCATGTTTATCAAAGACCCTAAAGTTCTTGACTCCGTATTCTAGTTCCATATAGATATATCAATCAATTACATAAAACAAATCCGAGAAGAATTAGAAAGGACCAAAAATAGGTTTTAGGAATGGAGTCTTCATTTCCGATCGAGCTCGAACCACGAACTGAATGACACTATCAATAGGATACTGCTCTTGAAGAGAATCAAAACTGATACCCCACTTAGGATTATAACACATAGACAAAGGTCCAAAAATGGGGAGATTCACCAAGACATACTGCTGCCGCTTTGTTTCTGTATAACTCATTACAATACCATCAACGAAAGAGCCAACTGGATATGCTTTTCCGAAAGCGTCAAAGGGATTTTCGTATAGTCTTTTTATTGACAGGCTTACTTCACGGGTATCTCTAATAACACCAATGATGACAGCCTTTACGATAGAACCGGGAGAGAGTGTCCTTTGAAGACTTCTCCTTTGATAATCAGTCCAGGCCACCTCTTGATTGCTAATAAAACCTCTAATTCTATAATCATCTCCAAATTCAACGTTATACCCTTTAGGAATTTCTTGAATAATAGTCACATTTTGTATCATCCCAGGCGTTATTCCCAGGACATCCTCAAAGCTTTCAGATGCTTCACGAAGGCTAACAATCATCCTCTCTCTCCAACTATTAATACGTAGGATTTTGACTTTAATAGTTTGTCCCACATTTATATAATCAGAGATTATCGGAGATTTATCATGCCAAGAAAGCTCAGAAAAGTATAACAGGGCATACACAGGGCCAACGTTAACAAAAGCGCATGTTTCTTTCAGAGCTGCGACGACACCTTCAACCACATCTCCCTCTGAGAATTCAAGGGAATTCCACGGAGATTCTTTTAACTGCTTGATACTAAATATAGTACTATTATCGTCATCATCTTCTGTTATCTGAATGATTTTCGCGGAGAGTTCCCTCCCAACCGAATACACTTCATTCAATGGAACAATATTATAACTCACCTCAGTTTTGGGGATTATACCTACTATCCCTTCTGTACTTTCAACAACAAGCCCATCATGAATAATATCTGTAACTGATACAGAACAAACATCACCAACACATTTCATGTGACTGGGCATCTTAATTCCTGGGGTTTCGACACATCCAGTACTATCACTTGAATTCGAGTGGTTCTCGTAATCGTTCTCAAGATCATAATAGACAATGGACTCTTCCATATCGGCAAAGACTTCCAGAATCCCATAGTTAATTCCTGTGATTCGCCAATAAGCTGGTATACTAAGGGTAGATCTATCATTAAGCTTCATTTTGAAATGGAAATCATTTCCAACGATCTCCACATTGATCACCTCTATAGATGAATCCTTACCTATTGCCATTTCAAAGGCTTTGCAGAACCCAATCTCATTCATACTGTAATATGTGGTTTTAGTGTTTTCAAATATAGCAATCTTTCCTCACAAAACTCCGAATCCCAAGAGTACAATGGTGTCTTAATCCGCAATTTGTACATCAACGGAATTGTCATCAATTCTCACCTCGTATTTCATTCCAGGTTCCGTATATACATTGGCCATCTGGTGACTAGTTACAAAGGTATTATTCTCCAAGAAGAAATGCTTACCAAATAGGATCTGTTCTATATCATCTGATGTATAGTACAGGATATTATCCTTCCCAGTATCAGATGCTATTTTCCCCAAACGCTTGATTTCATACAGGTTTTGGAACCCCTCTGTCTTGGGATGAGGAATAAGGAGGAACAAATAATCCTTGGCACGACTAATAGCAACATTAATGATGTGTTTTCTATTCAACATGATACGATCGGGCTGAGAAGTCATCGCCTTGGGAGGATTAAACACAACAATTACGATATCGCATTCATCCCCTTGGAAGCCATGAATAGTTCCCACATTGAACGTAATGTTTTCTGGAATTCCCTCTTGTTGTTCTATCAATCGTTCAATCATTTGTGATTCGGCCACATAAGGACAGATAATACCGACGCTGATTGTGTCTTTCCCTTTATACTTTCTAGAAATGAAATTACAAAGCTCAGCAACTAAAAGGACAGAATAAATCTGAACATTCGAGCCCGCAAGTTTCTTAGCCCCGAAGATATTATCGTACTTTTCGACCTTGAATTGGATGAAATTAATGGGTTTCATCGACAACCCGGGCAACTTTATTTCTTTTTGCTCAGTCTGCGAACGATAGTGTTTTAACAAACCCGCATACGAATACTGACTGAACACCTCTCCAATAGCGGGAATTGAACGATACTGCGTAGTGAGGTTGGTAATATCAAACTGGATGGGTTCCGTAACAGGTTTATCGAAACGATTCAAATTCACCATCGTATAGATATTCTCTTCAGCCCACTCTTCCTCACTGGCAATAGGTGGGATTTGCAAAGGATCACCAGATACAATCACTCGTGAATAGGGAGAGAATCGATATATTGCATAGACAATTTGGGCTATCGGGATCATCGACGCCTCGTCAATTATGATATACTCCCAGTCTAAATCTCGTAACCTAGGTGCGCCACCTGGATCCGTAAAACCATCGTACGGGAGACGGGCAATCGTAGAGACAAGGCAGCATTGATCTTCTTCATAAAGACCCACATCCCTATTACATAGTAATCCGTTCTGCTCTATATAGTCAGAGCCAGTTGCAACAAAACGTCCTAGCCATCTGGGGTTATCGGCAATTGTTGCAATTCTTTCCGTTATCACGTCGCATGCCTTATTTGTCGGTGCAAGAACAAGAATCCGGCAATGTGGTTCGTTCTGCATGATCTCGCAGATCTTATTGGAAACGAATGTTGTCTTTCCAGTTCCCGGAGGGCCGAACACGAAACTAACATTGCTTTGCAGGTTGTACTTGAAATTGAAACCGTCCTCCACATCAAGCCCCTTGAACGCATCAATGAGCTTTCCCATCAACTCGGTGGGATTGTTCGCGTTGACGATGGCTCTGGTACACTTGGTCCAGTCGGTCTTCTCGATAATGGACTTATCTGCCGCTTTTGCTTTAAGACGAAGAGAGAAGTCACGAACACTAGCTACTTCAAAGATAATGAGTTTCTCATCTTGATCCGTAAACTCAAATCGAACCTCAAGACGGTCAATGGTTTCAATTTCCAGAGGGATTGGTTGTGACGGATTCCGCAGCAATAGAATCCGCTCGCTATTCTTATCCTGCTGTACTTTGCCGAATGAGATTGAAATTGCTTTAGAGTTACCTCTTGAGTCCTTTGGAATCTCATTCTTATACTCAAGTGTCAACAGTTTCTCAAACCATTCCTTTGAGTATCTTTCCTCATCCTTAACAGACTCACGAAGCTCTTCCAACTCTTCATTCCTTTGTAAGTCATTCATGACCTTATCCTTCTGTTCCTGAAGTCTCTCAAGACGTTTTTCGGCACGGAGATCATCTGACTGTTTCTGTGATTGTGGCGCAGAAATACTGCCAAACTTATCTGCATCAACAGCCTTCAGAGCCTCTCTATCGGCTGAAAGGAAGTCTTTCTTCTCCACCTTCTGCTCTTTTGCTTTCTGAGCTGCTTGTTTCTTTCTCTTTTCTTCAGAAGCTTGCTTCAAATCATCTAAATCCAGACCATACTCCATTACTAGCTTCCCCATCTCATACTGCTGGATCTGCTCCTTGCTGGCGCCGGCCGCTACGAGATCAAGTTCTCTTTTATTGATCCCTAATAATTCACATAGCTCATAATTGACTTCGTATCCTTCTTTAGCGAACTGTTCAAGCGAAACTTTCGACGGTTGAAATCTCTTCCCATTAGCATATACCCAGGCGTTATTCCTCAGTGTCTCTAATGCTACAGAGTCAAATCTCTTCTGATAACTAGTACGATAGAAATACTTAAATACGCCATAATGATATTCATTCAGGTCAATTGCTGATACTATCTTCCAGATAATATGCGATAATGCTTCATCTGGTCTGACCACGGCAGCCGACAATCCTTCAATCTGTTTATCATGAATACTCTCAGAGGTCGTTCTAAGGGTGTCTATCTTTAGTTGTTCTCTTTGATGATCCGTCAGATTATAACGATATATCTGTTCAGGCTCATAAATGCCAGGAAGAGTACGTATTCCCAGATCAATTAGGAAGTCATTCACTTTGTCCTTACCGAAGTCTCTGATGATATCCTTGTAGAACGGCGAGTCAAAGAAAAAGAAATCATTTGAGCTTTTGAAGAAACGCCTAAGGTCTGGAGTATCTTGATAGATTTTCTTAGGGTAATCAACAATCTCTTTCCCGTTTTCCGAAATACTAGCAATCATTAGCTTCCTGCGAGCCTTCTCCATCATCTTTTCACGCAAATCAAGCGGAGCAGAATAATAATACTTTAAGATTACCCTAAAGTCAGAAAGAAGCTGGTCGTTATCATATTCGGATATTGAATCGTTATATCCCTCTAGGATATGGGTATTGATATAATCAAGCTGATCTGGCGCTTTACAACCGATTTCTTTGAGGAACTTTTCCACCTGTCGGCTAGCCCTCATATTGTTTGAAACCACACAATACTCATCGGGGTCACCGTCCATGAAAACATTAATATGCTTATCTAGATATGGCGGTACCCATTCACCTTTCGTTGTCTGTATGATTGGTGCATCAAGGAAATACGGATTCTTTTCCTCAGGAAGCCAACTCTTTCTAACTTCATTATTGAGGAAAGCGAACAATCTGTTCACCCATGTCATTGGCTGTGCCGCCATAAACTCGGGTGTAATATCAGAGGCGAAAGACAATGTGGTATACTGTTTAATCCCCACATCCTCTCCTATGTTATAGTCCCATAAAGCATTCAATGCTGGACAAAGAATACCAATATCTTTGTTGGTTTTAAGCAAAGACTTTAACTGACTGGCATTTATCAGTTGCGCAAGACTTTCAGGAGAGACACTATAAATGTTTGAGGCTCTAAAGTATTTGTTATCAGCAGATAAGAGTAGTTCTGCATTTTTAATCTTCTCGACACATGGGGTGATAATGGCAGATGCCCTGATAAGCGTTTCATCGACATGCCTCCATGAAGAAGTATATGGATTATAATCATCCCACTGAGTGATGTCAGCAATATTCTCGTTTAGTATAAACTTCCCTTCGCGGAGTCCCAAATCTCGTAGTTCACAAAGTGTGTCGGCCGCAAGTTTTCCTAACTCCCCTACCAGTTTCTCATTGGTTTTCTCATGGGGCTTGATTTGCTGCCTATTATCTACTAACAAGAAAGGCGCATGCATTATCATGCACATATCAAACGATTCCGAGGTCGGAAAGAAACAATGGACTTTGGGTCGTTTCTTGATATTTATTGTACCATCGTGCTGCAGATAATAACCAACATAAATCTTATGCTTTCCATCCTCTTTCAAATCTATTGTTCTTGAGAACATGAGCAGATTCCTCTCTCCATTGTAGTCTGACAGAGTAACCTTCTCTAAAAGGATATTTCTGCTTGAAGAAAAGCTCTCAGTAATTTTCTTGCTATATGTCCTTGTTTCACCGGTAGTCAAGATACGCCACCTAATACTTGTCAGGTTATGCAAGAAAAGGGTTACATTCGCAAGAACTTTCAACTTGGCGCTGATTTCCTTGAATGCAGCCTGAGGATTCTTAAATGGTATAAGGAACAGAGTCTCCCCATCCTCACGGCCTTCATGATCATATTCCAGTCTTTCAGGAACAATATAGTCCCTGATACGGAAACGATAGAAATCATCGAATATCTCCGGAGCATCTGTATACTGGAATACAGACTTAAATCCGATTCCAAACTTCCCAATCTTATTGGTGGAACTCTCGTCTCCTTTGGTGGAATCGCCAATGCCTGTAATTGAGTTGATGTGACCTAGCGGAACATTGTTGTCATCATCATCGGATACGGAGAATGGAATTGTCCCGTTATGCTTAAAAACAAGAGCATCCTGCCCTAAAAGAATAGTAACATCAGTTGCTTTCGCATCATCTGCATTCTGTAACAATTCGTAAATGAAATGGGCGGTATCGGGATACTTATCAATAACGCTTTTCCAAACCCCACGCATCGCTCTTTTATTGAGCTCACGGAACGTAGCTGCCCGGGAATCATGCAACTTGTCAAACAAAGACTCATTAGAGGCTTTCACGGTTATGGAGAGTTCCTCTCCTTCAGCGATAGATTCCAGTTCCACGCCAGCCATAGAAATGGATACCACTCGGCAGGAAATAGTTGAACCGATATGCTTGAGATCCTCCTTCTTTGGGTGATTCAAAACATACTCAAATCCATAATCATCTTGAAGTTTGATCCTCTTGGAAAAAGCCTTGCTATCTTCAACAACTTCAATTGCTTTAAAAGGGTATTCACAATCCTCCTCATATATATTTGAGTAGATTGACTCCCAATCCACCAAGTACTTAGGATATATCTTGCCCGTATCTATAAAACAAGGGAATTTGGATCCTCGAGAATATAACTTGGGGAAAGCAGGGTGGTAGTCTAGATGCATCACGGCGTTTTCTGGTCCGATTACACACCAGACGGTTCTGTTGCCACTAAGCTTATTTCCAATGACAGTGAAACTCCTCTTCTTTATGGCCATACTAATGACTATTGTTGATTATTATCAGTCGGAGCATTACAAACCTCTTTCAAGTCATCAAAGCGCCTGAACTTGAAACTTCCACAATGCTGGTATTTCTGAAGGATTTCAAACATACTACACTTGTTTCTTGAAATAAGCAGCAATCTTCTCAAACTTCCCACTGCTCTCTCCTCCACCATAACCTAGTGTTGTATCGGTATATCCTTCGACCTTGAGACCGATGGGGGTCACGGAAACTAGTTCCCAACCTTCCTTGCCGAGTTCATTAAAAGCCTTCTCCATTTTCTGGTCCGGCGTGAATTCCAGGATTTTGTATTTGAATGCTGCCATGATTATTCTTCCGCTGCGTCTTGAACCTTGTCGTTCAGCGGGACAAGCTCAAACTCCAAGTCTGACGGGTTGATTTCCAATTGCTCGAAGATATGGTTGATAATATTGCATTTAGTCCTAGTGCTACATGAGGTATAGACATAACAATTATCGGCCACACGGCTATAATCCTTTGTTTCCTTTTCGCAAAGCCAATAATTATTCTTTGCTAGGCTATTCATCTGGATAGGCATTTCAGCATATATGGCCTTACAAAGTCGCTCAAGCATTATTTTCCAGTTTCCACTTAAATAATGCGTTCCCTTATAAGTAAATCCCATGATGTAGCGATTCGTCAGTTCCAGTTCATCATCGTTAAAGGAAACAACTTCCGTTTCTGCTTCAAGAGGAACATAGTCAGTAGTAATCTGGGGCCATAGCCGCAGGAAGGAAGCGAGTAGAATCTGTTGACGTGCCTGGAGTTCATTTAGAGTCCACCGATCAACCATCTTCAAATATGTACTGAGCCGGAATTTAGATTCGACAAAGCCATCGACCTTGTTTCCCTTGTGGTCGATATAGCCTTCTTTCTTTTCAGTAAAAGAATGATTACCGTATGATGAATTATACCCGGTCAATGTCAGATTAGCAAAAGTATGCAGGTACATTTCGTATATATTCTGCCAGTCTTCGCCGAGATCTGCTTTCCACTGCGGAGTCAAAGTCTGGGGCATAATATGCTCGATTGTAATCTTATTCTCCCTCATTTTCTGGACTAACAGATCATCACGCTCCTTGCTATTCTCATTCTCCATCCTCTCAAACAAGAAGTGCCTATATTCAATAGGAATCTTGTATATCTGACGTTTCGGAAAAGCCTCTCGTATCATGGAATCAGACGGGAAAATCGCATTACCCTGCTTCTTTAGGAGGATAAACTTCATCAGTTCCGAGTACTTGGACTTGAGTTCTATGCCACGCCGTTCGTGTTCCTTGATAATCCTAAGGATATCGCTATGCAGTATAGCGAAAGTCCTGCTCATGACATTAGCAGGATAGCTACATATGATACGACGGGCCCAATAATTCTCAGTTGTATCAAATACAGCGTATATCTCCTCTTCAACAAGGTTGTTCTCCTTAGCGTAATCCAGGAACTGAATATAGAATGGCATACAGACGGCAGAACCAATATAGGAGAGCTGCTTCAGTTTCTGATTAACGGAAGGGAACGTCGTATCTGCCTTTGTGATTTGTCGATATAACTCGGCATACTTCAGCATTTCCGCAAGGAGTGCCTCACGAGTTTGATGATAGCCTTCATCAAAGCGCTTGAAATCAAAGTAAAGTTCAGTGATGTTGCTGATAACCTTGGTCTTGACTGTTAGGAAATCACGGATGAACATCGTCGGCTCGTCATCTGTACATGCCTCAATCCTTGCCCAATACTTTCGATAGTAGTCTTCCTGCTCTTGGGAAGTGAGCGACATAAGTAAATAGTTGCGAACCTTGTCGGCCTCTTCCAAATCCTTTCCACATGAATTTAGGCTCTCAAAAATCATCTGTGGATTATCTCCGGAATCAAGTCGAATATCGATAATAATCAATTTCTCTATTGCCTCCACCAGATCCACAAAACTAATTGGGTTCACTTTTATTAGCTCATAGAACAAAAGAAAATTCTTAACAATCCCAGATTCCTTCACTTCTTCTGGAATCTCATAATTTTCAGTGAACAAGGCATCATACGCAATGCGGTCTTTATCAATGGGGCGTAATTTAATCTTACGCTCGCCTTTTCGCAGCATAGCCTTCAAGAATGTGCTCTCCGTAAAGGAAACATACTGTTCCTGCCCTCCCTCACACTCGCCGGGTTCCATAATGCCATCCTTCAGTGCTTTCTTTGCAGCTAAAATTAAAAGGGAGATTGTGGTGATACGTTGCTGACCGTCGATGATAAGAAGATCATCCTCCGTCTCACTAGCCTTAATTGATACGATGCTGCCAAAGAAATGACTCCTCCGGCCCTCTTTGTTCACTTTTACCAAGTCAGTAAACAAGCGTTCACAATGCTTTCTTTTCCAGGCATATTTCCGCTGATATAAGGGAATAAGGAAAAGGGATTTAGGGCCGGTAAAGAATGCATCAATATTGGTTGCGTCACGCATATATAGTTGGGTTATTGGTCTATTCACAAATTTACTGTTTTTTCTCTATTATTCTACCAAGTCACCACTTTATCCACAATCGACTGCTGTTCAAGGCTGCTTTTCCGAAGATAAATTCTGGTTGTTTCTATACTCTCATGCCCAAGGAGGTCGGCCAGAAGTGCGATATCATTGTATTTTTCAAGAAAGTTCTTTGCGAACCGATGGCGAAACGAGTGCGGGTAAACCACTTTCGGGTTGAGCCCATACTTCTGAGCATAGTTCTTCAATTGCTGTGAAATGCCCCTGGTCGTGATCCTCTCTCCGAAACGGTTCAGAAATAAGTATCCTGAGGTACGCCCGGATTCCTGAAGCCAGGATAACGACTCTTCCCGAAGTTTCTTAGGTATAAAGACACGACGATATTTCCCTCCTTTTGCATAGATGTCGAAGTAGCCAACAATGATATGCTCAATCTTTATTTGAACCAACTCACTGACACGAGCGCCAGTTGCAGCCAAATATCGGACGATGAAGTACCATTCTTGGTTTGGCTCCTTCTTGAGTTTGTTTTTTAGGAAGGTATAGTCTTCATTACTAATGACGTTCTCCAGAAAAGACCGTTGCTGAACCTTAACAGATTTGAGCCTTAATCTTGGGTGTTTGGTGTATTCAAGGTATTTGTTTATGGCTTGGATACGTAGGTTAACTGTTTTAGGCTTGAAGTTTTCCATGAGATAACCTTTGTAGGCGATAAGGTGTTGCTTCGTTAGTTCTGTTTCACGGGCGAAATAATCTTTCACGGCGTAACTGTAGGCGGCGACAGTGTTGTTGGACATGTTTTCATTCCGAAGGTAGAGTTCAAAATCTTCTTTCATGATGCATTTGATTAGAGTATAACATAGTTTTCGCTAATAAATGCAAGATGAATACATGTCGGTTGAGTTCTTACTATGAGAAGTTCGCCAATGGAGATGTGAAATGTATTGATGATGAGATTCCATTTGACATTCCCCGAGGTTGGGAATGGTGCAGATTGGGGACATTAATGGCGACCATTAGTGACGGCACACACAAAACGCCACATTATACGAGCACAGGCATCCCTTTCCTTTCCGTCCAGAACATCTCCTCTGGACAGCTAGACCTTGAAAAAGCTAAGTATATATCACCAATAGAACATAAAAAGCTTTGCGAACGGATTGCTCCAACTAAAGGAGATATTTTATTATGTCGGATAGGCACTCTCGGCAAGGCTATTAAGGTTTATTGGGATTTTGAATTTAGTGTATTCGTTAGCCTTGGAGTTCTACGCCCCGTATCCTCTGATGTCACGGACTATATTGTCACATTCATTAATTCTCCACTTGGTTTTAAATGGATACAGTCAGTTAAGGTCGGTGGTGGAACACATACATATAAGATTAATTTGGGAGATATTCCTCGGATGCTTATCTGCATTCCTCCTTTGGCTGAGCAAAGGAGAATATCCGAAAGGTTGTTGTCTCTGAATGATAAGGTGGATAAATACGGATTGCTCCAAAAACAACTTGAGAATCTTAACGAAGAAATCGGCCCGCGTTTGAAAAAGTCAATTCTTCAAGTAGCAATTAGGGGTAAATTGGTATCACAGGATCCAACGGAAGAACCGGCTTCAATGCTTTTGAACCGCATTACTAAAGAGAAACAGAAATTATTGAGAGAAGGGAAGATTAAGAAGAAAGACCTCGTCGAATCGCTTATTTTCAGAGGAGAGGATAACAAGTACTATGAGAAGGTTGGAGAAGAAACAGTTGAAATAACTGATGAGATACCTTTTGATTTGCCCGAATCATGGTCCTGGTGTCGTCTAAAGCAATGCTCTGAAGTATTATATGGATATCCTTTCGATTCTCAGCGGTTCAACGAAATCGGTATAGGAAAACCGGTTATACGTATTAGGAATGTCATTCCTGGAACCACTAATACCTTTACAGATGAACCTTGCGAAAGCCGATACCAAATCCTTCCTGGTGATATGTTGGTTGGAATGGATGGGGTTTTCAATGTGCAATTCTGGAAAGGAACGCCGGCGCTATTAAATCAGCGAGTGTGTAGAATAACGGCATCTTCGGAGATTATTCTTCAACGTTTCCTATATTATTATCTCCCGATTGCATTTGTTGAGATTGAAAAAGGTGTTTCTTTTGTAACCGTCAAACATTTATCCGACAAACACTTGACATATCTTTTAATTCCTATTCCTCCGAAACAAGAACAGAAGAGAATCATTGACAGAATTGATGAATTAACTGAGTTTCTCAAATAGTGTCTTTATTGATTCAAGAATCCTTTTCTGTTCACTCTGTGGAGGAAACGGAATAAGCGTGTCAGCAATTATTTCTTGAGATATAGCTTTGAAAGTTGAACCTGTTGACTTCTTGTCAAAGTATTGCCTATACGGAGTGAGAAAATAAAACCAGAATAAGGGGTCGATATTATAGTATGGTCTCAATGCACATAAACCTCGCCCTAAACATATTTCTCTTTCAGTAATATTGCAGATACCCACGGGGGCTCTAACGCACAAGAGAAGAGAATAGGGAGATGAAATCTTGGTGGCTTTTGATGTGTACACACCTGATGGAGATAAATAAACATCGGAGAAGTAGATCTTCCCTTGATGAAATTCAAGTCCTGAATTCTTATTAATAGAACTACCCTCCGGAGATTGTCCCATCGTAATTTTCATTATTGAGGATAACCTAACCCATTGCCATGATGGGGGTATTACATAGGGAATATCTTCGCTAATATCATTTACTCTCCCATCAACCTTCTCATAGTACTTGCTAAGACATTATTAAGACACTCGATTATTCGAGTTTGCTCTTCAGCTGGTGGGATAGGAATTAAAGTAGTACGGAGATCGCCTTGAGAGTATTTTGGCATAAAACCATGTACAAATCGTTTTATACTAATTCCTTGTAAGGCATAGTATAAGTAATCGAGAAAAGATGAACCAATATAGCTGGAAATAATGTGTGCATGGTTATTAACCCATATTTTCCCCTTTGCACGATTAACAACTGGATTTCCACCTTTTGTCATAACACTCCCATCTTCCCCAATTAGTATATAGTCCCCATCAAAGAGATATGAGCTGACGTAGTCCAATATCCCGTTAGCGCCATAGTACGGAAACCCACCAGACTCACGGTCGCTTTTAGTGACAGGTTTTCTATAACTATCGAGAATATTTACGATGCTCCCGACACGACACCAGCGCCATGTATTAGGTATGTCGAAGGGAATCTCATCGCTGATATCAAGCGTTTTACCATTTACTTTCTCATAGTACTTGTTATCCTCTCCTCTGAAAATGAAGGAACTAATTAAATCCTTTTTCTTTAACTTACCCTGCTTGAAGAGGTCTTGTTTCTCCCGGCTAATTCTTTCGATAAGAATTGAGACAGGCTCATCCTCTTCTTTTTGGGAGACAAGTCTCCCTCTGATTGCTTCCCGAAGAATAGATTTTTTAAGCCTTTCCTTTAAGTCGTCATTAAGGGCATCCAGTGATGCTTGAGAAAGTCCATACTTATCTACGACGGGCATGACATTACGTACCCTCTCAACAATTCTTAGTTGCTCCTGAAGTGGGGGTAGAGGTATCGTCAATCCTTTTAACCTATTTGCCGAAAGCCCCGGCATAGCTGTCCCAACGGAAGCAAGTTGATTTGTCTCTTTGAGATAATACAAATAGTACATGGCATATTCACAGATGCCATCAACAATAGGGCGCAACCGATGGATATGGTTTTGAAGGCAGATATCGTAGTCATTCTTCCATATAGCAGAGCGCCCAAATCCGGCGCCACCCTCGCATACTAGCAGATCCCCTTTAGTAGCAGAACAAGAGACTAACTCTTCATCAGAGAAATACATTTCCTTCACCTTATCCAAGACAAAATGGCCCCAATAGAGGTTAGATGTCGTAATAAACTTTTGAAGGGTACCCCTATGTAAATTATTACTGCTTTGCTGTTTTCCACTAGAATGAAGAAAAAGGGTTGAAATACGGCACCATTCCCAGCCCCGCGGTATCTCAAACGGGATTTCGTCATCAATGCAAACAACACTTCCGTCCGGTAACTTCTCATAGTAAGAATTGTCCTCATCACGAAAGATGATGGATTCATTCTTGTCCTTCTTGATTATTCCCTCTTTGACAAGGCGTTTTTTCTCTGCCCGGATTCGCTCCAACAATACGGATGCTGGTTCGTCGTTCGGGTCTTGGGGCACAAGTTTCCCTTGAATAGCCCATTGAAGGATACTGTTCTTTAGTTGTTTCCCATTCATGGTCTATCCATCACAATTAATATCAATTCCGAGAATCCTCTGAATCTCTGCAAGTGTCTTGTCTATCTCGTGATCCAATGCCTTGCGCTTCTTGAAATAGTCGGCGAGGAGCTCAGCAGGAGGCAAAATTTCCTCATCATCCTTAGGGAACTTACACTGATCGAAATTGCAATCCAAGGCAATCAGTTCTTCGGCGGAAAACTTTCGTGATTTCTCATTACCTTCTTCCACTATAATTTCCTTACGATCTTCCCACCAATCTTCGATGGGCTTGCAGTGCTCAAGCTTCATCGGCTTGGTTTTGGAGAAATGCTTATAGCCATCAGGCATATCAAGACGATAGAACCATGTGTCTTTGGTCGCAAATTTCTCAGACGCACCTTCTGCTCGTTCATTATTAAAGAACAGAATGTTAGTTGCTATTGAGGTATATGGCGAAAAAATACTACCCGGCAGTCGGATTATCGTATGAAGGTTGAACTCACGAAGCATTTTGGTCTTGATGGCCAACTTAGCACCGTCGACACCAAAAAGGAACCCATCAGGAACAATAACGGCGGCACGCCCATCCTTTTTCAAGCGGTACATGATCAGCACCATAAACAGGTCGGCAGTCTCGCTGGAACGCATATCCATCGGGAAATTACCCTTAACACTTGCTTCAGTGCTGCCGCCGTAGGGCGGATTCATAGCCACGACATCTACCTTATCACTTTCTTTGAAATCACTCATTTTAGTGCCCAGGGAATCACAATGCTTGATATTTGGGGCCTCAATGTCATGAACAAGAAGGTTCGTAATGGAAAGCAGATATGGCAACGGCTTCCATTCCTGTCCGTATACTGAGTTCTGAAACTTGTTGAAGTCATCCGTGGTCTTAACCTGCTGATTGAGATAGTTCAAAGCAGAAGTAAGAAAGCCTCCGGTTCCGGAAGTGAAGTCTCCAAACTTCTCACCAAGCTGGGGTTTTAGTGTCCTGACCATAAAATCGGTAAGAGCTCGCGGTGTATAGAATTCACCCGCATTCCCCGCTGACTGAAGGTCCTTCAAAATACCCTCGTAAATATCTCCAAATGTGTGTCGGTCCTCGGCATCCGAGAAATCAATCTCGTCAATAACATTAATCACCTGACGAAGCAGGATGCCATTTTTCATGTATTGATTAAGGTCGGAGAATACCTCCTTTACTATGGCTTTTCCTCTCGGTGTATCAGGTGTTATTGGCAGATTCTTCAGTGTTTGGAATAGACCTTCTGATCCATTGATGAATTCCAGCAGAGCATCTCCAGTAAGAGCCTTTCCATCCTTTTCATCAACCGCCCAGTTCCTCCAGCGGAACTTATCCGGAATAATGGACTCGAAGGACTTACCATCTGACATGGCCTTGAACTCCCACGTTTCCTCTTGAGTATCATAGACTTTCAAGAAGAAAAGCCAAACCATCTGTTCAATTCGCTGAGCATCACCGTTGATGCCAGCATCTTGTCTCATTATATTCTGAAGGCGCTTGATTATATTATTTACTGCCATATCTTATGCTGCATAGAGTCTTGATTCCATGTTCTTGACGGCGGACTTGAATCCCTCCATTCCACCAAAGAATTTTATGATTCTTTGAGGTTTACCAAACTGAGCCAACTGGGGAATCTGTAGAATCGCAATGTTTTCCAACTCAAGGATACCTGTATCCGCATACTTGTCAAGTAGAATCTCCAGTACTTTGCGAGCTTGTTCTCCATATTGAGAGAAATAATCACTCTTTTTGACCTTGTTCGCCCGTTCTTTTCTAGTCATCGGCTTTTGATCAAAAGCCACATGACATATGATATCAAAAATATCAGCTTCGGCTAAAGCAGGATTCTGTTCCCGAATAGCGTCTATAAGGACATCATACTCCTTAAGCTCCTTGACGATGGCCTCCTTACGCTCAGCTTCCGTCCATTTCTGGAGGAAATCATTCAATGAAGGATACTTGCCAAGAATCCGCTTTTTTGTAAAGTCCGTATAAGATTCCTTGGTCAACTTGCCATTGGCATCCAAGAATGACACGTACTCTTTGTCAATTTGAATGTCCACGCCATCAACATGGTACTTTTCATGAGGCTCACCAGGAGTCTTCGGCTTCGGGGGCTTGGGCGGATTACCACCACCACCTCCTCCAGAAGGCGGTTCCGGGTCTCCATCGAATTCGGGGTCATGGAACAACTTTGTAGCATCACGGAAGTCCAATATCTCAAAATGCCACTTCCCTTTGTCCTCACGGATTCTAGTTCCACGACCAACTATTTGCTTAAACTCAGTCATGGATTGGATTTCCTTGTCGATAACGATGAGGCCACATGTCTTGCAATCAACACCTGTAGAAAGCATTTCAGATGTGGTAACTACGGTTGGATAGGGTTGATCAACATCTATAAAATTGTCGAGTTGTTTCTTCCCTTCGTAGTCATCCCCCGTAATCTTCATCACATATCGATGGTCTTTCTGGCATAAATCAGCATTGAAGTTAGTCAGCAACTGCCGCATTGCTTCTGCTTCTTCAATATCCGGGCAGAAAACAATTGTCTTCGTCATCCGTCCAATCTGTTTCAGCATCTTCGTAATCCGCCAAGCAACAATTTCCCTCCTTTTGTTAATAGCCAATTCTCGACCGAACTCTTTCCTGCTGAAGTATTCTGGTTCAATAATTTTACCATTGAGGTCTGCTTCTCCTTCTTCCGGAATATAACCAGTCAAATCAACACTTAAGAAAGAATTGGTAACGCGATATGGAGCCAAGAAGCCATCATCAATTCCCTGCTTGAGTGAATAGGTATATATGGGATTTCCAAAGTAATCGAGATTATTAGCACCATCCACAGCCTTTGGTGTAGCCGTCATGCCGATTTGGGTAGCTGAAGAGAAATACTTCAAAATTTCTTTCCACTGAGAGTCGTCTTTAGCTGATCCTCTATGGCACTCGTCCACAATAATAAGGTCGAAAAAAGAGGGTTGGAACTCAGAATATGGATTAGGCTTATCGTCCTCCGGATTCACAAGTTGTTGGTATAAGGCCATGTAAATTTCATAGGAAGAGTCCATGTTCCGATTCTGAATCTTCGTCATCCTACCCTTAAAAGGACGGAAGTCTTGGGTCATAGTTTGGTCTATGAGGACATTCCTATCTGCGAGATAGAGGACCTTTTTCTTGGCTCCAGATTTTGTGAGCCTATGAATAATCTGGAAAGAAGTAAAAGTCTTTCCGGTTCCGGTGGCCATAACGATGAGAATCCTATCCTGCCCTTTAGCAACAGCTTCTACAGTTCGATCAATGGCGATTCTTTGATAATACCGAGGCTCGTGGGAGTCAATGTCAAAGTAATATGGCTGCTCAACTATTCTTTGTTCCTCAGGGGTGTACCCTTTGTATTTTAGCAAACGCTCTTTAAGTTGCTCTGGAGTCGGGAACTCTCCCAATCCGATATTTGTTTCTTTCCCTGTAGTAAAATCGTATTCAGTAAAGCCGTCACCGTTAGAACTATAAGCATATTTGAGATCGAGAATCTCGGCATACGTCTTAGCCTGGCCAATTCCTCCGCTGATTGGATGATTGTTGTCCTTCGCTTCGACAACGGCAATGGGAAACTTGTTCGGTTCAGCCAGAAGAAGGTAGTCTGCAAATTTCTTGGCCTTTCTAGCATGAGAAGACTGGCCCTGGAAGATAATACGTCCATCAGTGAACGCATATTCCATTCTTATATGCTGTTTATCCCACCCGGCACTCTCTAAAGCGGGTGTAATGAATTGCAGCTTTATGTCTTCTTCAGACAATTGCCTCTTATCGCACATGAGTATAATACAAGTATTATCGGAACATCTACAAAATTAACAAAAAACACCGGCTTTACATATAACCGATGTTCAAAAAGTGTATTTCAAAGGATTACGACTTCATCACCCTCTCATAGTTGGCCTCATAAAACTCTTCTGTGATGCCATACTTTTTTAATGCTTCTGCCTTTGTTGTACCCCTATTGATTGCCCCACAAACAGCCATAACCAGAAAGTCTTCTCTGGTCATTTCGTCTTGCATCATTTCCCAATGCATCTCGGTTGTGAATTCGTCTTGCATTTGCTTTACTGTTATGGACCAAGGCCTATTCTTGAGGTTGTCGTAATAGAGTAGAATCTATCAGTCGTCTTATCACACAGTTAATTGGTGTTAGACAAAGATATTTACATCTAGTCATTTTTCCAATTATTCACTATCTTTGCACTTGGACCGCATGAGAAATGAGGCTATTGCTCTCACTTTAGGGACGGAACCGGACTACTGGCAGCCATTCGAAAGATTGGCTGCCTTTTTTTTGCTATATTTGTGGTTATGTAGGTGATACTATTCATCCAACTCAAATCGTTATTTTTTATGAAAAGACATCTTCGTTTCTTGGCCATCGTTTCTTCTTTGTTGGCTCTTTATTCGTGCCAGAATCGCTATACGGTAAAGTATACCTCAAATGATATGTCGCTCATTCTCATAGACGGGAAGAGTATGGAGATTCGTGCTGCGGATGATCGTTCTGCATACCAAAAGGCCGTTGATTACTTGGATGAGTTCATGAGTGAAGATTTTGAGCGTTACAATAAATCTACGATAACAATGGAGGTCAAAGATGCTTCCGGACGGTTGATCAAATGTGACGACATAAAAACGAAACATGAAATATGGCGGATTCAACAGATTCAAGAAGACCAGAACAAGGCATATGCTGGTGCCAATTTTGGGATGACGCTGGATGACATCAAAAAAATAGACCATTTTAGAACAAAACGCTTTGATAGAATACAGAACTGGTTCTATAGAATCAATGAAGAAAAGGTCGGTAATTATATTTATTCTTGCTTTTTATCTTTTGATGACAATGATGGACTACAATCGGTATTGTTCACTTCACCATGGCAGAGTGACTTGTACTACAATACTGACATCATTAGTAGAGTCAGAGATTTTAATAGTGTGATATACCAGGCGTATGGAATGCCTACAAAGTCTTACGGCATTCCAGCAATTAGTGATTTCTATTCAACCACATATAAAAAGGTCAATATCTGGGAAGTAGGGACAAAGTCTATTGAAATCAGTATTCAGAAAAAAACCAATGCGAGTGAGTATTACGTCGAGGTGATCATCAGTGATCATAGCCGAAGCGAACAGAAGAATAATCAGGCTCTTCAAGATAGATTAGGTATTATTGATTCTTCCTCTGAGCTTTTCTAGTGGACTGATAGAGATAGGAAAGGATAGAAAAGAGAAAAGAATTGGACCAAAATCCAATTCTTTCAAATAGCGTTAGTCCTCGATAGTTTTGAATTCCTTGAACATCCTAGAAGTCTTATCAGGGAGTCGGCAAGCTCGAGGGGTATATCCACAATATCGTTGTAGCTTAGAATCGAAAACCAGGCTGGCTGCTATAAGGTTGAATCCAGGGACTTCTGTAGTTAGAAACGCACCAGCCATCTTGTCTCAAAAATGGACTTTCTGTCAGCTCCAGTGCCGTTTTGTCTACTTTTCCGGCATTGGTCCCGGGTTTGCAATTCCTTTATGCGGTTCCGATAAGGAACTCCGGGAATAAGGGTCCGCTGGAGGGCCTCCAAACCGGGACGATTAAAGTTTTTGAACTATGTTACCTGCAAGAAGAACGCATGATAGCTGGTTGCCGGACATTTTCAATGACTTTTTCGACAACAGCTGGATGGAACGGACGACCTACACGGCTCCGGCCATCAATGTGATTGAGAGCGAAAAAGAGTACGATGTGGAACTCGCCGCACCGGGACTCACCAAGGAGGATTTCAAGGTCCACATCGACGCCGACAACAACCTGCACATCGAGATGGAGAAGAAGTCCGAGAACAAGGAAGGCAAGAAGCACGGCAAGTACCTCCGCCGCGAATTCTCCTACGAGAAGTTCCAGCAGACGCTCCTGCTGCCGGAGGATGCCGAGGCCGAGAAGATCGAAGCCAAGGTGGAACATGGAGTACTGAACGTCCATATCCCCAAGAAGGAGAAGGCTCAGCAGCCCGATACAGTCAAGCAGATTGCCGTCCAGTAACGGTAAAAACATCTCCTATTGATAAAGGACGCCGCCCGCATAGGGAGACGTCCTTTTTTGCTATCACCTTCACGATTTCTAGGTGAACTCTGTATTTGCAAAGAATTCCGCCTTGATTTCAATCGGCCGAAAAGAAAAAGGGGAAAAAGTATTATCTTTACCACATGATAGAAGTAGGATTATACCACGAAGGCCGATTCGTGGTAGGAAAAGAAGATACGGCTGAGGTCATTGGATCTGGAGAGCTTTCCGTTCTTGCAACTCCGGCCCTGATTGCCTGGATGGAAAATGCCGCCATGCTTTCCGTCTCTGGCTTCCTCCCCGCCGGTGAAACAACGGTCGGCGGAAAGATTGACATAACCCACCTAAGGCCCTCGGCAATCGGCACCGAGGTTGGAGTATGTGCCATCTTAACCGAAGTCGATGGCAAGAAACTCACCTTTCAAATAGTTGCCAAGGATAAGATCGGCGACATAGCTGAAGGAACTCATATCCGCTTCATTGTCGATAAGGAAAAGTTCATGGGAAAGCTCGGGGGATAAGAGTTTTCACTATATTTGTTCTCACCTAAACTAAAAACAAAACACTGGTTAAACACTTTGGCGGCTGACTTCATGTTGGCCGCCTTTTTTGTATATTTGCATCATGACCACAATCCAGATATCATGAACAGACTGACCATCCTTCTTCTTGCCGCCTTTCCTTTCCTATTCGCATGCACCCAGAAAGAACAGAAGCAGGAGGAGAATCATGGACCAGAAACGACGGCCTTGACTGGTATTTCCCTGAACAAGACGTCCCTGAACCTTGCCGTGGGTGATTCGGAAACACTGACTGCCACCCTTGTTCCCGCCAGCGCCACACCGAAAGGTTCCCTACAATGGTCAAGTTCGGATTCCCAGGTCGCTTCCGTGGACGGTGGGAAGGTGACGGCGCTGAAGGCTGGCTCGGCTTCCATCACGGTTGCCGTCGACGGATTCAAGGCGGAATGTTCTGTGACTGTGAGCAAACCTGCTTATGTCGCACTCAGTCTTCAGGAATCGAAGGTGACCGACAAGTTCAAGGCGTGGGCAATGGAAAAAGCCTCCTTCATTGACAAGCCCTGGTATGACGCATTATCAGCAGAGCAGAAGAAGTTCATATATCCTCATCTGCTTGTCTCCTATGTGGCTGAACAATGGTTTAAGGCGGAAAACATGGTATATATTATTAACGGAGAGGTTCCGACAATGGTCCAATGCGAGAATGTAGGTCGTTCGAATTCCTCCGATTTCAAAGCTCATGCAGACGCTGGATATCTAAGAATCAAAAGTCTAGTCCCCAATGCTAATATCAAGGCTTGTGGTGGGAATTGGGATTATTTGAAGGCATACGTTGATCAACATCCAGACAAACTGTTCATGGTAAGTCAGGCTGCAGATAAACTTGGTGGTTTAACTATAGAAGATTTTACATCAAATAAATACTATGACGCCCTCAAAAACATTCTTGGTAATCATAATGTAATTGTTAGTTGTTCCGTCGGCAACATGGATGCAAATCCTGGAGGAGACTGGATTACCTTAAACGAGAGTGTTACTCATAGGGAGGAAGGAGCGGGGTATAGCAGTTCGTCGGTGAATAGTGGCCTAAACAACAAGTACACAGTAACTGCCTATTGGCTTTGGGAGGAGAGTATTTTCGGTGTGAATAATGTTTCATGCTATGCACAAGGTTTCGATAATCAGAAGAATCTTGTTGTTCCAATGAGCGAGCTATACAACTGCGATAGTGAGAGCGTATTTGAGGCAAGTGGTACTGCCAGTTCCTTCCCCACAGCGGCATTCAGCGCCACCCTCGGCAACTTCCTTTCCATTCTCTTGAAGACGCATCCCGGTGTTACTTTGGAAGGTGCCAGCACAATCATGCAGGAACACTATTTCCGTGCTGAGACGATGAAATACAAGGATGCTGACGGCGTTTTGAAGGAGGGAGAACACTGGCATTTCTTCAAGACCGACGAGTTCATTGCCGGTGAAATCCTCCAGAAGAACGCCGTGGATGCCGCCTTCTCCGGTTCGGCCCAAGTAATCGACCTTCCTTCCTCCGGCGGCCTCTGTTACATCGGTCCGGGCATCCAGTTTGAGGTGGATGGGACTGCCTACGAGATGACCGAAAAGAACCGCAGCACCCTGGTATCAGCAGTTTCGGCAGGAAAGGACATCAAGTGGACCTTCAATCGGACCGTGGCAGACAAATACGCAACCGGCTCCGCATCCATCCTCGTCCGTGTCATTGATCATGCCGGCGAACTCATACCAGATATCAAGAGGACGGTGACGGTGGGTATTTGATGAGATTCGTCAAAAAAAAAAGAACTGGACCGAAATCCAATTCTTTCAATAGAGTCATTCTCCGATAACCTCATATTCATCAAGTCCGGTAATTAAAGCCAGGCCACTTTCTTTGACATGTATTTGGCCTAAAGAATCGATGAAACTGACTGTACAAATCTTCCCATTCATTCGAGAAGCCTGCCAGTCTTTCCCACCATCATCATCCATCCTGATGATTCTGATTCTATCTCCTGGTTTCATGGCTCAATCAGATTAACTTCTCTTGCCACAACTTCCCAGCACTGACGATCACAGCCCTCAGAATCCGTATATCTTTGGACTCTTACTCGACCACAAACTCTGACGGCCTTGCCTTTTTCGAGTTGATCCAGGCAGGTTATCTTTTCACTTTCCCAGGCTGAGACATTAAACCAGCAGCAATCAATGACAATTCCTGCTGTTCCGGAGTACGATGTTTCAGTACAGACAGAGAATCTTGCAACTCTCGTGTCTCCAACGGGGGTAATCTTTGACATGCCGATTATCCCCTGAATTTCAATGCGATTTAAGAATTCCATATTGACGTTTTTCTAAAGATTAGTGAGAATAACGGTCTTTGATTCGATAAGACTCTTGGAAAGCCTCAAGGTCTGACCGCTTGACAAAAATGGTTCTTCCACGCTGAATGAATGGCATAAGTCTCATATCCCTATAGCGCTGGAAGGTTCTTGAGGAGATGTGAAGAATCTCAATCACCTCTTTGGATGTTAAGTATTCTTCAGGATTCTTCTTGTGAGATTCCTGGTATTCTTCCAGTATCTCATGCATCACTGTTCGTAGGTCCTCCAGATCCAAGACTACAGTTGAATCTTTGAGTTGCTGAAGGACCGTTTTCTTGTCAGGTTTCATTGTTCGAATTGATAAATTGATTTTTGACTCTTTGGACCGTAGATATCCCGAAGCCAGTCAGTCGAGCCGTATTCCTGACGCTATATCCCCTTTTGAGCAGGGAAATAACCTCTTTGTATTCGGCTCGTTTTGTCTCTTCGGATTTAACGGTCCCAGGTTTCCGTCCTACCTTCCCGCCCTTATCACGAAAGTTCTTATATCCAGATTGAAGTCTATACTGGATATTTTCTCTTTCCATTTGGGCGCAGGTTCCAAGGACGGCAATAAAGATGGTTAGGAATGGGGATTCTTTTCCTTGGTCATCAAATATGGATAGACCTTCTTTCTGGAAATAGATGTTGAGTCCCTTTTCCTTGCAGAGCATCACATTCTTCAGCACCTCATCCACATTACGACCTAAGCGGCTAAGTTCAGATATGAGGAGAATGTTGATGCCCTCGGAGAAGCAGTATTCCAGGCACTGTGTGAGAACCGGTCTTTCGTTGTTCTTCTTGGCGCCTGATATCTTCTCTTCGTAGACTTTTGCAATTGTGTAGGACCTGGAGTTGGCATATTCTTCCAAATCCTTCACTTGCCGTTCATTAGACTGCCGGTCCCCAATGCTGGAAACGCGGCAGTAAATAACGCATTTTGGGTTCATATATTTCTTTGGATTCGTTGGCGACAGATTTATATGAATACACCGGGGGTAGTTCGGGTTTTTTGAACACACCCCCGGTTTGAACACACTTCTGCCGGAAATTGAATCAAGGACGACAGTATTCCTGACAAATCCTTTCCTTATAGTTCTCGACCTTTTCGACATCCTCGTCTATGGAAGGAACGAGATTGTCAACGAATACACACTCTCTGGTAGCCGTGATTTTGTCAGAACCGTCGAGAAGGTGATACATGAAAGTGTCAGATCCGTCATCATAGAGAATCTGTACTTTCCCCTGATGCTTGAAACCGTTGACAGAGAATTCCACTCCATAACGGTCGGAAGAATCGGTGATAGGTTTGATGGTGTCCAGGTCAATTCCCCAGGACATCACCACGGCCGGATAATACATGAAGATTTCCAGTATATAACCGGCCATCTGAAGGGTCATAGATACTTGTTCCATATCTTCTTGATTTTAGTTTTGACGATTTTCACACCGGTCTTAATGACCTCTTTGAGTACGATCCAAATCGGCGGACATGGATCATAGAGAATTTGGTTGTTCATGATAATTGGTTTTTGAAGATTGTATAAAGTGGGTATTGACAGAATCCGCTTTGTTCTGTATAGCCCATCGGCAGACCAAGGCCGTTTCTCTTGATGAAAGATTCAATCTTTGGATGATTGTTGGTGTCAAGAAAAGCCATTGAATCTGACTGGAGAGGGCTTCTGAGGTTAGTGGTGATTACGTCGGTCTCACCATCTTCAGCTTCCATAATTATCGCCAATGTACCTCCGTGTTGATATTGGGAGGCTTTCAAGCTGACGGTCTTGCCATTGAACTTGTAGGTTTTCTTCTTCATGGTTTAGAAATAGAGGGATTTGACATCTTCATAGACCATTTCTACCTGATCGCTCTTATATCCACCCAAACCACAGAATTCGGATTGGGCATCGTCAAGAGTTGCTTCAGGAAAATATGAGAGATAGTTTGCCATCTGGTCCCAAAGCTCATCATAGTCGGAATCATCGTAGAGCGTACCCATCTTTCCATAGTATCCCAGCTCTTCTTCGTGGGGATATACATCAAGACAAGTTTCGATGATGTGCTCAACGAAAGCGAGTGTGTTCCTGAGCTCGGATTTCACCGTAAATTCTTCGTCCGTGTGTGGCCTATAGTAAGCCACCGAAATATTTAAAGATGAAACTGCAAGGCCACGGTTCTTAAGGGCTTCCACATCTGTCATCATTCCGGTGGTGGTCTTAAATCCAAAGGCTTCATAATCGATAGCCTCCAGGAATTCCTTCGAGCAGAGTTCGGTCCAGCCACCAACGTTGGGAATCAGGTCGTTTCCACCCCGCCGGTCGCATTGAAGGACATACCGGCAGTCAGTGAAAAAGGTCATATCACACTTGCTGGAGCCAATGCATCCGATTTCTTCACCCACAAAGAAGGCGCATTTCATGACGGGATACTTCTTCAAGCATTTGAGAGCCACCCAGATTCCGTTCTTATCGTCTGCCCCTAAGCCCTGGAGTTCTACGTTTTTCAGGGAGAAGCCAAAGAGGATATCTTTAGTTTCAACTACCTGGAAGTCGTGGGAGTGGGTCTTTTGTACTTGATCCATGTGGGCAACAATGCAAGGGAAAGTGTCGGACTCACCCTTCACCACATAGAGATTCCCGATATTGTCCACCTCAAAATGGGCATCGGGAACGTTTCGTCTTATCCAGTCCTTGATAAATTTACGGAGCTTCTTTTCGCTGCCGCTAGGACTGTGGATCTTATAGAGTTGTTTTAAGAGTTCCATACGGCGTAGGGTTTATGGGTTTGTGGATTAAGGGCGTTGCAGTATTCCCCGGCAAAGAGGAACATGATGCCCTTGGAAACAGATTCTTCGAGAGATACCTTGCTGATGGTCCTGACGAGATAAACGCCAAGTTCAGGGTCCCAGCAGTTGAAGGTGGTAAGTTCCTCCAGGGTTTCGAAGTAGTCCTGGTCGAAGTCGCTGAAGTGCCAATTCTTCTTCTTGTACTCCTTTTCGGCTTCTTCCAGGCAGTCATCACAGCAGAAATCCATTTTGATAAGGTCGGAGTGAACGGCATTATCCTTCAGTTCCCAGTTCTTGCAGAAGGGGCACTGGATGACGTCGTCGATATGGTGATACTCGTCTACAGAGTCAACATAACGGAAGTCATCAAGCCAGTCTTCGGAACAGCTGACTGGATCACCATGGTAATACACCGTCCGGGTGTCTTCGTCCACATATTCCTGGTGGTATTCATCCCAGTTCTGTTCGTCATCACACTCGTCATCATCGATACTGTAGGAGGTTGTATCCAGGCAGTAATCATAGCAGCAACGACCGGAATTGTAGGATTTCTCGTTGTTATAGTCATACCACTTGAACGTATCCATATAACTTAAACAGTCATCTGTCTGAAGCGAGCACTTAATATGGAACATCTTGTCAGAAAGAGAGTTCCCCTGGATGTCCACTATGGCATTTGCATCTGAACAGCCACATCCAGGGACCTTATAGCAGTCAATTTCACCAGCCTTTATGAGCTCGTCGATAAGTGCTCTCATAAGGACCACATTGCCGTCGGTGGCATATTGGCGGTCCAAGTAGCGATAGACATTCCCTTCCTCATCATAGACTTTTGGCCAGAGGATGGCTCTTGCGATAACCATATCATCTTCATTCACAAGGAAAGCAGCCTTTGCCTCGACTGAATCCCTGTAGAAATAATGATGGTCCTGGTCAACCATACAGGAGTGAAAACAGCCGACACAATCGCTGGAGCTGTAGATTCTCTTGAAGTCAGTGTTCACGATAAGGTGATTCTCCGGAAGCATTCCCATACAGTAGGATGTCCACCTTTGAGTGAAATCTTCTTCCAGCCATCTCTGTACGGATTCGGGGAGAGAGCGGCCGTACTCGGTAGCGTTGATGAGGTGGTGGAGCATCTTCCCGGCCTTCATTTTATAGACTCGGCCGTTTTGCTCCATATTGCAATACCTGATACTCGCACATGAATGATCTTCACATATACCGTTGTAGGAGTCCGTGGAGTAAAGGTCGCTGTAGAAAGTATCTCCCATCAGATCCATCCGGTAAGGGAGATTGTCGGAATGGGTTCCGCTGGTAAGGATATTCCCCCAGACATGAACCTGCATTTCGGTCATCGTCTTGAAATTGATGATCTCGTAGTTCTTTTTGAGGAACTGGTCTTTTACAAAAGCGAGCAGGATTTTGTTCTTCCTGCTCTTGCTCCCGTTTCCATGTTCCTGTATGCCGAATCTCTCTTGAAATCCGGCATAGTCAAAATCGAATTTTAGCATTGTTCTATTGAGTTTTGAATGGTCTTAAAACGAAAAGAGGAGGGCATCGTTGTTTGATACCCTCCTCTTCGGATGTAATCTTGGCACTAAAGGCCACAGACTAAGACAGGAGCCAGTCGTAATCATGATTGGTTCCTTCTAGAGATTGCTGAACTCCCAGGGCCAGCTCCGTACAGTTGGCGTTCTTCACGAGGAAGTTATGCAGGTAAGAGCTTTTGGCCGCTGAATTAAAGCAGTTCAGCATTGAAAATAGATCTACAGAATCCCGTCCATTAAGACCGAAGTGGCCGGAGACGAAATTCCGGGTAGCAGCATAGACTTGGGAATCGCCTAATTCTATCTGAAATGGCAGTTCCCGCTTATCTGCTGTACTTAAGCAGTTGTAGTATCTCAGCTTCCCAATGAGGTGGGTAAACTGGTCTACGGTGATTCTGGTTCGCCCGAGTCCATCAAGGGACTTCAGGTTCTCCACGGCATTGAATTGTGAAAAGAGTTGATAGGCCGCAGCATAAATCTCAGCAGGGCCAGAGGCGTCTATCCTATCTTTCAAGCCGTCTTGTAGGCTAATCATCAGGTTCGAGCAGATCTTTGCTCTGTACGAGATATAGCACTGGAAAACCTCACTGGTCTTGCGACCATGGAAGTTGATATCCTGGAGGCTTCTACAGCCGCCGAACGTTAAAGTCGCCGGTTCTCCCAGGATGTAAGTCTGTCTGGAAGTGATTTGGACGCAGAAGCAGATACGCTCCCAATACTTCGTCTTGTCAGATTCCAGCAGTTCGGATGTTTTCTTGTAGATGGCACTTGGGATACGGCCTTGGGTCAAATGAGATGCCCTAAGTTCGACCGGTCCAAAAGTGTCTTGTGGTAGTGCATCGTGAGCAGCCATGACCACAGCCTGTATGAAATGGCTGTGTGGCACTACGATTTCGCCATCAGCATAAGAGGGCAATATGGACTCTTCAGTGAGTTCCCTCCAGCTGACGGCGGCAGAATTTGCTTCGATAAAAGGCGTAGGAGCCTCTTCTTCGGTAGCAATCGGAAATGGTTCCACGGAGACGATTTGAGCCTCCGGGACATCGAAACCCCTCTGAGTCGGATATTCACGGACTCTTTCAGGGATTAAGATCTGGTTGATTTCCATCTGTTGTTATTGTTTCTGTTTTGATAATAGGTTTCTTGATACCCTTGGACTTCTTGCGGATAATGGCCAAGATTTTCTTCATGTTCTTGGCCACCGTTCCAATCATATCAGCAAGGGCAATGATTAAGTCGATTATGTCATCGGACCCCTTCTTTGCCATTACACTTCAGGTGCGGTTTCAGGCTGGGGGTCTTCTTCGTCGATGACCTCAGAGTTAGCTTTCTGTGCTTTCCGCTCCTTATGTTTTTTCAGCAGGTCGGAGCAGATGTCAATGAGGAGCGCAATGTCCACGAGTACGACAAGCGGTCCGTAAATTTTACCTAAGAATTTGTTCATAATGCGATAGTGTTAAAGTGTTAATTGATAAATGTTTCTGTATATAAATAAGGTTCTTGGATGACTTGGGAAGGAGCAAAAAGAAAAGCCCATCATCATCTCGATGTGGGCTATGGAGAGTATCAATCCCTGTCCGGCTGAGAGATAGTGCCGGGTAAGCAAGAGACTGGATATGGGATTGATATGTAGAGGGCTCTCCTACAAGAATAAGGTTTTAAGACATTCTTGGAATTCAAAAAAAAGCCCCGCCTCTCGGCAGGACAAAAAGCAATTAGAACCCAGACTAGGCCACATCAGAAGTATTATAGAATCACTATCTAATCAATAATACTCTCCGAATCATCACTATGGCGTTCCTTATTCCTCAGAACGACCTCCTTACTAGTATTAGCATAACAGTACACACATAAATGGCGGCAGGTATTGTACATCCCTATATCTTTACTTATCATACAGCCACATACCTTTCGTTGCCCCTTGTCTTTTAAATTCTTCCTAACTGTTGGAATCTCGAGGAAATTGCCAAACAAATCAGGCTCGGGGAGTTTACCCGTTCTCAGATAATAGACCAACTCTTTATCATCAGAAAAAAGGCGCTCCATAAGCTCACCATCAATACAACAGTTATGCTCGATGCCGTATTTCTCAAGGTCAATGCTCTCGCCACAAGTGGCCAGAGCCAAATCCCACCCTTCTTCTTTCCAATGATCTCGTAGTTTTGCAAGGCCTTCAACCAACTCAAACAAATAATTGCCTGAAGGCTCAGCAGACTCCACGGTTTCCCGCGAATAGTATGGGGTTTCTTTTATAAGATTATTCTGGACCTTTCGGTAGGCCTTTACATCAATAAAACTGAAAACTAGTTTGTTTGTATATCCCTTTAATTGATTGCCAACGTGATATACTTTAGTCAGTAATTGCCTTGCGGAAAGGTGGGGCGTTACGATAAGGGGATCAAATCTCCAGATGACCTTATCCTTCCCGATAGCGTCAGAAAGCCGCTTAAAAACTTCTACCCGATGGTCAATCGGACCAACGTTCGGTTCAAATCCCTCATCCACATAATCATTTAATGTCACCTGGAAGTAGTAGTGAATACCCAACCTATCCAATTCTGGCAAAAAAGGGATAATTGGTTCAGGATTCTTCGTCCAAAATACCACAACCTTCGTCTTCGCAAAGGAGATGTACATTGGCTTCTGGTTAAAAGGGTTGTACCACACACAATACCCGACCTTCAGGCGGTTTATAAACCACTTGGCATAAAAGGCAGGAATGTCAGTAGAACGGCTGGCGGAAATAATAACCGGGGCTATACCTTCAACTACTTCTCCATTTTGACGAACTATGCGTATCTGGTTATCCATTTAAATGATAGACTCTAAACAAAAAATCCTTTGTAGCAAGATAGCGTTGTTCTCTTAAATAAATGAACTGAATAACAACGGTTCTATTATCACTAGGTTTTCCCTTATAATACTCTTCAGAACTATCTGGCCTATGAGCATCGATAAACCATGTTAAATCTTTAAGCCAATCTTTGTGTGCAGATGAGGCAAGACGCTGAAACTCAGAGTTATTCGAGAGAAACTCCAGGTCGGATAAAAAAACGCCTGTGGACGGGAAATGGTTATCAAAAACCGTCGGGGAAATCGCTTTGTTCTTTTTTGAAGATCCCGAAGGCTTAAGCTTCTTTTCAATATACTGAAGAACGTTCTTTTGTGGGCCTTTCCCCTTATTCAAGGATTGTTCAACAACAACGGCAGAATAGAAATCTCTCGTTAGTCCTGAATACTGGGTAAACAAGCGATGATAAATCATCCGATCTCTTTCAGCCGCAGGGCATTTTTCCGCTAAAGGAATGAAAAACTGAGCAAAGGCATCCTCAATAGCTTCTGGTACGACACTCTCCTGCCGCTTAGTCCCCAAACTAGTCGAAACAACAACACCATCCTCGCTTGCACATGATCCTTCTTTCGCAGTTTCTTTTCTTCTTCTCTCACTCGTTTGAGCGGAACTGAAAGGTCTGGGCACATGAACGTCAGCCGGGAAAGGCCTACTCATCTCCTGAATGCCAAGTAAAATGTTAACTCGGCACACATTTTCGGCGCTAAGGACCGCTGATAGAAGGGTCTTATGAATGGATGCATACCCTTCAAGAGCCCCCCAAAGGCAAAATACGAGCCTGTAATTGGCCACGCTATTATCTTCCAAATAACGGGATAAAGCATCAAAATCCTCTCCTTTAAGCAAGAACGCCGCAATAGCCTTAAGCTCATCATTATCAACACCATTTAAATTGAACGGCTCAAAATCAGAGACATTCTTGTATAACTGGTTAATATAAATCCTTTCTTTAGGATGCTGATTCCATGTCTCTTGACCAAGCCTCCTTTGCAGTATTGCAGACACTTCGCTTAAAACCAGCTTCATTGAGGTTTCACGATTAATGCGAATCTGTTCCTTATTCAACTTACCCTGGCCGATCTTCTCAAGTACACAATTAATCAATTCGCAGTCGTTGAGCATAAGGTGACCATCTTGGAGTGAAACATCACCCCATAAAATAGAAGAAGAATTCTGACGTTCTTTACTAACAAATGCTTCTGTATATGCATTAAGGGCATCACGATATGACACCCACGCATCCTTTGAATCATGGGAATACGGGAGTTCTGGAGCCATTGACAGATGCCTAATTCTAAGGAACTTGAGTAATGCTTCCTTCCAGACCTGGAATTTATCCAGGATGCTCTTTTCTTCAGGCGAACATGACTGATTCCATTGTTCATTTGTCTCTTTATCAGCAATGTCGCGATATGCCTTGTCTAATTCCTTCAATTCTGCGTAGAATGCATCCCCGCATACTCCGGAATTGCTGATGGCATTAGAGACAATATTCCGCATACGATTGGAAATAGACACCAGTTGGGCAACCTTGTCGGAAATAGTTCGAGAACAGCCCAAAACAAATCCCCAGATAGCCCCCTTATCGACATTAAATGCAAGGTCATCCGGTCTTTCAATAACAAGATCTTCCACACATTTTGCACTCATGTCATTTAGAAGAACTCCTTCATCGCAATACACCCATGGATATCTAAGACCAATTTTACTATTACGACTAGCCTCTATCATCAAGCGGGACTGACGATACGCCCTTTCATCAAAATAAACAATCCGGCAGTTCCAAGGTGTCAACACAATAGTTTTAGGGCAAGATAGAATTGAGAACTCTTCCCCTTCAAAGACCAACATAGTGTCTAACTTCCCCAGTTGAACGTCATCGTCAATCTCTATAGCAATTGCATATTGCTCAACTTCCGATTCGGGAATGGTAAAGATGGGCAATTTGCTAAAAAGATACAGAAAATTGTCCATATTGACTCCCGAAATCCCTTGGAAGAACTTCGAGCCAAATGGCCTTCTAGCATAGTATGAGATTGGAGATATTGATTCCGTGGACAATATGCTCTCAATATTCAGGCTTGTGGTTGGAATATAATACTTCATGACAATTGCGAATTAAAAAGGAAGATCGTCGTCCAAATTAACAGTTGCAACTAATCTATCCTGCGGATTAATGTAGAGATCCGAGGTCGTAGGAGGAAAACGGTCAGATAATTCTCCTGTATAACAAATATACAAGCGTTCGCTCGTTCGACTTAAAGCCACATACCAAGCAGAAGCACAAGTACGCTCATCTTTTGTTGTCTGACAATGAGCGACATAGTCGTAATCACAATCAACCACGAATACATCTTTGAACTGAAGACCTTTGGCACACCACCAAGTAAGGATTTTCGGATTAGAAGACTGGAAATCCAAATCCATATCGGTAGATTGGTTGATATTGTATTTGTATTCAACAGTAATACCCTTCTGTTGAAAATAGTCCTTAACATACTGAACAGACCGCCATCCCACGCCCGACTGGTAGTTTGCTGTTCCTGTATGATTAAAACGTAACAGAATACCAACATTAGTTAACGCCCTGTTACGAATAATATCTATTATCCTATCAAGTTGCCCATCGAAAGAACTCGCCTTAATTAAACGAGGCTTCTCTCCGTGTCTAACACATGAATCACTAACGTCGGTATTCACTAGAGGACGAGGGACTTGTTCAACCACTTTTGCCGTTTCAATGGTTAATCGATAATTGCGATACAACTTGTCTACCACAACACCTAGGCTCTGGGCCGTTTGCTGCGGATCCATTGTGACTGTGCTGCCAAAATCCATAATAGTTTGGTCGGCATCACCAAAAAGGAAACAGATTCTGCCAAAAGCCAGCATTTCATTGATTTGCCCAGCAGTAAAGTCTTGGCATTCGTCAATAATGAGATGATTGACGACAATACCTGGATGCTGTTGACGCCATCTTACCCATTCTTGATAGTAAAAAATACGATCGCTTCTAAGACTAATAGTTTCTCCATAATTATCTCTCCTATCCCTAACCATAGCCTTGATTCCGTCAACAAAGTACTTCTTGAGGCTCTTTGTATAAACAATAATCGCATAAGAACCTTGCGTGCTCACTTGACGGAGTTTATGAAGTGCTATTACCGATTTTCCACTTCCGGCAGTCCCTGTCACGACCATATGACGGTCAGTTCTTCTGTTAATGTATGCCCTCTGGATATCATCCATATCGGCATAATCAATATAAAAATCTTCCATCTTTGAGTTTATGCTCGCTTAATTACTCTCCAACAAACTTTACTGACATCAGTTGCACCCCTTGTACCCCGATGCGAAAGATAGAATGATTGGTTATATCCATCATTTCTAGATAAAATGACACGATCCTCTCCTATTATTCCTCTATCCATCATATTTGGCAACCAATCTTTCGATACACTACTAAATGAAGTCACATCGACAAGAATCATCAGGCCATTTTCATTTATCCGTGGTAAATATGTATCAACGATGGTCTTATAGGGATTATGTCCTTCAAACTGATCTTTCGTAACAAACTCACAAATAGCCTTAAAAGATAAAAACAAATCAAATGTCCCCGTTATTATTTCATCTAAAACAGAAAGGTCAAAAGAATCATCAATTGTAATGGGGGCAATACTGTATGAAACCTTAAGATGAGAGTGCTTTTTGAACTCGCCTAGGACCTTCTCAAGTAAGCGTAGAGCATGGTGATTTCCGTCAAGTGCGACAATCTTAACATCCTTGACCAGAGGAAGATACTCTTCAATATTCGTTAAAAGACCAATTATCTCGCCTCCAGTTCCACATCCAAAATCAAAGATGGAAAGAGTACTTTTATTTGAAAAAGAGGATAGAATCTCACGTGTCGCAATGAATCTAGACTCAACATAACTCCTCGGGAAATACGTCCCTAAATAATTGAGAATCTCACCCCTGTCCCAATCAATAACTGTCATATCCGCATTAGATTTGCAAAAACGACCGCCTAACTGGTCGAAGATAAAAGTGTCCAACCAGTTTGGAAGAGTAGCAATAGGGACATATCTATTCATTTAATGAGACTTGTTTCATATTATACAAACATACACAAAAAAAGGGAACAATTCAGTCAAAGGGAGAGAAACTCATGATAAAAAAAGGACAAGATAACTTTATCTATTTCATAAAGCCAATAATAATCGATTCCGACTTGTCATTTTTGCATGCTCAAGCGCCACTTTTGCATCTTTAATCAAATTCTCATATGCATCATCCACCTTGCGTATGTTCGGAGTAGCAAAATAAGGATAAACTATTTCCAGCGTTGTAGTCCTCTTTGCTACTATTGATCGGGATGTCGCATCCCACCGGGTTAAATCAAATCCAGCACCGGAAGAAAACCAAAGATTATTTGTAATGATAGCCCGATCATGGAAGTCGGTTTTGGATACCATAGGTACCAATTCCAATTCAAGGCTATTCACGAGATTCGGTTTTGTTTTTCTAATCATCTCAATAATGTCTTCTTTCGTAACTGACATCCCAACCTCTGGAAGGAAAAACACAGTTAAGTGATAATCCACTTCACAAGACTCAGGAAGAAGCAAGTTGAGCAACTCGGGAAGATCTCTTTTCCCATTCTTTAGTATATAATTGTCAACAATAATCATCGAGTTCGAGGCTCGTTCGGGGAAACATTTCTCAAACTGTTTCCAGTCCCACTCCTCATCTACCCTAACAGCTTTACCGTTGTCTATGAAGAGATGGTCTTTCGTCAGACAATTACCACTATTGAGACTGATGATTCCGTATTTCTTTGCTATTGGTCCCTTACCAGTCCCAGAAAGAAGCGAAGAAAACGGATGACTAGCCAATAGTCCTTCTATATCACCAAAGCCATCTGAGAAGTCCAGCTTTGATACTCCTTCTGTTGATTTTTTCCATAACAAAAGAAGGTTGGGGTCTTGCTGAGCTGCTTCTACAAAACTCTGCGGGGTGCAATCCAGTTGCTTATCCGACCTAGACAAAAACCCATAAAGATCAATCCAAGTCTTTATCTTCTGTTGAATCTTCTCATCAGGGGGAGGCGTAAATGCAGGATAGCATTCCCGGAATTTTCCTAGGAATGCCATTTCACATAAGACCGTTCTCTTTGTCATACGAGCCCTCCTTTTATCATAAGAAGGTTCATCGCCAACGAATCCGCTTCATCGAAGAATCCCGGCCCGAAGGCAGAGGTCAAACGACCGTCTTCTGCAATACCTATCTCGCGTACCTTCTGGTCGCTCCCGTTGCCGTCCTCGACATACAGGAATGATAATGCATCAGGTTTGATGGTTCCTTTCCCTACATGGTTTTGTAGCTTCCGTATCAGATACTCACTATGGGTCTCCACGATGAAATGAATGCCGTAGTTGAGATAGGCGTCCACGAACATGTCAGCCAAGAGCGACTGGTACCGGGGGTGGAGATGGATTTCCGGTTCCTCAATTGCAATGCAGATAGGAATGAAGCGTTGTCCCCCTACATAAAAGAGATTCTCGAGATTAATGATCTGTTTCTCATAATCCACGACCTTCGGATCCAATACTTGCCGAACTTTTAGAATAGCGGTCTCAATCTCAAGAAGGATGGAGACTAACTGGGAGATTCCATACCCATAATCAGCGAGTATACGCCCTTCGGTGTCATCCTTGTCCTGGTAGATTTTAAGAACCAGTCCGACTCCATTGGAAATGGATTCAATACTAAATCGTTGTCCAATACCGAAACACTGAATCCATTTGTTTATGAAGTCTCCAGGCTTGTGCTCATCCTTATTATTCTTTGAGAGTCTCAATGCTTCGAAGTACTCGGATACGGTACGACCAAAGTTGTCCTGGTTCTCAAAAGAATACAACCTCTTAATCTCAATACGGTTGGACCCGACATAACGGAAACTGTCGCAAACGTCAATGGTAAAGATATCCTTCATGGCCGAGTGCCTGAAAGCCATATAGTCCCTGAGAATCCTGTGATCCCTGCTCTCTTCTCCGGAGAGAGCATCGTTGAAGCAGATGATATAATCATCATCACTAGGCCGATTCTTGATACTAGTCAACAAATAAAACAGTTGCTCCAAAGTGACTCTGCCCCTAAAATCATAGTCATCGGCTGCCGATTTGGGGCTAGGTGTAACAATGGGCAAATCATCGCCAAGAGTGATGACCTCACCGCCCTCAAAAAAGAGTCTGTATACCTCTTCATCGGGAATTGCCAATTTAGTACTCGTCGACCCATTGCTGGATACCATCATCCTCCCTTCTTCTAGGAAAGTGTTTTCAATGCTTCGATAATAATCGGAGAATGTACGATAGTCTCCCTCGATGAAGTCATCGATGATACTGTCCACTAATCCTTTCCTGTACAAGAAATACTTGGCATCTGTGCTCAGCCCTTCAACTACGCACATGGTCCGGAAATAATCCCCGAACTCCTCTTTGGAGATGGAATCCAAAACATCAAGAATAGGCAAATAGGTAATGATGTCGGCCTGCATAGCGCGTTCCACATACTCCCCATCGGTTTTCATCATTTCCCGGAAACCGTCTTTCCAACGCTTGTTCGAATAACAGTCTATAGCATGCAGGACAAGATCCTTGCTTGTTTCGCTTGCCATCTCGTGGAGAAAGTCGGAAATCTTGTTCTTCAGATCTTCCAGGTCCTTTTCAGTTGTCTTTCCAGTAAACTCATGGTCAGATACAGCGGCGTTATAACGGGCAATCGCATTGCATATCAGATGATAGGCAAAGAAACGCTTTTTCAGTGGAACGACAGGGGTCGTATCATTCGGGTATAAACCTTTGAAAAAAGGCGCTGGAATTGGGAGATCAGAGGTGTTCGTACTAGGAAAGAATCGTTTGATCCCCTGGTAACCAGTTCCGTGGTAAAGCAGGTTTCCGTCAACATCCTTGATGGCGACCTCCTTGAGGAAACCGTCCTTTCGGATGTCGTTGTCCTGGGTGCCGAAGGTTAACTCAACGGTTGTCCCGCTCCCCAGATACAAGGAGTCGACGCTATAGGAAAGGGTGATTCGTTTGTCATGGGCATCTTTGTTTACGGTCGACTCGAAGTTGCCTAGGAGAGACAAGGGCTTCCTGTCAAATTCGAGACGGGGCTCCGTCCCTGGGGTGGATTCCCTAACGCCCTTGAGGAACTCATTAAGAAGAATGAGCGCTTTTACGATGGAACTCTTCCCAGAGCTATTGCATCCGGTTAAGACGGTAAGGGGATTGATATGTACGAGAGCCCCTTTCTCGTCGAAGATTCGAAAGTTCTTCAGTCCTAGCGTTGTTTTCATACTCTTTCCTGTTTTTTGCAAAGATAAACTATTGGTGCGAAACCTTTATTCGCTTCTAAATACTTTTCAGCTTATTTAGTGAAGAGTCCAATTCTTTAATCATCTTATCGCGAATTGACTTTGGACTAATAAGAAGAACATCCTCTCCATTACTATATAATAAGTTGTATAACTCACGATTTGGTTTCAAGTTCAGGTTATAAAATGTGTACTCGTCAAAGCCACCAAATTTACTGTGCAAGGCTACCTGCTGTTCTACCGGCAATTTCACTTGGGATCCATGGAGTGGCTTCGTGTCAATGTAACCGGTAAAGGAATTCTTCACTGCCAGAGTAATAATGGTCAAGGGCTCATTTTCATAATAAGAAACCCCGACAATGTCTTCAAATCTTTCCTCAAAGTCATCATCACAATCAATGTAAGTTTCATCATCAACAGATTTGACAGAAGCAATACGGTCAAGCGGAAGATTCAGACAAAAACTCTTCCTATAAGGATACTTCTCGTTGGCTAATGGTGTACCAATCAGATACCAACGATTATTATACTGCTTTAGGAGATAAGGATAAAGCCGAAGGGTACGAACATCCTCGCCAAAAGGAGCATATTCCACGTCGACAACTTTCTTATTAACGATCATAGAGAATAGAGTGCCAAGGAGATCTGTCCCTGCTAAGTACTCATTAGAGCTAAAGGATATAATCTTCCTGGACGGACCTTCCTCCCGATCAAACTCACTCCTGCCGAATGCTTTTCGGTCATTGAGTTTAACTTGAAGATCATCTAGCCATTCGAAGTTGTTTAGACCAGAAAATTGTCCCAATGTATTCAACACCTCTTGAAGGAGGTGCTTTTCCTCATCAGAGAGTTGCTTACTGAAAAGCGACTGCGTCTGATCGGCATATCGATACACCGGTGAGCCATATAGTCTCTCGGAACTATCAATTTCCATGTTGAAAGGAGAATCCTGAAGAGCTTGAAGGTCCAATTGAATGACACGTTTGCCGCTCCTGAGATATCGTTCATAATCGCTTTTGTCTCCGCCGATAGTAGGAAACCCCGCCAATTCTAAGCGTTCATTAACTTTATTGAGCAAGTCCACGCAAGTATACTTATTATAGCGGTCGCTCAGCATCTGGTCCAGATACATATAGCGAATGACAGCATTCTTGTTTGAAGGCATAGTGTTCGTGTTATTCTGAATGCAAAGTTAGCGATTTATACGAATTCTACATTCGCAAAAGCAAGTCTTTCAGGCAGCGGCGTTCGCGAATATTGATTTCGCATTTCGCCTTTATATTTGTCAACGAAAACCAAAATAAAATGAGCTATGCTTAGTCCCGACATGATTCTTGAAGACATTCGATATGGTGAGGAGCTTGAAAAGCAAAACGAGAACTATAAGGCGTACTGGGTCTATATGTATGCCGAGAGTGCTGTTGACAGAGAAGATGAAGCGATTTGTCTCAGAGGTTCTCAGAAGGCTTTTGCAGAGGTAGAAGACGAGGCCAACCGGCATCGTCAGCGTGTCTGGAAATACCTAACGGACGAAGAAAAAGAATTCGCCTGGTATGGTAAGAATCCCTTCAAGAAGCAAATTATTCTCGAGGGTCATCCAAAAACAATCATTCCTTACGATCTTGGAGGATACTACATCGATTATGTGAGTGAGGATAAGGAGAAGGAGAATAAAGAATGCGAAAAGAGCAAAACAAACACTCGAAAAGAATCGCTCGGTGCCTCCATAATTCTGCTTTTGTATTTCATTCTCCACCCATTCCGCGGATTCAAATGGCAATAATGTATAAACAAGACATCCTTGACCGCATTGAACAGTGCAAAATCCTCATCAAGAACTGGGAGATCCTGGAAGGCATTGACTTTGACTTCCAAGATATCCGAATTGATGGTCTCGTTGTTGACAATCCGGCCGATGAGAGAGATGAGAAATGGGAGATCTCGTTGCTTACCACAATGCATACCTATACGGGCGATGCTGGCAGAGATGTTTATTCGGTCCGCTGGAAGTTCAAAGACCTATGGGGTAACCTCCCCTTCTTTGTTTTAAAAGGGCCTGAAACCATCGGCTCCTTATACTTAAGTTATGTCGACTACGATGACTTCGCTGTAATCATTTTCAGATTAATAAGTGCAAAGCATAAGATAATCTTCGAGTTTTCAGAACCGGACGAAACAGTTGTTGAGTCCATTCGTTATTGTGGACGTCAAACAATAGCAGAACTGTATCCCAAAGATTATCCAGAAGGAGATGAACTGTTTCCTATATAAAAAGAATCGGAGCATGCAAATCGCCATTTGAGGGCTCTATAAGGCCGATTGAAACTTTTTTTGATTATTACCGTATATATTATCACCGATTTCCTGATAACTTATGTCCCGCCAGGACAACTAATAACTAAATCTTTTTTATCATGAGCATTTTCAAGCGCAAACCCAAAGAAACCACCACTGTTAAGACGACCGTTACGGTTGTTACCGAAAAACCCGAAGAAACCAGCAAGAAAGCATTTGACGCAGTTGCCCCCAAAGAGGTCGGCAAACTGGATATGGTAATCGCATTTGATACCACTGGCTCCATGGCCGCCTACATCGGCGCCGTCCGCCAGGAAGTGGCCGACCTGATTCCAAAACTATTCAAGGACAACCCGGATCTTCGTCTGGGCATTGTTGCATTCGGCGACTACTGCGACATGGTCAACGCCCAGGAGTTTGGAATAGCATACCAGAGCATCAAGCCGACAGACAACGAAAATGAGCTTGTCCGCTTCATCAAGGAATCCCGGGACACTTCCGGCGGCGATGGAGATGAGTTCTACGAACTGGTCATCAAGAAGATCGTCGAGGAGACCCCTTGGCGGGAAGATTCCAGCCGTTCCATCCTGCTCATTGCGGATGCTTGGCCACACAATCTTGGTTACTCCTATGGTAACATCATTCGAGACAACAAAATCGACTGGCGAGAAGAGGCTCGCAAAGCTGCCGAGAAGAAAATCAAGATTGACACCGTGACCATTACGGATGCTGAATGGTTTCGCGAGCTCTCCGCCCTCACCAACGGGACCAGTGTGCCCTTCCATACCGGCTATAAGACCGGCCGCCTGTTAGAAGCTGCCATCTACGCCAAGGGCTCTCGAAAGTCACGTGAATACTTCGACTATATGGCATCGGCATGTGAAGACGAAGAAATGAGGGAGGTCTATAAGAAATACCGCAAAGAACGCGAAGAAACTGATTACTAAACCACAAATAAAGATGAAAATATTCCACCTCAAGTTCAACAAAGAATCAGACGGAGATTGGTACATCGATTTCCCCGGCTATCCATTCGATCATCACAACCTACTGATGGTTGCAGGAGCCGACCTACTCTGCGAGTATGCCGCAAAGAAAGAGGGACATCCTAACTGTGCCCTTGTTGATGTGACGACCGGCAGCAAACGTATCGACGGGAAGGAGCCGGATATCATAATGACTCGATTCAGGAAAGGCTATGGGGCATACTACCATGTCGCCGATTCTTCTGGAGAAATACCTGTGGTGAATCATGAAGGGAAAGACCTGGCAATCCCCAGTGCTTGGATCTGCCCGGTTACCCTTCTGGTTCTTTTCTGCTACCCAAAACAGATAAACATTTATCTCAAATAACATTATCTGAAAAGAAATCACTACATTAGAGCATTCATCTCCCACTAAATGGATAGTTTGCAACGGTTTCTGGATATCCAGAAAAATGACTACTTCATCGCCCTCCGAGAAATGAGGGAGGGTAAGAAGCGTACTCACTGGATGTGGTACGTCTTTCCAATCCTTAAAGGGCAAGGCCGCAGCGACTATTCAAGGTTATATGGACTCAACGGCCAGGAAGAAGCTAAAACCTTCCTGGCCCATCCTGTCCTTGGGAAACGACTTCGTGAAATCACAGAAGCGGTCCTGACACACCCAGGAATCCCCATTCGTTCAATCATGTCCTCCGACACAGACACTTGGAAGTTCAAAGCATGTATGACGCTCTTTGATACCCTCTCTCCAGACGATGTCTTCGCCAAAGCCCTTAAAACCTTCTTCGAGGGGAAACGGGATGGGCGTACTCTCAAGCTTATTACTAAATAGCGAAATATTTGAAATGAAACGAATCCTAACCATAATTGCAATCTGTATCTGTGCCTTATCCTGCGGGCCATCTCCCCAAAAGACGAAGTCCAGAACACTCGAACAACTTCATCAAGAATTCATTGATGTCATGCTTGATTCAACGGCTTCTTGGACACAGGTGATGGATGTCGTTTATCCTTTTACTGACAGTCTATGCACGGCTGCGGCAGATGAGACTAGCCTGAATAATAGGATGTTTGGTCAGGAGTGGGGCTATGTGACCATTGAAGCAATGAGCGAGAAGTATGCTGAGCTCAAAGATGCCGGGAAGGCCTTTGATTATGATGATGTGTCAAAGATCCTTGAACAGATTGCCAATGCGATGATGCTCTGGTTCTATACTCCAGATGAGCAGGCCCCCAATATCTGGCGTGATCATTACTATGTATGTCATCAACACTCCGAAGAACCCACCAATGGATTCTTTCACTTGATGGTTACTCTACCAACGGAAGATGAACCCGAACCGACACTTCGGATCTTCTACCCAGATTCCGCCGAGGGCTCTCCGATGATTGTCTTCTCGAAATATAAGGGCGATGGTGGTGTCGAAGAAGATGAAGACAGTCGCGACATAGTCCGACTTGAAAACTGGTCACCAAAAGAAGCTGGCGAGGATGGATTCCCTATGTATGCCTTGGGAGACGAATCGGTCGTAGAGAAAATGCTGCAGAACGACGTCGCGTACCTGTTGTTTGTGAGTGGCACTTCTCCCAACGGTGCCCCTGGTGAAACAGAAATTGCCCGCCTATCCCTCGACTCCTTTCAAGAAAAATGGAAAGAAACTGTGAATAGCGACTAAGCATGCGTAGTTCTTTCGTATATGAAGCATAATAAACCTATGAAAATTATCGGATTCCTTTTGCTGGTTATTATCCTAATAGTCCTCGCAAAAAAGGTATGGGTTGCCAGCATGATAAAGGATATCGGTTCTTTCCAGTCGGAACGGACTGACATCCTGAAAAGGCGTCAATATCTTCTGGAAAAAGTCATCACAACGCCGAAAGAATTGATTGATGCGATGCCTTCTTCTGTCGGCCCTCACTTTCAGGGAGAATGGGCCATCTACTCGACGTCCATGCTCTCAGCTGCTCTGGTGAACATAGCAAAGCTTTATCCAGAGACAAAAGAGGAGGCCGTGGGGAAGATAGACAGCCTGATTAAGATTACCATGTCACCGGAGCTACGTCTGTATGATGCTACCGAGTGGGAAGAGGATCCGCTTGAGACTCTGAGCGGTAACAAGAGCCACATCTCGTACATCAGTCTCCTTGCCTGGATTATCAGTGGGTACAAAACGATTGGTGGAGACAGCAGGTATGACACCCTTTTCGATTCCCTTTGTGAGACGATGGCAAGGAGGATCATGAATAGTCCAGATCTCAATTTACAAACTTTTCCCAGAACATACTTTTATGTCCCAGATATGCTTGTAGCCATTGTAGCATTGGCCAATTACGCCAAGTTAAACGGTGGCAAGTACCAGGATGTCGTAGATCTCTGGCTGGCGAACATGAAGGCGAATCACATGGACTCGGATACCGGTCTTATCAAGTCACTTGTCCCAGACGGAGAGACGTGGATTGGAGAGCAGCCAGTCTTGGGGTCCTATTCTGCATTAAGCGTCTACTACCTTACCTTCGTTGACGAGGATTTCGCTCGGGAACAATATGAGCTGCTCAAGAAGACGTTTCTGAAAAAGATACCCTTCACAGGCTTCAGGGAACTGGTCAAAGGAACGAAGGGTCCCATCCTTTTGATGGACTCCGGTCCCGTAATCTTAGGCCTGAGCCCGACAGGTACAGCTTTTGGAATAGGAGGGGCCTCCTATTTCCAGGATACTAAGTTGAGGAAGCATTTGCTCCGGACAGGAGAATGGGCTGGCTTTACAGTTTCCTCAAAGTATTCTCGACACTATCTCCTTGCTGACTATGTTCCCGTCGGCGAGGCGATTTCACTCGCTATGCGAACAGCCGTGCCATGGAATTAGTCTCATTAAATCCGCCTGGAAGATGACAATCGAATTACTAGATGAAAGCATTTCAAGACCGGAATTTTTGCTATTTTTGTAATTGTTGAAACCTTGTTTTCCAGGACACCTAATTTTCTTAAAATGGAAAGATTCACCCACATTACAAACGCAGATGTAATCGGAATAATTGAAGGACGAACTAATCCGGAAGAGCACTTCGGTATTTGGTTGCCCAAAGAGAGTTTTGAAGCCCTCCATCAATTTGCGTCGAATGAGAGTAATGTGATATATGGCGTTTTCCAAGTGAACCAAAGGCCTGATTTCACTTCATGTGATTACTACTTTCTGTACCGCAAATTGATTTATGTTCCACAGGATAATCAATCTGATTCCGGGAAGCCTAAGAGTCTAGTTCAAATGTTTCGAGGGTATAAACACCTCTGCGGTATCGTAAATGAAAAAGGAGAAGAGATTGTTCCTCTGAAGTATTTGGCACTTGAACCATTTATGAATGACATTATGTTGGTCAAGAGTAGTCATGGTGCGTGCTTATGGGGGCTTATTCGTTTGACTGGTGAAACCATTATTGAACCCGAGTATGATAGAATTGATCCGCCTTCAGAGTCTCTCTTCGCCGTGTGCAAAAATAAGAAAGTTGGTTTTATGAATTTCAAAGGCGAAATTGAGATTCCATTGGAATACAATATGGATGATAATCCTTCCTTTTTTTCTAATGGTCTTGCTTGTATGGCTAAGAGTTTTGTACCTGAAGGATTTGCAAGTGAATTGTATTACGGCTATATAAATCATAGAAATGAAACCATTTTACCATTTGCTTTTCATAATAAAGTCCATTTCGATAACTATGATGTAATTGTAAACAAAATGTATGTTCGTCAAAAGTATGGATACACGATAGAATCATACAGTTTATGTATTGATGGTTCAATGAAAATGCTATATTGCGATGATTCAAATGAATTCCAAATGGATTCATATAATGCAAGTACTTACTCCTCCGGTGGCTATGATGAGAACGACCCTTTGGATGCCTATGATGGAGATGGGAGCAATCGCTGGAACACTGACTAATAATACTGGATGTGTATATGGATTCAAAGCAATTGAATTATTGGATTTGCTGGGATGATTCTAGCACAGATGAGCCTTGTTTCTTATGCGAAGGAGATCCGGAGGTTGCTTTAAACGAGATGAGGGAGTTTGATCCGAATTCATATGGGATAGAAGGAGAACCTTCTCAACTCCCAATTCCCAAACGGGAGTACGATTGTTTGCACTCTGCCAAGCTATTTGATTACAGGAATCTTGGAGATGGGTTTGTTTTAGCCCATGTGATTTATAAAGATGACAAAGTTAATTTTGAAGATCCTGCTTTTGATCCAATGTGCGGAGTCATCACGAGAGATGGAGCTATTGTAATTCCGTTCTCGTATACAAGTATTTTTTATGACAAAGAATCCCGCCATTTCCGTTGTTATAGCTCTAAAACTTGGTGTCGGAGTACAGTATGGGAAGGAAGAGTAGATCATATTTCCCATCAAAGGACATCAAATGGAGAAATGATAATTGAACACGATGATTCAATAACTTATGTGTCCAAGTATTATGATTTATTTCGACAGTTCTCCGAAGGGCTTTGTGCGGTCCGAATGTGCTCCCCTAATTATCCTAATGGCTATGGTTGGGGATTCGTCAGTACTGATGGAGAAACCGTCATTGGTTGTAAAAGTGATTATCTAGATGTCTCAGATTTTCAAGAGGGATATGCAATAGTAAAAAAAGTGGATCACCAGTTAAGTTTCATTTACGGTTACCAAAAGGTGAAATATAACTATATCTCCACTAAAGGTATCGAACTGCTTGGGGCCGACGTTTTAGAGGCTAAACCATTTGTTAATGGACAAGCAAGTATAAAAGTAGTTCCTGATGGACATTACCAGAAAATCAATAAACTAGGACAGATTATTCAATAACCGATGGTTGTGATTCTTGGGTTTCCTTTGATTCATCCAATGAGATGTAGAATCTCTAATAGGGAATAACTGCAACATATGTAGCATTGGATTCGTAATAGCTGTATCCCTTATTGAACAGGTCATTGTTGCCATCAAGGACCAGATGGCATCAGTTCTATCTATTTTTCGCATTGACATGATTATCTCATTTACATATAAACGACGATTATACACACTCGAGGCTGAAACAATAAAGCTCGTTTTAAATGGACAAAGTGTTAACTGTTGCTACCCAATTGGAATTAAAACTGAATGGGTATTATGTTTTGGGAAACATCATTCTCCACTATTCTATGTTGATGATCAAACCCCAGTCCTTGCAAAGTATAAAACTGACAAAGGAAGGATTGTTTATTCTCAAGTCTTTTTTGATACAGAGACAAGGCAGATTGTGGTGGACTTATTATTGAAAACACTTTCAGGATCCAAACGTCTTTATTCTTTGTTGGAGATTGTATCTGCCCGTCGAGCAGATCCCGTGATGCTAATCAAATAAATAACAGAGGGGTTATGCATAGCATAGAAGACATTTACGCCATTATTCACGAAGCCGAGCAATACGAAGCAAATGGAGATTGCTTGCGTGCTTATCAGACATATAGACAAGCAATAGATGCGGTGGATAACGATGATGATAGTTACCCTTTTGCGGGAATCAATCCTGCTCCGTTCGATGATGCTCAGTATTCTGCTCGTATTCGCTGTGGAAGGCTTTGGTATCGTTTGTCAGAGGAAGAAAAGCGGATAGTAGGCAATAAATAGCTTTCTTTGTCCCATCTATTTGCCATATCCCCGGCTACCTTTGCCCGCGATGTTAATCTCGATTAAAAATGTATTACCTTTGACGGTATGGATTTTCATATAATACAACTGTGATGTTATGACTCTTGAAGAATACACCAACAAAGCCCTTGAGCTTCTCCATCAAGAGATAGCAGATAAGGACAACATCGGACCTCTTGAAGATGCTATCAGGGAAGATGCCGAAGATTTCTATGACAAAGGCTACAATTACGATACTTTGGTAGCTTCCGTGACTACAGGACTATAACAGGAACACTAATTGACCATGATGACTGTTGAAGAATACGAAAGAGAGCATAATCCAAGGAGATTGTCGAAAACCGAGGTTATAATCGGGCTTGTACTATTTGTGTCGTTTGAGTTGTATTTCATCTTCAAAGCGATTGTTGATTGCTGGCCGATATTGCATTCCAATCTAGTCTATCTCCTTTCCTAGACATATGAAAAAAAAAAAGAACCACCCTGCCCCAATTCTTCCTTCCTATAGTGGGCTAGCGGTGGTTCTTTTGTTAATATATGAATTGGACACGCCAGAGGTACAGAGTCGGCTCTATGACAGCTTTAGTGCCGAGCTTTCCCTGGACCGGCTATTGATGTTGTCTCCATAGTCCTCTTCAGCATGGCATCAAGGGCTTTTTCTGGTGGCCGATAGTGTTCCAAATCTATCTTTACATATAAGGAAATGATGGCTTTTGGGGCGTAAAGGCATTCTTCGTATATTTGTCCGAGATTAATAAACCTATCATGAGTGAAGCGATTAAGAAGGCATATGTCGTTGAGTGGAGTGGCCCATTCTCCAATGATCAACTCTGCGAAATAGAAGACAAGGCTAATTCTGGCTGCCTGTATATTGTATCTGGACTGAGGAAGTATCAGCGGGGAGAGTCCAGGATACAGTACATAGGAATCTCCCAACGAGGAGCTATTGTCAGATTTCAGGATAAGAACCATCCTAGTCATCAGGTCCTTCGAAATCGTCGGTACTGGCTCGGGCATCTTTCAAACGTAAGTCAAGAAGCAACACGCACAAATCTTGAACTAATTGAATCCGCATTGATTTACACATGCCAGGCGGAGTTGGATCTGAATGTAAAGAAGAAAAGCTCACATCCCAAGAAACCCGTAGTCGTTATCAATCGCTGGCTTACTACGACCGGAGACTACAGAGAGAAAAGAATATCCCCTGTCCAGAAATCCGTTCCAGACATTGTATTATATGATGGAGAACATTTCTGGACCTGCGAGCGATTAAGTTTTGAACCCTATCTATAAATTGAAAGATAGGATTTCAAATGCCTGAAATCTTTCTATTCGCTAGACGAGGTTTCCACGAGAATCAACGGAATCATCTCTGCCTTGGCCATTCTTACTATCCACCTATTGATGATATCTTTCTCATCTGGGGAGGGTTGTTTAAGCCTGAGCCTTTCCGCCCCACTTATGATGACTGCTCGAACAAACTTACGATGAATTATGCCCGATGCTTTCTTGATAACCACGGAGACCTCGGGATTCTTCTGATTGAGCACGATGGTCTTGATGGCATTAGGATTGGTGCCATTGTTCGTTATGAAGGATTCGATAAGATCCTTTCGCTCATCTAAGGAGAGGCAAAGCACCTTGGTGTTCCAATCATCTCGCAGGTCAATGGCAATTTCGGCGACAATAATGGGAGCACTAAAATCACTAGCGCTAATCCGTTTTACAGAGCCGTTTTCATAACCGGGGATTTGAGTGATTACTTCTGTCATATCTATGTTTTTTCGGCAAAAGTAATCGTTGCTTCGGCAGAATTATGGCAGAAGATAATGTAACTTAAGATTGAGTTTCAAACCTATATAATAAAGGATTATTCATTGAAATCACAACGAGTAAAACTCTTTTACGCTTTGGTCTATAACAAATCCTTTGGTTAAGTCAAGAAAGGATTGATATGTAAAAGCATCTTCAATTACAATAAGGTTCTTACTATAGATGCTATCTGCAAGCCCCATATTCGAGAATTCATTTAAGCGCTTGGCAATCTCATGATAAGAGCTTTTATAATCTTCAATTATCTTTCCATCATCCACTGAACTGTAATTAGAAAAATCATAGAGAATAGTTCCTAAATACACTTTTCGCCCCTCTATATTCAGCTCATCAGAATGAGAAGCTCCGATATAGTGGGAAATCATCTGTTTAATACCTTCACAATAGTGTAAGTCATGCCCAATCATTTCTATTCCCTTTTTCTCAGTGTACATGACATCTATTCCGGGGAAGTCTCTCATAAGTCGTTCATAATACGATACGTATTTCCAACTTATAGGATATGATACACCCCCCCTTTTATACGCCTTTCTCATATCTCTTCTGGTCAGGTATTCCGTGAATTTGGATTCCAGAAAGAGAACGCAATCCTCACCGTTTGCGGTACCATAAAGAGCCACATCTATCGATGATAAGCCCGTTTTAGGATGAAAGACTTGATTGGTCTTCTCAAATACTACACGGTTAAGAGAAAAAGAGATTGGCTTCCTATTGATAACTGTCTCAAAGACCAACCTTTGTCCAAGTCGAACTGAATAAAACACAAGTAATCCGAGGAGAGAAGATGATCGCAAAGAATTAATCTTACTGTCTTCATGCCCTTCTCCATTAACAACCTCATCATAACAATCGTCAAATAGGGGGTCATCAATTCCAAAAACATCTTTTATGCTTTGATTGAAAAGAAAGGTATCTGAATGCTTTTTGGTAATATCTAATCTTATACTATTAGTAAAGAATATCCCTTTATTGGCCAATTGCTTGAAATATGGCAGGCCATAGTTGTTACTTCTGATTAGAGCAACTAATTCTTGTCTTGTCATGATTCATTGGTATTTGTCTAATACTAGTCTCGCAGTTTTCGCAAAACTTGATCTAAGCCACGCTGGTTCCAATACCTCCACACTATCCCCAAACGATAAAACATCCTGCTTGAAGTCATAGTCAGGAGCCAGGTAATAAGAGAAGATGCTATAGCCACGTTTAGTCTCGATTTCCTCCTGGCTGCTATGAAGAGGTAATGAACGGAAATACTGCGCCTGCTTCCCATAAACTTTCAGCAAGACCTTCTCCCGTTTCATATCCCGATACTTCCTGACCCCATATAACGACTTAAACCATTCCTTGGCATCCAAATCATCTGGCATCTTAAAAGTATCAGGCATTACCTCGACTTCCAGCATCCGGTCAAGGGCATACATATGAGGCTCGGTATTACCATCATATTCCTTGTGCCCATACAAGTACCACCGGCGCTTGAACTCCCGGATGAAGTAGGGCTCAATTTCATAGGTCATTTCCTCTTCCATCTTGTAGCCCTGGTACCTCACTTTCAGTTTCCTGTTATCTCGGATAGCCTGGATAATCGTGGTTAAGAACTGATGGCTGGAAGGAACATTTTCGAAGAAGATCCGGTCCTTCATGCCTGCACTTTCGTTGAGAAGGGAATTCAGACTCAGGGCATCCAGCATCCAAGCTCTGATACCTTGACCGTCCATATCCTCACCGTTCTCAATACTGTACTGGTTATTTCGACGGTCGCAGACGATATCAATACCAAATATATCGGCAATTGCTGCAACATGGTTTGAGAAAGTACGGGTAGCAAGTTCTTTTCCATCTTCATTGACGGAACTCCGACTCCACAAGTCTTTGATTTGATTCAACGTTAGAGGACCACGGCTCTGAAGTGTTTCCAGCAGCCAGATGTAAGATTTGAAGTAATTCTTTGCCATAACTAAATGCAAAGATAGAAAAAGCATCGGCAAAAAAAGGCAGAAGCAAATAAATCTGCATCTGCCATAATCTTGCCGGTTCCCGTACGACCTTTGTCCCTGAGAAAACAAGAAACGATATGGAAATCAAACAACTGGAACCGAAAGATAAAGTTCTCACTTTCTTCGGCGAGATTAAAAACACTGCGGTCGAAAACACAATCAGGGATATTGTGAAGATCAACCTTGCAGACAGAGACTACATCAATAAATGCAATCAGTGGGCAATCGATAACGGACAAGAACCATTCCCCGTCCAGCTTAACCCAATAGAACTATATCTTTCCACCCAGGGAGGAACCTGCTATGATGGGATAGCGCTTCATGATGTTATTGCAGCATCAAATACGCCTATGGAAGTAATCTGCTCTGGAAAGATTATGTCGATGGGTGTGGTTGTCGCTTTGGGAGCCAAAGTTCGCAAGGCTTATCGGAACACAACGTTCATGATTCACCAGGTTCAAGGTCTTACTATTGGGTCGCTTCGTGAAATGGAAGATACCCTGGCAGAAGTCAGCCGTATCAATAGAATGCTCTTCAAAATCATCCAAGATAAAACCAAGGTCTCAGAAGAGCAGCTCAATGATGTTCTTAACAACAAGAAAGATTGGTTTTTGACCGCAGATGAAGCCTTGAGCCTAGGAATATTGACGGAGATTATAATGTAAACAAGAGCAGGTACACTGCTCTTGTTAAATCAGTCTATTTTATAATACTCGTTGACAAATGATAACCCCGCGGGAGTAAAGGTTAGGAAAGAGCGATAACTAAGAGACACACAAACATCGGGGTCACCGGTAAGACTATGAAAGTATGTATTCACTCTATTGAACACTGCATCGTATGGGGGCTTTTGATTATGATAACGCGTCAAATAGTGGTTGGAAGACAGGAAGTTACTGGTGCTTTCTATCGGATTTGAATAATACTCATCCCTCGGGTAAATGCCAAAGAGATAATGCTGCCATCCAAGATTAACTGAAGGATATTTGGGGCTTGATTCTATTGATAGCATCTTCACCCATCCATTGTCATTGAAATAATAACCAAGTCCATCCTTTTCATATCTCCCATCATTGAATGAGTCTCCAAGTAAGATTACCCGCCCCAACTCTAAGATATCAGCATTCATTTGTTTTGCTTCTTGATAAAAAGGAAGAATTGCCTTGAGCCATTCAGGAATCGCAATGTCAAATGCGTCCATAAACTTCGGTGTTAGCTTGGCCGCCACCGGAAGATCTTTGAAAAATGTAAAAGTATTCATATCTGTTATTCTATTTCTGGCTGATAATCCGATAGCCGTTAACCTTTTGGCCATCGATTCTTTCCTGAGCCGCTTTTACTGTGAGCCAATCCATATTCAAGAGGTCAGATGCTTTGGGTGTCTTCTCTATCCCAAGCTTCTCATACATCTCCGCTAGAATCGATTTTATATCCTTTAGCGAGAAGAATTGCCCAGGAAGGAATACAGCCAGAGTAGCATCCTTAAGGTTATCATGGTTACTGGAGGTATTGATTATCCTTTTGAGCCTGGATTCCATATAAGAACAACTCTTTATGACATCCGGGCCGAGGTCTTTATAATATCGCTTTATCTCTATCGGAATTTGTGGCAGGTAATCCAGTTTCTCTTTTAATCCCGGAATGGCAGCAACAGCATCACAATAGAGTCTCATGCGTCCCACAAAATCACCAGGGAATAGGCTGAGGAACTTCTTAACATCTGGATCATCAGCGACGCTATATGTTGTATCATCGATAAGTGTCATTACCTGACAAGTGTCGATATACTGGTTCTGTCTGATATCCCAAGCACGGATTTCATTAAGCATAGCAAGCTCATTGAAACCGACTTCTCTGGTCCCGGCTATCTTATCATCGTATACCGTCACAAAATCATCAGCACACTTGTCTATCTTCTGAACCTTCCTCAGTTTCTTTGCCATATCATCCTGCAAACGGGGACTGCTCTTCTTATAGGTGTCGATCCATTCGTTTGTGACTGCAATCTTTTCACTCATATGCTGCTGAAACTCTTGGTCCGTCATCCCTGTTGAATCAGCAAGGACTTTATAGAAGAAGGTAGCATCATGTCGGAAAGGATTATCTATATCCCTCTGTCTACCCATTATTTGAGGCACATCCAGCCATATATCAAGGCTCAAGTGCTTCAAGTTGATATCGCTGAAGATATACGTATAGGCAGACTTGGAATAGAAGTCAACGCCCTCAAATGAACAACGAGTCACAAAAGTATATGGCTTATGTTGTTCACCATTCTTTGGAGCATGACCGATAGTAAAGCCAAGTCTATTCCCATCCGCATCCTCAATCTTAGCCAGGCGGTTGTAATTCTCATCATTCCTGGCACATATGATATTGGTGTTGTCCGGAGTCAGTTCATTATCTTGAATGATACCGATTATCTGCTTGACATCATTTAGGAAGAATACAGCTTCGGTCGCTCGGTATTCTTGTCCATCTTGCATCTTTCTCTCAAAGCAGTGGTCTAACTTGAACCTATTGATGATTCTGGCTGCTGTTCTCCTTATCGACTGCCTGTAATATGGGAGAGTCTGAACATTGGCGGTATGGTATGCATCAGTAGGCCATTCCAATTCGACAAGTGGAAGGTTCTGGAATTCCGCCATTTGGTCAAGATAATTCTCAAGATAGGGCGTGGCTGAGAGGAAGATGATTTGATTGGAATAACAGAGATTCTTAAGGAATTCCATCTCTACATCTCCTTTGAACGCGGCATTGGTAAAGAGGCACTGAAACTCATCGACCACTATCCTGAACTGGTCAAGTATGCCCTCTTGGTATAAACGTTGAGCAACATGCCGGAAAGAGTCATATGTCACGAGAATCTTTGGGGCATATGAAGTAATCGGATTGCCAAGGTCTATCTTCCGTACATAATCCATCATCTGATTCTGTAGGTCGAATACATCTGTTGTCCTATCATCACTCTTTCTGAATGGATGAACAAGACCTATGAATTCAGGGTCGGTCGCCTTACAATGCACCAGTTCTGAAAGAGGGCTACAAAGGAGAGTTGGTCTTTTGTCTCTGAGCACCATAGTAGTAGCTCCACATCCAGTAAGCTTCTTGTTAAGGATGAAGCTGCCTGAAGGGAAACGTGATTGAACATAATCTCGATAATTGTCTAAATGCAATTTACCTGGAACTGTAATAATACTTTTGTGCATAATATTATGTTATCTAATTTGTTATTTGTGTTGAAAGGATTGATGAGAGGGACTGAATGATTACGAGGCCAACTGAATCCCTACTTAATCTTATCCTATTTGATTGATTACCGACTAGGCTTAAAGAAATCAAAGAAGGAAAAGACAACATTAGGCCAACAACCCTACTCGTTTACGAGTCCGAGCTATGGCCTGAACGATAGTGAAGGGCATAGTCGGTAAAAGGTTTTGATGATGGGATATTCGCTTTGCTCATACCCCATCTCTGACTTCGCTTTGCTCAGTCAATGGGTGTTGATGTCCTACTATTTTTTAGTACAATAGGAAGAATAAGGATATTATAATAGTTTTGACCAATCGTAGCGGATTTTCTAGGACAGTCCCTATCATCAAAGCCTAATTTCTTTCTGGATTCCTCATTCAATCCACTTTCATCTCAATTATTAGGAAATGGTGCCTTCAATACCTACTTTTTGTTCATTTCAGGATAAAAAAAACAGGCCCCTTTATCCGGAACCTGTGAACAAATCATCGTATATTCTTGAAGTTCTTTTCCCTCCACCATTCTTCCTCATCGGCTTCATCATAGGCTTTATCAAACTCATCCTTCATATCTTCCTCCACACTCCCTATGTCATACCATTTCTTCAGCATCTTCTCAGCACTTTCCCAAGCCACATCCTTATCGATACAGGCTTTTTTGGCTTTCTCTCCCAGGTATTCAGCATCACTCTTGCCTTCACCTGTAAACTTCAAGTATTCAGGTGTTCTCTTTACAATCCAGGAGCCTAAGACCTTCATAATAGCCTTGTCCTTCTTCTCTTTCGGTGCACTAATCTCCGATGTCTGATTGTGTAATTTGTTCAAGAAATCATTTGAATCGTTCATAGCATTATATAGTTTAATTTGTTCATACATTCATAAGGACTACGTGGCGTGGGAATTCTATTTTGATGCATTTGAGAACAAAAACAGGCTCCTTTCATTGGAACCTGTCGTTAACGTTATTACTTCTATTCAAAACACGCCTTTCTATACCTCGGATTCTTTTCTGCCATATCGTAATAGAAATTAAAACCCGCCTGGACAGCATCTATTTCGGCATTAGGATATCGACCGAGGAGAAAATCCTTTGAACACTGCCAGGCTATCTCTCTGTCCACACATGCCTGCTTTGCATGAGAGGCAAGATATGTCAACTCATTATTATTGCCTTGGCCCATGATTATATGGCAGTTATATTCGGAGGTCCCGGTTCTGATAAAGTTCTTGAATGCCTCCATAATCTCCCTATCCTTGATTGCCTTCAACTGAGCCCTGGTAAGTTTGGGTTTGGTATTAGCCGCCATTCGTTGCTCTTTTTCTTCTTTCTTTAGCCAATCTGGTTTGCTCCAATCCATATTACTACTCCTCCCTTTATTTTTCGGCAGCCTCACTATACATCTCCCAAGGCAGATTCGTGGTAAGGTAGATGGAACACTCAAACTTGTCATTGACGTACTCATCCTCCGAAATAATCCTGTACTGCTCTCCAAACATCGGCAATAGGTTCCGTAAGAAGATCCGTTTGATTCCAAAAGCATCAAGGTCTCCGTCAAATACAAACACACAATTACCCTCATCGTTAGGATAAATTGTATCTCCAATACAATGGATGTCAGATTTCAATAATTGTAAATACATATCTCTAAATCTTTTCTTTTCTAATAAGGAATTGCTCGGACGAGATGGAGGAATCGAGTATTTTCAGTATTTTTAGCACATGAAACTTGAGGAAGCCATAGTCCTTATTCTCTCCTCCGCTAATCATGGTATGAAAACGGAGGCAATAGCGAAGGAAGTAAATGAACGTGGACTCTATCAAAGGTGGGATAAAGCACCGGTGACAGGGAAACAGGTCTATGCTTGTATCATGGCTCATCCAGATACCTTCGTCAAGTCAGAGGGATTGATAAGGCTGATGATGTAACGGTAGTAAACCAAGTATATAGAAAAGTGGTGGGCCCGACTTTTTCTTAGTCAGACCCACCATTGTTTTTTTTTTCAAACTTGACTTGACCGATGTATCTCTCTGATAATAAATGTATTTGACTATTTTTGAGTACTCAAGTTACCTTTTCCTCTGAATCCCATTTTTCTCAAGTTTATCATAGATAGCTTGAGTACTTACGTCATAATCCACGGCCATATCTTCAACAGTGTCTCCGTGAAGATACCGCTGAACAATCTCCTCATCACGGCCAGCCAGTTTCCCTCTTCCCTTTTTCTCTCTTGGCTCAACGACCATCTCGTCACCTTCCGGCTTGGGCTTCTTTGGCAGAGCATTCTGTATGGTCTTCTCACAGTCATACATTAGATGGGTATAGCTATTAGGGTCGTATTCATCTCGTCCCACAAACTTGATGACAGAAACAGTTTCCTTGTCAACCTCGCCCTTTGGAGGTTTGAGGGACTGAAGAAAACGATAGCATTTTCCACCGCGCTCCTGTCGGATAGAGAACACCGACCCTGCCTGTTGGAGAAGCTTATCCCCACCAAGAATCTGGTCTGAAGTCAGCGGTTTCCATGGCTTGTCCTCTTCTGTATGTGCCGTGCAAAAAAAGGAAAGGATGATTCCCTTTTCGGCATACTCAATCTGTAACGTCTCCATTTCTTTGATAAATTTAGCGGCGTCAAAACCATCTAATTTAGAAAGTGGGTCGCATATTATTAAAGTGTCCTTTGTAATCCTCTTGCACTGACCTTTGATGTTAGCGATAAGGCTATCCTGTGTCGGAGATTGAAGATCCGTCCGCATAATCCACTGGAAGGGAAGACCAGAAAACACATTCCCGGCACCATATCTTTTCCGTATTTCACCAGCTCGTTCTTCTAACTGATAGAAGATTACGTTCATCCGATTAGACGGTTGGCAAGTTGGAGGTAGATAGGTTGGAACAGAACCCGATGCGGCAGCAATACCAGTATCTATGGCAAAGATAGACTTTCCCGAATCGGAACCAGCCACGCAAAAAGTAATCTGCCCTTTCAAGATATATCCAGCCGCAATGACACCATTCTCACAGGACATCGGCCGTGCTAACATCTCAGAAAAAGAACGTCCGGGCAGGATTTCTCCGGGGTCTTGTGTTTCTTCTTGTTGCTTGTTAGAATCTCTTGAACCCATCGGAGTATTCACAAGGTTGCCGAATATCTTGTCTATGAGCAAACAACCTATTCTCTTTCCTATCTCCTGGTTCATCTCAGTCTGCTTCAACAAACCATAATTAAGAACGGCATCGCCGCTGGCTCGTTTCATATCCCGTACAGAATTCTTGCCGGAACCTTCTACAGAATACCCGTTGAAACGAACTCGAAGATGCTTATTGGAAGAGGATTCCCCATTCCCTTTATGGAATGGGGCTCCGTTGCTGTGCTTGTTGTACTTACCCATTATTATTAGTTTTTACGATTACGCTGATACTGATCACGACGAACCATGTCCTGGAAATCTGCATCAAGCCGCTCCTTATAGTTCCTAGTTTCGTTATTATTCTTTATACACTTACCAGGAGCATCTCCGAACAGACCGAGGAATGCCGCAATTGCAGCTGAACAAGTGCCCAAAGCAAAGACCCAAATCGCTCCACGTAACCACTTTGGAGTATTGTCCTTCTGCTGTTCTTGATTCTGGTTTTCTTGATTCTGAATGACTCTTTCCATAATTATATGTTGTTTATTGGTTTGGTACTTCTACGCGAAATCTGGAGCATTTAAGAGAACAAGCATATCCAATAAGGGTAAGTACTTGCTATCTAAATTTTGCCGGATAGTCTCGTAGACCTCTTTTTCCGAGACGTGGCTATCCTCCATGCACATCCTACCATAGCGCATGAGCTGGTCAAGGGCATATGGATTGTTTAGATTCTCCTCAAAGATTGAAGAGGCAAGGGTTGTGAATAGATTCTTTTGTTTCATTTTCTTTTTCATAAGTTATACTCAATGGTCAAACATCTACTATCGTCTTGCATCAATCCGATTGGCGTTCTGGAACGCATCGAGATCGCTACGCTTTACATAGATCTTCCGTCCCCGCTGGATGAAAGGAATCCGACGTTCCCGACGATACTTCTGGAAAGTCTTAGTTGAGATGTGGAGTTCCTCACATACGCGTGAAGTATCAAGGTACTCCTCTTTTGCACCTTCATTCATCCCCTTGGACTGGATTGGTCCAAAGCGCTCATCTAGCACTTCGTTCAGCATCACCCGGAGGTCTTCAAGTGTATAAAACGGTACGTTCGTTGCCATAGTGATTTGTTGTTTGCGACGGCAAATTTATGTTATTTTCTTCAAACATAAAAATCGCAAATGCTTGTATATCAACTAATTATATAGCAACCCAAGAGTAATACAGAGCGATAATAACTACATAATAGCTACATTATCTCAATTTGAGGATAACATATAAAAAAATGCGATCTTGGATTCCCAAAATCGCACTAACAAAAAAAAAATAACTTTTTTACTTTACCCCAACAAACCGGGCAAATTTCTTCATAAGCCGCTCCTCTTCTGCCGCCTGTTTAGGTGAAGAGACATGGCTCATCCTACTTTGGAGTGGCGTATTCTTGAGACTGAAACTCTGTCCATCCTTGTTACAAAATAACTTATCCATATCTCCATAATCTGGCTTCTCTTTCCTCTTACGATTTGGATAGAGAACCTCCATCAAGCATTTCAACTCATACTTATTTCCAAACCAAATAACTCGACGCAGAAACTGAGGGCGAGTATTAGTCACATTTAGAAGATAGAGGAAACACTCGATATCTTCTTCGCGAAACCAATGCCCCTTGCTCTTTACCATCTTCTTAAAAAAAGAACGGCACTTCACCTCTCCAAATCTCTCATCGGAAAAAACTTGTGGAGGTTTGACCAAAGGACGCAGTTCGTGAGTTTCGGTTCTTGGCAACTCAGCATCAGGGAGCGAATTGTCAGAGATCTCATCAATAAAACCAATACTTTTGAGGAACGAAAGCAAATACTCAAAGGACTTTTCCTTGAAAAAAACAGATAGAGCATAATTCAACTGATAAGGTAGTTTATCAGCTAACGATAGCCTATATAATCCATAAGCTTCAGCGGAGGCCATACCAAATAAACATTCAATAGATTGCCATGCCGACACAAAACTGGAAACACAGTTATTCCTAGTAAGATAATGGCCACTATCCTTAAAAAAAGGGACTTGCTCAGGCAAAGGTATTGTCGCCTTTGTGGCTTCCTGAAAAGTAGATGCTGTATTGACAATATCCGAGTATGTGCTAGGCTTTCTTCCTAACTCTTGCATAGTACTGAGAAATTGGCCAAGATGGGTCGTGTCAATTTGATAGTCTCTCAAAGTCGAAATGAAAAGGGATTCATCTTTCTTTTTAAGTGAATCACGAAGGAGTTGCAGAGAATCTGTATTCTTTGCCAGTTTTTGAAGATATTCTTCCTGGTCCACAGAATCAAGTGCAAGCAATAAGCGGAAAAAATCACTCTCAGAGATTATCCTTGAATAAATCGGAGCATCCTCTGTATAGAAGGCCATCGGGGGAATTACCCGAAGAAACTCCATAAAAGGCATTAATAGAACCTCAAGAAAACATGCCTCTCCTTGTAGCAAATCAAAGGCATCTTGGAAAGCCTCTGCATCCCCAATAGAGTAGCCCATTTCGAGGAGAAAAGAGTAATCCTTTTTATCCTCAATCAATCTCTTACACCGCTCCAGTGAACGATTCATCCTCATCCATTCCTTATGGTGACCACGAAGAAGCTCACGTGCATATTCCGGAGTGCATTTCTCTAAGTTTGGCATACAGAAAGCGTTAATGAAGTATTAATATGGTATTTACAAAAATAGATAATCTGTATGAGTATATCAAGGCTAATTCTAACAGGTGTTCCTCTATACCTCGCTCAATCGCTCAAATGCACTATTCCCAGTTGGAGTTAATACTACAAAAGATTATCAGCAAAAATGAAAATGTTTCAGTAATGTTTCAGTAAAAAAGAAAGAAGGCTCGTAATTCGCTGATTTATAGCGTCATACGAGCCTTCCGTGTACCCCCGCTCGGAATCGAACCGGGACCGTCAGAACCGGAATCTGAAATTCTATCCTTTAAACTACAGGGGCATCCCGGTTTGGGACTGCAAATTTAATCATTTTTATCGACTTGCCAAC
>Ga0310690_10000175_pt1 | contig 150773 bp, 124 predicted proteins | sample AusTroGonzalo_MG_2_FD_207661 | JGI IMG/M metagenome (GOLD analysis project Ga0310690, IMG submission 207661) | Bovine rumen microbial communities from tropical cattle in Woodstock, Queensland, Australia - Gonzalo_04 (v2) (version 2) | ecosystem: Host-associated > Mammals > Digestive system >...
GACAGGATCACGTCCGCGGTCAGGAACGCCTCGCCGATCACGATGCGGCGGTTCGCCGAATCGTCCAGCGTGCGCTCGAACCACTGCACGGACTCCGTGAGCGCGCAGTTCAGCGGCAGGCCGATCAGGTAGCGCGCCAGCGAGCAGACGCGTTCGCTGCGCATCGGGTTGCGCTTGTACGCCATCGCGCTGGAGCCGACCTGCTTCTTGCCGAACGGCTCCTCGATCTCCTTCATATGGGCGAGCAGACGGATGTCGTTCGCCATCTTGGACGCGCTCTGGGCGATGCCGGAAAGCACCGCCAGCACGTTGTAGTCGATCTTGCGCGTGTAGGTCTGCCCGCTCAGGCAGACGGGGCGGTCGAATCCCATTTTCGCGGAGACCATGCGGTCGAGCTCGCGCACCTTGTCGCAGTCGCCGCCGAAGAGGTCCAGATAGCTCGCCTGCGTGCCGGTGGTGCCCTTCGCGCCGCGGAACGGCAGCTCGTCGATGGCGCGGTCGAGCGCGGTCAGGTCGAACATGAAGTCCTGGATGTAGAGGGAGAATCGCTTGCCGAGCGTGGTGAGCTGGGCGGGCTGGAAATGCGTGAACCCGAGCATCGGCATGGACTTGTGCTCGGCGGCGAATTTCGCGAGGTTGTCGATCAGGTCCAGCAGCTTCGCACGCAGGATCTTCATGCCGTCGCGCATCTGGATCAGCTCGGTGTTGTCGGTCACGAAACAGCTCGTCGCGCCGAGGTGGATGATGCCTTTCGCCTTCGGGCAGACCTCGCCGAACGTGCGGATATGGCTCATCACATCGTGCCGCACCTCGGCCTCGATCCGCTCCGCCTCCTCGAAGTCGATGTCGTCGAGGTGGGCGCGCATTTCGTCGAGCTGCTCGTCGGTGATCGCCAGTCCGAGCGCCTTTTCGCTCTCGGCCAGCGCGAGCCAGAGACGCCGCCAGGTGGAGTGTTTCCGCTGGGGCGAGAAATTGTAGCTCATTTCCTTGCTTGCGTAACGTCCGGTCAGGGGGTTCTGATAGGTCGTGTAATCCTTCATTCTGCGAACCTTTCACGGCTTTTGCCGTATTTTTTAATATTATGGTGATAAACTGCACAGTCTTTGAATATACACCATTTTTTCCGTTCTTCAACCGAACACGCCATTTTTCCCCCATTTTCCCCGCTTTTCTTTTCCGGAAACGCCCTTTTCGGAGATGACGCGGACGCTTCCCGTTTTCGTATCCGGGCATAGCCGGAAACTGCTGCAGTGGAGACCTCGTCTCCATAAAAAAGGCGGGACGCCGTCCCACCCCCTGGGATGACGCCCCGCGCAAACAATCGGTTTTCAGAGGAAGATCAGGCCGACCTCAATCCTCCACGAAGAGGTCTTCGTCGTCGAACGGACGGATGTTGCTCTCGCCGGAGTTGTACTGGGCATTCGCACCGGAACCGGGACGGGCCGTTGCGGCCGGAGTCGTTCCCGCAGCGCCGCGGCGTGCACCCTGTCTCATGCCCATGCCGCCCATGCCGCCCATGCCGCCCTGACGGGCAGCGCCGCCTTCACGGTTCATACGGGGCTGAAGAGCGCCGCCCTGAGGAGCCGCACCGGCGCCAAAGCCACCCATGCCGCCGCCAAAGCCGCCCATGGCACCACCCTGAGGAGCAGCGCCGGCACCAAAACCGGCACCGCCCTGAGGAGCCGCGCCGGCACCAAAACCGGCACCGCCGCCGAAGCCGCCCATGCCGGGACCGCCCGCAGCACCGCCGCCGAAGCCGCCCATGCCGGGACCGCCTGCAGCAGCGCCGCCGAAGCCGCCCATGGCACCACCCTGAGGAGCAGCGCCGCCGCCGAAGCCGCCCATGCCGGGACCGCCCGCAGCACCACCGCCAAAGCCGCCCATGGCACCACCCTGAGGAGCAGCGCCGCCTTCACGGTTCATACGGGGCTGACGTGCTCCGCCGCCAAGTCCGGCGGCGCCCTGAGGAGCTGCGCCGCCTTCACGGTTCATGCGTCCGCCTTCACGTCTCACACGCGGCTGGCCTTCGGGAGTCGTGGCATTCGTGCCACCAAAACCGCCCATGCCGCCGCCGAAACCGCCCATGCCGGGACCGCCCGCAGCACCGCCGCCGAAGCCGCCCATGCCGGGACCGCCCGCAGCACCGCCGCCGAAGCCGCCCATGCCGGGACCGCCCGCAGCACCGCCGCCGAAACCGCCCATGCCGGGACCGCCCGCAGCACCGCCGCCGAAGCCGCCCATGCCGGGACCGCCTGCAGCACCGCCGCCGAAACCGCCCATGCCGGGACCGCCCGCAGCACCGCCGCCAAAGCCGCCCATGCCGCCGCCAAAGCCGCCCATGCCGCCGCCAAAGCCGCCCATGCCGGGACCGCCCGCAGCACCGCCGCCGAAGCCGCCCATGCCGGGGCCCATCATGCCGGGGCCGCCGAAGCCGCCCTGCGGACCGGGAGCCGGGGTGTCGGCCGTCGTCGTTTCAGCCGGGACAGCCGTTTCATTCGCATCGGTCTCGACCAGTTCGTCTTTCGTACTGGAACAGGCGGTGAGGGTCGCCATTCCGGCAGCCGTTGCGAGGATGATGATCGCGTTGAGGTTTTTCATAATCGTTCTCCTTATTGATGCAGGTTGTTTTATGTTGAAGAATTGGTAAGATCGTTCCAAATGGCCGTCGTTTCCGACCGCGTTTCGGGAAAATCCTGCGTTTCCCGCATCTTCGATGCTTCGTAACTCTTTCTCGCGTCGTTCCTTGGCGTTTTCCGCAGCAGTTTCATCTCAATTAACGCATCCCGCTTCCATTTTATTGCCGGACATCTGCTTTTTTTCTGAAAAAATAATGACAGCATTCCAAAACTCGTTCGATTTTCATTCCATTTCAAAACGTTATAAAATGACAGCTTTTCTATTGCCGATCCCGGAACACATTTTATTGTTTTCCCGAATCCATTCCAATGAAACGATCAGGATCACATCGGCCGGCGACTTGTTTTATTTCGGAAAAAGTCTCCATTTCCGTTTGTATTTTCTCCCGCGCGTGCTACCTTATATCATTCATCCGACAAACAAATGCCGCATCCGCGGCTTCAACCAACCGGGCCAGGCGCCCGAAGAAAGGCAAGACATCATGGAAGAGGCAATCAGAGAAAAACTTGAAGAACTCCGGGGAATGCTCCAGGCTGACGGCGGCGATCTCGAAGTCGTCTCCATCACCGGAAAGACCGTCTTCCTCCGTCTCCGCGGCGCTTGCGGCGCCTGCCCCCACGCGCAGATGACGCTCAAGGACGGCATCGAACGCATTCTCCGGGACTCCGTCGATCCCGAAATCGTGGTCGAGCGCGCCTGATCTCCGCGTCCGTTCACGCATCCGTTTCATCCTCCCCGACACCTCTCCGGCGCGGGCTTTCCGGTCTGCGTCCGGACGGCTGTTTCTTTCTTTCAAGGTTCAATCATCATGGCAAATCTTGTCATCCGTCCTGAGGAATCCGTCGACCACCCCGTGATGGAAAACCTGATCCGCGACGCGTTCTGGGACGTCTACCGTCCCGGCGCAAGCGAACATCTCCTGATCCACAAGCTCCGTCAGGATCCGTCGTTCCTGCCGGAATTCAGCTTCGTCGCCGAGCTCGACGGCAAGCTCGCGGGCGGCATCTGGTACGCCCTGTGCGCCATCGAGAAACCGGACGGCTCGCGCATCCCGATCCCGACGCTCGGCCCGATCGGCGTCGCGCCAGCGCTTCAGAAACACGGCATCGGCTCCGCCCTGATCCGCCGCACCGTCCCGCTCGTGAAGGCCGCCGGGCATCTCGGCATCGTGATCTTCGGCGATCCAGCCTACTACGGACGGTTCGGGTTCACGCCCGGCCGCGACGCGGGCATCGCCGCCTGCGACGGCAATTTCTACGACGTGCTCCAGCTGCTCCGCTTCGACCCGGACGCCGACCTCGCCGGACGTTACCAGGAAAGCGAGCCGTACCAGATCGACGAATCCGAGCTGGAACAGTTCGAGATCTGGTTCACGCCGCGGGAGAAACACGTCCTGCCGACGCAGCTCCACTGAACTCACCCCCCTGCCCTGAAAAAACAAATCAGCCGCCCCGCTCCGGGACGGCTTCCTTTTTTTTGCCCTGGATTCAAGGCATGGAAAAACCCGGCACACGCTTTCACGCATGCCGGGCGGGGAGGCAGAGCCTCCTGCGGTAGTGCGCGGCTTTCGCTCGCGCACAGAAGATGCCGCTGAGGGGAATCGGCTTACCGACCTTACCTTCTGGTGATGTGGATGGTGAAATCCATCTTGAAGGTCGAATTGCGGTTGCCGCGGGTGATGTATTTCTCCAGCGGGCCGGGGCCGCAGCTGTTGCCGCCGAGCGGAGCCTGGAAGAGATCGAGCTCCAGGACGGTCCTTTCGGACGGATTCAGGCGGTCCGGCGTCTTCGCGTCGGTGATCTCGCGCTGCGTCCACGGGGTGGCCGTGAACTCCATGCCCTTGTCGTTGTTTTCGCTGCGGACGGTGACGGTGGTCTTGCCGTCGTCGGAGGTGAGGCTGACCCAGCTCGTGCCGGTGCGGTTGCCGAAGTGCTGCGTCTTGGAGTACTTCGTGATCATGTCATGCACGGTGGTGTGGAAGATGTCGTAGTACGTGCCGGTGCGGCGGTCGATGTAGTTCTCCTGCGGGCCGCGGCCGAGGTAGTCGACCTTGTCGTAGTCGGAGGTCAGCTCCATTACGAATCCGAGGCACGGGAGGGCGTTGTTCCGTTCGTCGAAGTCCGGCCTGATCGTGTTGCAGCAACGAATGGTGCCGTCGGCGTAGATGGAATACTTTGTGTTCACGAAGTAATTGAAGCCCTTGCGCCAGTAGAGATCGACTTCCACGTCGACCTGCTTGGGGGAGACCTGCACCACCTTCAGGCCGCGGCATTCGTCATCGATCTCGCCGTTCATGGCACGGTCGATGTTGCCGCGGATCCAGCCGTCGTTGTCGACGCGGGCGCGGGTGAAGTTCAGTTCCGGGCCCTTGCGGATGACCATTTCGCCGTCGCAGGTGATGAACTCGATCTTGCCGTCGACGAACCGCACGACGAAGTAGTCGTTGTAGACGGTGATGTTGTTCATCATGTGGTCGATGTACGCCAGATCGGAGGACTTCGAGGTATCGACCTTGAGCGGAGCGGCGTCGACGCCGTTGTCGAACGCTTCATAGGCGACCGCGTACTTGCGGGCCTCTTCGACCTTGTTGGCCTTCAGCAGTTCGACCGGGTCGGCTTCCTCGACGAGCTTGTACTGGACGAGGCTGTCGGCCTTCGACGGGAAGACGAGGATGAACATGTCCTTCTTCATGCCGGCGGGCACGTCGAACGTGAATTTCGCGGTTTCGCCGGGGGCGAGGGAGGCGAGTTTCTGCGTGAGGACGGTGCGTCCGGCCTTGTCGTCCTGGCCGCCGGTGAAGACGGCTGCGACGGTGTAGTCCTTGATGGTCTTGTGGAAATACTTGCTGGTGAGTTCGAGCGAGAACTTGCCTGCGTCGTCGGGGGTGGCGTCCTTGAAGCGGAGGTACTGGTAGACCTTCTTCACCTCAAGCAGCTTCGGGGTGACCCAGCGTTCGGACGCGATCACGCCGTTGTCGCAGAAATTGCCGTCGTTCGGGTTGTCGCCGAACATGCCGCCGAACGCGAGCGCTTCGCCGGTGAACGGAGCGGCCTTGTACGTGCCGTCATCCTTGCGGGTGGCGCGGATATTCTGGTCGACCCAGTCCCAGATGCAGCCGCCGATGAGACGCGGGTGCTTCTCGAAGGCGTCCATGTATTCCTGGAAGTTGCCGAGCGCGTTGCCCATGCTGTGGGCGTATTCGCAGACGAAGTACGGCCATCTGTCGCGGGTATTGGCGCCGATGCCGTTGATCCCGTCCACAGAGGGATACATGGTGCTGCCCATGTCGGTCACGCCGTTGGTGTGGTCCATGTCGCAGGAGTGGATCAGGCGGGTCTTGTCGAGGGCCTGGATCGCGCGGGAGGCGGCGGCGAGGTTGTTGCCGCGTCCGTTCTCATTGCCGAGGCTCCAGAAGATGACGGCGGGGCAGTTCTTGAGGCGGTTGTAATTGTTGAGGTTGCGTTCCACGTAGGCCTGTTCCCATTCCGGGTTGCGGGTCAGGTCCTGCTTGCCGTGGCACTCGATGTTTGCTTCGGCGACCAGGTACATGCCATACTTCTCGCAGAGTTCGTACCAGTACGGGGCGTCGGGGTAGTGCGAGGTGCGGACGGTGTTGATGTTATGGGACTTCATCAGCTGGATGTCTTTTTCCATGATCTCGCGGGTGATGGCGCGACCGTAGTCGGGGTGCGTCTCGTGGCGGTTCACGCCCTTCAGGATGACCTCCTTGCCGTTGATGAGGAGCTGGTACTGCGGGCCGACCTCGACGGTGCGGAATCCGAGGTTGACCTGCACGGTCTCGGCGTTCTCGGCGGTGTTCGCGTCGTCGGAGATCGTCATCTTCAGCTGGTACAGGTTCGGCGTCTCGGCCGACCAGGTATCGACGTTCGGCACGGTCACGCTGACCGGGATCGCGACGTCTTCCTTGCTGTTTGCGGGAACTTCGACCTTCTCGGTCTTGGAGAGGATTTCCCTGCCTTCGCGCAGGAGCGTGTACTTCACGGTGCGGGTCGCGGCCTTGTCGGTGTAGTTGCGGACGAGGATCTTGCCGTCGAGCGTGCCGGTCGTGTAGTTGTCCTTCAGCAGCGAGCGGAAATCGAAGTCGCGGATGGCGACGTCCGGGGTGCGGAAGATCACCACGTCGCGGAAGATGCCGGAGTGGCGGAAGAAGTCCTGGTCCTCCAGGTAGGAGCCGTCGGTGAAGTGGTACGCCTGCACGGCGAGCACGTTATCGCCGGCCTTCAGGTACTTCGTGATGTTGAATTCATCGGGGTTGTACGAATCCTCGGCATAGCCGACCTTTTCGCCGTTCACCCATACATAGTATCCGGCGGACACGCCGTCGAACCGCAGGAAGACCTGGCCGCCCTTCTTGAAGTCGGCGGGGAGCTTGAACGTGCGGCGGTAGGAACCGACCGGGTTGCGTTCGCGGAAGGCCGTCTGCCACTGCGCAGGGGCGTTCGTGACGATGGGCGGATTGCTCGTGTTGAAGGGATAGTTGACGTTGGTGTACAGCGGGGTGCCGAAGCCCTGCACTTCCCATGTGGACGGCACGGCGATCTCATCCCATTTGGAAACATCGTAGTCGGGCTTGAAGAAGCCGGCGGGGCGCTGCGAAAGGTCCAGCGTACCGTCCTGCGAGGTCATGGTGACGAAGTTGAATTTCCATTTGCCGTTCAGCAGGCCCTTCTGGCCCGCGTCGATCGGGAGCGCGCTGTCCGAACGGACCGGTTCCACGTTCACGAAATTGACCTTCTGGTCTTCCCATTCCTCACGCATAGCTTGTGGTCTCTGTTGGTTTTGGGTTTGTCCGGGCTGGCCCAGCCCGGGGCGCTGGCCTCGGCCCTGCTGGGCGGGAGCCTGGGCGAAGAGCACCGTCATCGCAAGTGCAAACGTTGCCGTCATACCGATAAGAGCTTTGTTGGGCGACATACCGTCATCCTTTCTGAAAAGTGTGGTTATGAAGTTGGCTCTTTAAGTTCGAAATATACTCCAGTCTGAAACATAGCAGTATTTCCGGAAAAATCAATCCCGTTTCCCCTCTTTTTCCATTTTTTTCGATACGAATCCGCACTTCCCGCACGAAAATACGTTCCTTAAACCCAAAAAGGCGATGAAAAGCCGTCACCGGCTCAGGATCCGGTACACCGCCGCCGCGCTATGCACGGCGAACGCCGCCGGCATGAACGAGACCGTCCCGATCACCGGGCGTCCCGCCGCGTCCAGCTTCGGCTTGCGGGGCGTCTCCGTGGAATAAACCGCCGTCACGCCGTGTTCGATTCCGAGCTCGCGGAGTCCTTTTCTGACGAGTTTCGCCAGCGGGCACACGCTCGTTTCCGCGATGTCGCCGCAGCGGATCGCGCCGGGATCGCTGCGGAGGCCCGCGCCCATGGCGCTGACCACGGGGATGCCGCGCCGGACGCATTCCGCAAGAAGGGCGATCTTCGAGGGGACGGAGTCGATCGCGTCCAGCACGCAGTCATAGCGCCCGGTCTCAAGGACGCCGGGCATGTCTTCGGGGGAAAGGAACCGTTCGAGCACGGTCAGTTTGAGGCGGGGGTTGACATCCATGAGTCGGTCTGCCATGACGACGGCCTTCGGCTGCCCGACCGTGCTCGCGAGCGCGGGAATCTGCCGGTTGATGTTGGTCGTCTCCACCTCGTCGCCGTCCACGATCGTCATTGCGCCGACGCCGAGGCGCGCGACGAGTTCGGCGGCGAGCCCCCCTACCCCGCCGAGGCCGACGCAAAGCACCTGCGAACGCCGCACTTTTTCAATTCCGGCTGCATCCTCGAAAGCGAACATGCGCCCCAGCCATTCCGGGGCGGGATCAAATTCAGCAGCACACATGGCGGAATATCCTTTCGAAGTTGGCGCGGACGGCGGCGGCGAATTCGGCCGGTGCCAGCAGGTGCATGGCGGCGGCTTCCGCCAGAATCCGGTCGAAAAGCTCCGGCGATTCGTCCGTCTCGACCAGGATGCGGTCGAGCGGGATCTCCGCGAAATAATCCATGTTTCCGGCGTCCCGGAGCAACCCCGCCCCGAACGACAGCGTGCAGCCCGCATCCAGCAGGTCGAACGCCTTGCGCCCCGTCCCGCGGAACCCGTGGATCACCCATGGCGTTTCCGCGTCCGCCGACGCCTTGACGCGGAGGAGTTCGGGGAAACAACGCACACAGTGGATCACCAGCGGCTTCCCGCGTCGTCCTGCCTCGGCAACCTGCGCCTCAAACACCTTCATCTGAAGCGGCAGGGACGCCTCCGCCATGCGGTCCAGGCCGCATTCCCCGACAGCCAGACAGCGGGGCGAATCGAACAGCGGAGCAAACGCGTCAAGCTCGTATTTTCCCGCGTCCCAAGGGTGGATTCCGGCGGAAAAAAAGACATTCTCAGGCACGGAAGAAAAGGGATCCCGGATGTTCCGGAGACGGAAGACTGCGTCGTTTTCACGCGGGGTGCCGTGCGCATGCGCGTCCGGCACGTCAAGTCCGTGCACCGGAGTCCCGTTCATTTACCACCGTTGCGGACGAAAAGCGCGGTGAAGGAGCAGTCACAGTCGGCGTGGCAGGGCAGAGTCGTCAGCGTGCCGTCGGTCTTGGAGCCGTCATGCGGGTTCTTGAACGGTTTGAGCTTGAAATCGGGCCTGGCATGAAGGAAACGGTTCACCAGCCCCATGTTTTCGACGTCGAAAACGGAACATGTGGCATAGACGAGCTTTCCGCCGGGACGGACGGAGTTCGCCGCCTTGTCCAGGATCGCGAACTGCGTCTTTGCGAGCTTCGACAGCTCCTCCTTCTTGAAGATCCAACGCATTTCGGGATTCCGGCGCCAGCGGCCCGAGGAAGAGCACGGGGCATCCACCAGCACGCCGTCGTATTCAGTCAGCGATGCGGCAAGCGGGGTTACGACCTCAATATTGCGGAAATGTCCCGCTGCGGCGCGCTTCTTCAGCTGCGCCAGCACGTCCTGACGGATATCCGAGGCGAAGACATGGACTTTCCTGCCGCCGTCGGCCGCGAGCTGGAGCGTCTTTCCTCCGGCTCCGCAGCAGCAGTCCCACCATCTTTCCTTCGGCTGCGGGTCCGCGGGCCACACAATGCACTGGGAAGAAAAATCCTGCACCTCGAAGTTCCCCGCCAGCCCCTTCAGCTTGTCCAGATGCGGATGCGCCGTCTTCACGCGTACGGCGTTTACCAGGACCTCGGAACCTCGTTCCGCCTGGATTTCCTGCGTCCCAAGCCGACGGATCAGCTCGTTCGCGGTGATGTTCTGCGCGCGGAGCCACATGGGGGAACGGGAGGCGAGGCCGTCGAGCCATGCCTGCCGCGCCGTTTCCGGCACTTCGCCCGGCATCCAGTCCGGCACCAGGTCGTACACGTCCAGTTCCAGGTCGCTGTTGGTAACGGTGCGGATGCGCTTGAACGGGTCCGGCATTGCCGCCAGGACGTCCGGCGCCACGTCGCACCAGTAGGGAAACACGGGGCAGGACGGATCGTCGGCGGCAAGCGCCGCGGAAAGAGCGGGCCCGGGGATATTCTCCCGGTCGATGTCAAAAAGTTTTTCAAGGCAGCCTTTCCACCGGAAAAAGGCGAAGACGCTGCTCGTGATGGCGTGCCGGTCGCGCGAACCGTATTTGTGGTTGGCGCGGAAGAATTCGGCGAGGAACTTGTCCGCAGGTGTGCCGTTCTCCTCCAGCTCGTGCCAGGACAGGCGAATCGCCTCCAGACAGGCGGACGCGAGAGTCTTGAGCTTGTTTCCGGCCAATCCTTCGAGCATAACGGCAGGCCCTTTCCGCGGTCAGGCTTCTTCCTTCGGGAAGAGGATCACGGCGGCATGCGCCTCGATCGCCTGGCAATGGCCGACGGAGTCCAGTCCCTCGGCGGTCTTTGCCTTGATGGAGACATGGTCGACGCCGATTCCGAGGATCGAGGCAAGCACCTCCCGCATCTGCTGGACGTACGGAGCGAGCTTCGGCTTCTGGGCGATGATCGTGATGTCGGCGTTGCCGATCCGCCAGGCCTGAAACTCCGGCATGGCAAGTGTTTTCCGAAGCAGGGATTCGCCGGACGCCCCCAGATACTGCGGATCCTCATCCGGGTAATAGTGCCCGATGTCCCCGAGCGCAAGCGCGCCGAGCATGGCGTCGATCAGGGCATGAACGGGGGCGTCCGCGTCGCTGTGGCCGTCGAGCCCGGTTTCATTCGGGATATGGCAGGCGCAAAGCATCAGGTCGCGTTCCGGCGCCATCCGGTGAACGTCATAACCTATTCCGATTCGCATGTCTTTCATGAATCCGAGCCTCCTTCCATGCTGCGGGAAACGGTTTGAATCATTCCTGGTTCCGCCCGCGGACGACCGTCGTGGCGGAGTTCAGAATCCAGGACTGGATGCCGCGGTACACGGCCTCCTGTTTGCGGTATTTCAGTTCGCTGCCGAGCATTTCCTTCTGTTCCGCGATCTCCTCCGCCGTAGCGGGCGTATGTGCGCTCACAAAAACGAAAACGGGATATCCGTAATCCTTGTCCGGAGAGGAAAGCTTCCCGGCATCGGTGGCGAGGGCCAGGTTCACGCCCTGCATGTAGGGATTGCTCTCGAGTTCGAACCGCGTCTTCGTGGTTTCGGCGTGCCAGGTCCCCTTCAGGGACTTCACGAGCTCTTCGATCCCGGCGGAGGCATCCTTCAGTTCCAGGAATTTCAGCGCAAGCTGGGAGCCGGCTTCGTCGGCCAGGTTGTTTTCCCGCTGGGAAAGGACGCGCTTCTGTGCGATTTCCTTCACGTCGTCGAACGGCTGGACCACGGAGGGGCGGCGCGCGGTCATCAGGAACATGGACACGCCGTGTTCGCCGGTCAGGATGTTCGTGTAGGAACCGACGTTCTTCAGGATCGTGATGGCATCGACCAGCTGATGGTCGATGTGGAGTTCCTCGTCGTCCTTCGTCAGCCTGGTAATGTTTTTGATCTCGGAGACCTTCAGCCCGGCCTTTTCGGCCTCGTCGCGGAAGAGTTTCTGCGGATCGGCCAGATAGGCATCCTTGTCCTCGCGGATGGCATCGCGGAACGATTTGTTGAACGCGCGCGCCGCGGCGATCGCGGCATCGCTCTCCACGGTGGTCTCAAGCTCCTTGCGAATATCGTCCTTCACCTCGTCGAACGTCTTTTCCGTGCCGTCCTCCTTGACGAAAAGCCCCTTCCTGAGCTCGTAGTAATCTTTCAGCTGCTCCTCGGGCACTTCGGTCTTCTTTTCCGTGAACGGGGCATACGCGAGCAGGCCGTCGGACTCCGGCTCGCTCATGAAGAGCGACTGGTTGGCGGCGTAGAAATCCTTTACCTCGGCGTCCTCGATCTTCACCTGGTCCTCGAACGATCCGGGCTCGAACGTGATCAGATGGTACGTGATCTTCTGGAGCATCGACTCGATGCCGGCTTCCGCCTCGCCATCCGGCACGATCACATTCGAGGCCGTCAGCATCGGAACCTTCTGCATGCGGATCATGGAACGGACAGCCTCCTCGAGGTCGGAGAACCCGAGCCCGGAAGGCGCAAGACAGCGGTCCTTGTACTGGGTGTAAAGCTCGGCAGAGAATTTGCCGTCCTTCTGGAACGCCGGCAGGGAGTGGATCACGTCGGCGACTTCCCTGTCGCTGGCCTGGATATTCAGGACGTCGGCGGCCTTCATCAGGAGCGCAGTCTGGAACGAAGCATCTTCGTCAAGCGACTGCACGCGCTGCGGGGACATGTTGTATGTCGCGGCGCGGATCAGGGAGGCAGTCTGGCGGGCACTGCTCACGTCGCCGTAGGTGATCTTGTGTCCCAGTACGGCCCCGTACTGGGTGCCCGCGCCGATGTTCCCGCCGAAAAGCAGCGATCCGTCCACGCCCGGCGTGAAGAACCAGACGAACGAGACGATGACGACTCCGGTAAAAATGGCAAAAGTGACTTTCCCGTGCTTCACCAGCACGTTGTTCATTTTCTGAATAATCATGGGGTGTGTGACCTCTATTGGTGCAGATTGCGTTGGATGAAAATACAAATCTATAATTTAATGCCAAATCACGAAATGTCAAGCCTGCCCCCGCAAAAGTCGATGAAATATTCCGTACAAAGCCGCCTGTCCGCCGAGATTGTCCGGGACGCTCGCCGCGGAGCATGCGCCGGGGCGGCCGGAAACGGCGGAGAGCGGCTGTTCCCGGTTCCGCCGGCCGACGCATCGGATGTTTAACCCCCGTCTCCGGGATCCGATCCTCGACGCCGTTCATCGTCGCCTATCGGAAAAGATAAAAATAAAGCCGGATTATCATTTCCGGTTTGACTTTTTGATGTAATTGATGTATAATATATACACCATTTTTCGTCTTCATCAGGAGAGTCTTCCATGACCAGATTATTCTTTGCTTTCTGTATCCTTTTCACGACCTCTTTCCTTCTCGCGGCTTCGCCCCAGGAGCATTTCGATAAACTTGCCGGACTGAATTCCTTCGGAGAACCCGAACTTTCCGAGCTTCACACCATCATGGCGGAAGAAAAGGAATCCGGGGAAAAAATCGACTGCACGTTCTGCCCCGACGCTTTCACATGGTACCTCGCATCCGGAGACCTCCTCGAGGAAGCCACCTGGCTCATCGATCGCAAAGCCGACTACGGCATCAAGGACAAGGACGGCATGACGATGCTTCATCTGGTCTGCCGCAACGGGAATCAGAAGTTTGCGGAGCTTCTTCTTGAACGTGGCGCGGAGATCAATCTCCCCGACGACAGTGGCCTGACCGCCATCCACTATGCCGTCATGAGCGGCAATGCGAATCTTGTGGAATCCCTGCTCCAGCATGGAAGCGATCCGAACAAGCTGACAAAAAAGAAAGATACCCCTCTCCACTTCGCCGCAAAGCACCCTGCCGGGCTGGCGGAAATTCAGATCCTCGTTGAACACGGCGCCAGCATCAAGGGCATCAACTGGACGCTCCTGGAAAACCTGAAGGATCAGCGCCGTCGCCAGGACAGTATCTACCACAATTCCAGCGAGATGCAAATTATCGCACTGAAGTCCGCGCTCGGGCTGAAGACCCCGGAATCGCTTCAGAGCGAAGAGGAGGAATACGACGAAGACGAGGATGACGACGGTGGCGAACGCTATGCGAACGCCTTCGAAGCGTTCGGCGCCCCGAAAAAAGACAATGAGCCGACGATCTCGAACCTCGACCAGATTCCATTCGATCTCCTCCCGCGTGACGTCAGCGACGCCGCAAACAACGACGGCATGACGGCTCTGCATTTCGCCGCACAGAACGGCAACACCGAAATCGTGAAATATCTGATCGAAAACGGCGCGGACATCAAGGCGCAGGATCTCGTCCTCAGCAGGTCCGCGATCCATTTCGCCGCGGAAAACGGCAATCTCGACTGCGTCAAGTACCTCACGGAAAAGGATGCGGAACTTCAGGACAAGGACAGCTACGGGGCCACCGCTTTCCATTACGCCGCAATGAGCAACAATCTCGAGGTCGTCAAATTCCTCGTCAGCAAGAAAATGGACTATACCGCAAAGGATGTCCGCGGCTGGACCGCCATGCACTATGCCGCTTACGGCGGAAGCATCGATGTCGTCAAATATCTGCTTGCGAAGGGGCTCAACATCAATGAACGGAACAAGTCGGGCCGCACCCCCCTCTTCTTCGCCGGCAAACATCACGACCTCCGCCTCTTCATGATCTCCCGCGGCGCGAAATAATCCCCGCCCGGAACAAATCCGCTCCGCCTCACATCGGAGATAACCGACACCCCGGCAGATGGTGCCGTCTCCGTTTCTTTCTCTCTCCTCGCGGCACGGACCGGGCTTCACTGTGTCCGTAGCGGCCGTTCCGTCTGTCGCTCCCAAAGAATCTCCTGCCTGTCCGTTTTCCTGTCCGCAGTCGCTTTTTTTCGGATAAAAAATGAAACGGGACTTGCGAAAAAAGCCAATCCGTGATACAGTAATTGAATCGTTTTCCCATCCCCGGCGAAGCATCCTTCGCCGCAAGCAAAAAAGACCGAAAGGATCATGCCATGTCATTTGAAACGGGGAGCATCTCCCTTATGATTTGCCCGCTCCGCAACCCCATGCCGGAAAATTATCTGGAACTCTTCGCGAAAAACTCCGCAGGAAAGCTCGACGACGTGAAGGACGAACCCGTGCTCGGCTGGGTCAGCGGACGCCATCTCCTCGAAAGCAGGATCGACGACACGACCTCCATGTGCGGAGGATTCCCCTATATGAACCTGCGGAAGACGGAACGCAAGGTGCCCGCACAGCTGCTGAACGCCGTCTGCCGCCGCGACGAGCTGGCGTACATGCAGGCGAACGACTGTCTCTTCGTGCCGCGCAAGGAAAAGAAGATGATCAAGGAAGCGGCGATCGATTCGCTGATGCCGAAGATGGTGCCCACGATTTCCGCCACGCCGTTCGTGGTCGACACGGCCGCGAACGTGCTGTATTTCGGCGCCGCCTCGCTCGCGAAGTTCGACGTCTTCGTGCAGGAGTTCACCCGCACGCTCGGGCTGGACGCCGAACCCGTGCCGATCTCCGTCGACGAGCTCATGGCGTCACTCCTGAAGAAGAACGAGACCGACCTGCCCCCGCTCACGCTCACGGACAAGGCCGGAGGCATGGACGAGCCGCAGCCCGGACGCGATTTCCTGACCTGGCTGTGGTACGAGGCGGAAGTCAATGGCGGCCGCTGCTCCGTCGGCGAGCTCGGGGACTTCGTGATGGCGCTCGAAGGCCCGCTCACGCTTGCTTATTCCCCGGGCAAATCGAAGGACCCCGACCTTGCCGGTTCCGGCGAAAGCGTGGTCAAGCGCGGCAACCCGATGGCTTCCGGCGAGGCGAAAGCCGCCCTCTCCAGCGGCAAGAAACTCCGCAAGGCGCGCGTCACCTTCGCTCGCGAGGGCAGCGACGCCGAAGTCGACAAATGGGCATTCACGTTCGACGCCGACGCGTTCATGTTCGGCTCCGTCAAGCTCCCGACCGGCGAGGAGATGGAGCGCGAATCCGCGTTCGAGGAGCGCGTGTGCAACCTCGGAATCCTCCGCACTGTCTTCAGCGCGTATTTCAAAAAATTCGCCGCAGCCGTCATGAACGGCAAGAACATCGCCACGGAAAAGGCGATGCGCCGCTGGGTCGCCGACCGCGAATCCCTTTGAACTGAGCAGAGGCTCCCATGAACCATCCGCGGAGCAGCAGCCTTGAGCAAGATGCGGCCGGATTCGACCGCATCACGCCGGAGTTTTTTCTGCCCGCACTGGAGGATGCTCTCGCCTGCCGCCTGACCGGGCTCGCCTCGGCATTGCCCAGCTACATCAACCGCGTCTACGAGATCGAGGCGGTCACGGGGGAACGCCTCGTGGCCAAGTTCTACCGCCCCGGACGCTGGACGCCGGAAGCCATCCTGGAGGAACACGAATTCCTGTGGGACTGCGACGGCGAGGAGATCCCCGTCGTGCCGCCCTATGAACTCGAAAACGGCTCCACGCTCGGCGAACTCGACGGCGTCTGCTTCGCAATTTTTCCGCGCATGCGCGGCCGCGAAATCGAACTCGAACAGGATGAAACGCTCGCTCGCATCGGCTCCCTGCTGGGGCGCATCCACGCCTGCGGCGAGCGCCGCGATGCCCCGCACCGGCTCCGCATGACCCCCGCGTCCTTCGCCGAGGCCGCCATGCACCGCATCTTCGAACGCGGCGTGGTGGATCCCTCTTGCGAACAGGAGCTGATCGACCTCTGCGACGCCATCCTCGACCTGGCGGAGGCGATTTACCCGCCCGACGACGCCATGATCCGCATCCACGGCGACTTCCACCGCGCGAACGTGCTCGACCGGCCCGGATCCGGGCTGATGGCGATCGACTTCGACGACATGGTCACCGGACCGCCCGTGCAGGACCTCTGGCTGCTCCTCCCCGGCACGCCATCCGAATCGAGGCATGAGCTCGATGTGATCCTGTCCGCCTACGAGGCGTTCCGTCCGTTCGACCGCGCCTCGCTCCGACTCATCGAACCTCTCCGCGCCATGCGCATGATGCACTTCCTCTCCTGGTGCGCCGTGCAGTCCGGCGACGCCGGTTTCCGCAGGCAGTACCCGGACTGGGGCACCCGCGAATTCTGGCGCCGCGAAACCGCGGATTTCCGCATTCAGCTCGAAAACATCCGGCGCGCGCTGGATGGAAAGGATTTTTCATGGAACAGCTGACCCAGCACCTGGACAAACGCCCCCGCAGGAAACACGTCCTCGCGGCGTTCTTCCTCGGCATCGTCGCCGGGGCCGCCGCCATGTTCTGCGCCGGATTCCTCTATCTCCGCCACAACCTCATCATCTCTTACGAATTCCCCGGCCTTACCGCCGACGATTTCGACGACGCCTTCGAAAACGCCATGCCTGCGGAATCCGGCTGGCGTTCCTCGCGCGAATCCTGTTCCCTGCCCCTGCCCTCCGGCGGACGCGCCCTCTACAACTGGAAACTCTGCCACCGCGACTACGCGCGCAAGCTCATGGACGACCCGGACCACGGGCTGGTCCTGCCCGCCCTGCTCCCGTGCACCGTCACCGTCACCGACGACCCGCGCGACGGGCACGCCATCCTGTCGAAGCTGAACACCGCGCTCCTCGGCGTGATTTACGGCGGGAACGCGCGGAACATCCTGCGGTCGAACATCACGCCGGAACAGGAGGCGCTGATCGCCCTGCTCGCAGACGGCATCCGCAAAGAGAAAGACCAACGAAAGGAAACCGAACCATGAGTTCAACCGCACCCGCTTCCCCCGATACGCCCTGCGCGGCCGCCGACGTCATCCATAACGGCAACCCGTATTTCGACGGGAAGCCCGCCAGTATCACCCGCGAATACCCCACGCAGCTCCATGCCATCGGCCCGGACGGACGCCTCCGCCTCGGCGCGGCGTTCGACCTGATGCAGGACATCGCCGGGGCTCACGCGGAACTCCTCGGCGTCGGCATTCACGACCTGCGCCGGCTCGGGATCACATGGGTCCTCTCCCGCCTCATGATCAAGTTCGACGCCCTGCCCCCGCGCGCCGATTCCGTGCGCCTGAAGACCTGGCCCAGCGGCGTCCACCGCCTCTTCGCCATGCGCCAGTTCGAGCTCTCCGACCCCGCCACCGGGCAGCGAATCGCCACCGCCAGCAGCTACTGGCTCATGCTGAAACTCTCCAACCTCCGCCCCGTCTCCCCCGACGACGTCACCGGCAAATTCCCCGCGAACCCGGACAAGCCCATTTTCTTCGAAGACTGGGGCAAGCTCGACATCACGCCCGGCTCCGATCCCGTCCGCACCGACATCGGACAGTCCAAGATCGACTACAACAACCACGTGAACAACGCCCATTATCCGATGTTCGCGCAGGACTGGCTCGCCGCGAAGCTCGGCTGCCCTGTCCGCGTGAACTCCATCCGCGTGAACTTCAACTTCGCGCTCCGACTTGGCGAGTCCATCGTCACCAGCGGCGAAAACGACGGCGACAAGTTCCGCGCCGTCGGGCACACCCCGGACGGAAAGAACGTCTTCGCCTGCGACGGCACGTTCGCCCCCATGGAGATCGCCGAAAAGTAACCTCTTTTCTGTTCATCGTTCATCTTCACATTTTCATACCACGACAGGAGACACAGCATGAATCCCGACCTGAACCGACTCTCCGACCTGCTCCACGAATCCGTCGACCGCGGCGAATACGCCGGCGCGTCCGTCATGGTTCTGCACAGGGGCCAGGAGATTTACTACACCGACTGCGGCTACGCCGATGTCGAATCCGGCCGCAAGATCGCCCGCGACACCATCTTCCGCATCTATTCGCAGTCGAAGCCGGTCACCGGGACCGCCGCCGTCATGAACATCGACCGCGGCGTCCTGTCGCCCCGCGCCATGGTCGCGCGCTTCCTGCCCGGATTCCGCAACCAGCGCTACGACACCGAGCACGGACAGGGTCTCGCCGTGGTCAGTGACCGCCCGATGTTCGTCTCCGACCTGCTGAACATGACCTCCGGCCTGCTCTATCCCGACTGCTCGCCGGACGTCGCCTTGGTCGTCCGCGAGATGGAGGACCTCCGCAGGCAGGGCATCCAGCTCTCCACGGTCGAATTCGCGAACAAGCTCGGCGGCTGCCGCCTCGCGTTCAAGCCCGGCGACCGCTGGGCGTACGGATACTCCGCCGACGTGATGGGCGCGGTCATCGAATGCGCCGCCGGGAAACGCTTCGGGCAGTATCTGCAGGACGAGATCTTCGGCCCGCTCGGCATGAAGGACACCGGGTTCGTCGTCCCGGCGGAAAAACGCGACCGCCTCGCCACCGCCTACGACCACCGTGACGGCACGCGCAAACGCTTCGACTACGCCGACTGGCACCTCGGATTGAACGCCTACCGCGAGGATACCGCGTTCGAATCCGGCGGCGCGGGACTCGTCTCCACCATCGGCGACTACGCCGAGTTCGTGAAGATGCTCATGAACCGCGGCACGTACAACGGGCATAAATTCCTCTCCGCCGCCGGGTTCGACTACCTGATCTCCCCGCAGCTCACCCCGTGGCAGGCGCGCACGTTCAACTGGCAGGACCTCGGCGGCCAGAATTACGGCAATTTCCTCTTCATGAAGACCTTCGGCGGGTGTTCCTCCACCACCGACGCCATCGGCTCGTTCGGCTGGGGCGGCTGGCTGGAGACGAATTTCACGCTCGACCTGAAAAAAGAGATCGCCGTCCTCTTCATGGCGCAGAACCAGTCCCCGCAGGACAATTCCCACCTCTTCCACCGCCTCCGCAACGCCGCTTACTTCGCCCTGACGTAAGGAGACGAACACCTCCACTTTTGCAGTGCTGAGCTGAACTTCAGCACACACGACGTGTGTCGGGTAATGCGCGGCTATCGCTCGCGCACGAAAAGTGTAGTATCATGCTTTCCTTCTGTTCTTTCGGGCGGCTCTGACGGCTTCGTCAATGTCCGACTCTGTCACGCCGACCTCTTTTGCCCATTTCTGATAATTGCTAAGGACAGCCTCAAATTCAGCGAGTTTCGGCTCCTTGATCGGTTTCAACAGAATATTGTCGTTGTCCGAGAAGACGACAAACTGTGTTCCGGCACCCAGGTTCAATGCTGTGCGGATTTTTTTCGGCAGGACGATCTGTCCTTTGGTTGACATCGCAGTGATCATCGGCATGGCGAGCCTCCTTTCATTGTAAGATTTTCTTACAACACTATAACAGCTCTTTCAAAAAAGTCAATCCATGCGGTAAGATTTTCTTACAAAACAACTTGTCCCCCCACTTCGCCGTGTCCGTTCACAACGGGAGGAAAAACAAGTCCTCGTCAGTTCCCTTGCTTCGTGCTGAAATTGATGATCGGGAAGAACGGCAGGAATCCGTTTTTGTTGTAGTTCAGCAGGCCGATCTGGAACGGGCTGCCGTCCGAAGCGTAGTTGAACACGCCGAGCTGAAGCGGATTTCCGTCTCTCGTACGGTTGAACCCGCCGACCTGGACCCCGTGCTTCAGGTCGCAATTCACGACCCCCACATCGAGGCAGGTCTCGTCGCATACGCCGGGGTTGTACGTGATCGCGCCGATCTGGACGCCCCGGACGGAGGACCGCAGGTACCATCCGATCTGGCATCCGTTCAGTGTCCCGTCGCCGCTGGCGTTGCAATCCCACGCGACCACCTGCAGTCCGTTGTTATCTCCTTCGTAAAAACTGCAAAGGGAGACGTCGATCCCGTTGAACTCTTTTTCGAACGTCAGGCCTTCGATGGATATGCCGTTCGTCCGGCTCCTCAGATCGAACGGGAAGAAGAAAATGCCGTTCTGCGCGGTGTCCCGGATCGGCACATCCGAGGGATTCAGGATGCCGACCGCGATCCCATTATAATCCGACTCCTCGGTAAACTTGCATAACGGACTGAGTGTCACCCCGTAGTTGTTTCCCTTGAAGGTGGTGCCCAGGAACGGGATGAAAATCCCGCACGAATCCTCGTTGTCCGTCCACATGCCCGCGGCAAGGCCGTAGGTGGTGGCAGGTTCCGACCCGAAAGGAAGCAGATACGGGCCGATGTGAAGCGGGGTGACCGGCACGTGTCCCGGTTGACGGATCGGCTCAAGCTCCGACCGGCCGCTGCTGCACCCGGCGAAGAGGACAAGACAGGCGCAAGCACAAAATGCAAATCCGACAAAACGGAACATCTTACTGATGATATGTATCTTCAACATGGTTTCGAACCTTTCATGGCGTTGTTGAGTGAACTTTATAAAAAAGGAACCTCAGTAACAGAGAACCGACGCTGCCGCAGGCTTTGTGGCACCCCTACAGAATTTCAACGGCATTCTCAAACAGTTCTGGATGCTCTTTGAATAATTGACAATCCCGGGAAACAAGAGAAACCCTGCGCCGGAGAAGGATAGTGAGTTCATTCAGAAATGCCGCTTGATCGAACAGTGAAAAATGTCGGGGATGCTCGAAAAGGAACTCAAAAACGGAATCATACTTCTCGGTACGACTGGCGATTTCTCCAAAGACCTTGACAGAACTGACATTGAATCGCTCGGCTAATTCCCGGATTTCATCTTGTTTGCGAAGCAGAAAGTCAAGGGCGTGTTCCTGAGACAGGTCAAATTGCTGTTTTGCATTTTGAAACTCGGGTATTTCCTTGATCTGTCTCAATGCTTGAGGTACATCTTCCTGCGCGATTGACCAGACGACATCCAAATCAATTCCGAAATAATGATGCGAGAGAAGATCGCGGAACTTTGCCATATAGGACCAGTCGACATTCGGATACTTTTCCAGGAAGCCCTGGGATAAATTCTTGACGGCCTCCCCGATGATCTCAAACTTTCGTTCAATGGCATCCTGCCGCATTTTCTCAGCAAAGAACTCGGCCTGACCGTCCGAGGTGTACGAAACGATATCGTTCAACGCCTCGTAAATGTGCAGAAGGAACGTGCCGTCGGAGCGTTTTTTCATAACAGAACGGCCTCGGACAGGACAGAATTTCTGATGAACGGACTGAGTCCGTTTTTGGAAACGACGTCGACGCTACATCCCAGGAGCTTTTCGAAACCGTCCTGAAGTCCGAGCAAATCGCGGAACGAAACGCCTTTTTGAAGCTCGACCAGAAGGTCGATGTCGCTGTCCGGAGTCTCCTCCCCGCGGGCGCAGGAACCGAACACATAGACCTTTTCGGCCTTGTGCTTTCTGGCGATCTCGTAGATCTCGCCTCTCAAACTGCGCAGTCTGTCGAGCTGGCACATCGTTTCGTCGTCTCCCCGCGTTAAGGAATGCGTTTTCGTCTTATTCTCTAATAATAATTTACGCCCGAATCGGGAAAAAGTCAAACATAAAGAATGTTTTTCTTACAAGGTCTATCCTTCTCTTCCTGTTTCTCCTGCCTCGCGCGCGAACGAGATCATGTCCAGCGCGTCGGCAATCGTGCATTCCGGTGTGATAAGAGAGATATCGACGAGCGGGATATCTCCGCACCGGACAGCCGATCTTACCAGCCAGCCCCCGATGCTGTGATCCGATTTCATCTTTTCCTGTTCCCCGGGGTGAAGGATCTGATAAATGTCGTTGACCGTGTCCGTGTCAGCCTCGAACGCGTCATAGCGGTCGATCTCGAGAGGTGCCAACGCCAGAAACGAATCGAACGGAAGAAACAGGGCATTGGGCCAGCCGTTGTTGCCCCGGATACACTCCAGAATCTCCCGTATCTCCTGCGCGGGGAAACGGCTGGAGGACCACATGGCGGCTATCTCATCCTTGAAAGAAGACCTTGACAGTATAATCCGCCTGACCGTCCTTCTGAATCTGCTGTTCGCGCCCCATACGGGAACGGAAGCAAAGAAGCCGAACGCGCTTTTCGGCGGGAGTGAGATCGGTTCGATTGAAACCATTTTGACACTTCGTTTTCGGTTTTATGATGACGCCAGCCACAACCTGACCACACGGCAATCGACCGGATGCGTTTTCCTGTGCATGGCGTGTATTCCGTTCAAGTCAAATCACTTGCTGTTTTGGGGCGTGGTTGCAAGCATCATCACTGTGATTCAGCTTCCGCTCCCGCCGTTTCTTCAAGAAGTTTCCGACCGCGTTCGATTTCCTTTTTCAGCTCTTCTTCGCTGGGGAGATAGAGCAGATATTTGGAAGCGAAAAGCTGTTTGTTTTCGTGAAGAACGGAGTATTTGACGATCGCCTCGTTGCGATTGGAGCATAACACAATACCCAAAGTAGGGTTGTCGTCCTCCTTGCGGTATTGTTCCTCGTACAGGCGGATGTAACCGTCCATCTGCCCGATATCCTGATAGGTGAGCTCTCCCAATTTCAAATCTATCAGGACATAGCATTTCAGGATGCAGTTATAGAAAACGAGGTCGATGTAAAAATCCTGGTCGTCAAAACGGATGCGTTTCTGGCGGGCGACAAAGCAGAAGCCTTTACCAAGTTCAAGCAGGAAGGCTTGCAGGTTGTTGATCAACCCCTCTTCGATATCCTTTTCGTGAAGATTGGGATAATCTTTCAGGTCGAGGAATTCCAAAACATAGGGATTGCGGATGAAACTTTCCGGTTCCAGTTTGGCAAGAGCCATGTTTTTCTTTGCATCGGTCCTGGTGGACTGTTTATCCGCTGAGAGCAGCATGCGATCATAGTACAGCACCGAAATCTGCCGTTCCAACTGTCTGCTCGACCAGTTCTCCGCAACGGCTTCGTTCATATACCAGTCGCGGGCAGCCTGATTTTCAACACGGAGCAGCAGGCGGTAATGGGTCCAGCTCAATTCGGGACGCACTGCGTCCCACTTTTGAAACAGAAGGTAAAACTGGCGCATTTTCCGCAGTTCTCTGGCATCGAACCCCTTTCCGAAATCCGCGGTCAGCCGCCGGGCCAGCTCTTCCAGGACCTTCTTGCCGTATTCCGCGCGGGCTTCTCCGTTTTGCTCGTCTTCCACGATCAGACGGCCGATTTGCCAATAAGCCTGCACCATAGCGAAATTGACCGCCTTGTAAGCGCTCTGCCGTGCCGTTTCCAGCACGCGACGGATGGCGCCGTACAACTCCGAATTGAAGCGGATCAGGTCTTGATCCATGTTTTTCTTCACGTTGCTCATCTCTTTTCTCCTGTTACAGGTTCCACAACCTCACTCCCGCGCCATAAAACATGGTCTCCGCGATCAGGGCTTTTCATGAGCAAAATAGGTGAACCTGTCGAAGTCGGCATAACCGCCCGCCGCCCCGCCGTCCGAGCCGGACTGGGCGTAGAGCGCGAGGTAGACGCCGGTGAATCCTCCGGCGGTCTCGCTGCTGAGGAAACCGGTGTCGATGTCCCCAAGACGAAGGAATTCGTGGGATCCGCCCCATTCGAAGCAGTAAGAATCCTTGTCCGAGCAGAGTATTCTGAGATTGACCACGGGTGATTCGAGCTCGAATTCCTTCTCCGTGTGCTTCAGGCGGCCCAGTTTGTATTTCAGGATCAGGAAATACTTCCCGTCGCGTTTCTGTACCGCCAGGTCGCAGTGGTAATCGTTGGACATGAAGAGGGTCAGGCCGGCTTCGTCGCCGTCCTTCAGGCCGCTCGCATCGACTCTGGTGTGAGCCTGGAACCGGATATGCTGCTGGCGGCGGCCGACCCACGTGGGCGAGTCGTTGCTGTTGATGGAAACCGGGCTTGCTTTCAGGCGCAGCCAGCCGGGGCGTTCGATCAGGGAGTAGTTTTCGGTTCGCGGCGCGCCGATATGATTCCACTCCAGCCCGAGTTCCGGCGCGTCGAATTTCGTGCTGACGCGCCCGCGCTGAACCTGGGCGGCATGTCCCTCCGCGACAGGCGTCTGCGGCAGCGTCGGCACGTCCATGTCGAGCGAGATCGCGCCGTTGCCGTTCACGACCGGCCAGCCGTTTTCGTCCCACTTCACGGGGGCCAGGAACGTTTCGCGGCCGAGGACGTGGTGGAATCCGTTGAGCGGGCGGAACGCGAGGCAGACCAGCCACCACGAGCCGTCGTGCGCCTGGATGAGGTCGGCGTGTCCGGTGCCCTGAATGGGGTTCTGGTAGCCCCGCGCCAGAGCGTGGGAGAGGATCGGATTCGCGGGGCAGACCTCGAACGGCCCGCGCAGATCGCGGCTGCGCGCGATGGTCTCGCTGTGGCCGTATTCGGTCCCGCCCTCGGCGATCATGAGGTAGTACCAGCCGTCCTTTTTGTACATGTGCGGCCCCTCGGCGCAGCGTCCGCCGGTGCCCCGCCAGATGATCTCGCTCCGGGAGAGCAGACGTCCCGTCTTCAGGTCGATTTCGGCGAGGTGGATTTCGCCCGCGCCCTGCGCCGTCAGGAGATACGTCCTGCCGTCGTCGTCGAAGAAGAGGTCCGGGTCGATGCCACCCTCGCGCACCCAGATCGGGTCGGACCATTCGCCCGCCGGATCCTTCGCCGTCACGTAGAAATTCCCCCGGTCGGACACGTTCGTCGTGACCATGTAGAACGTGCCGTCATGGTGCCGGATCGTCGGCGCGTAGATGCCGTTCCAGGTCCCGATGTTCTGCAGCCGCGTCTGCGTCGGACGCGTGATGCAGTGGCCGATCTGCTCCCAGTGGATCAGGTCTTTGCTGTGATGGACCGGCACGCCGGGGAAATAGCAGAACGTGCTGTTCACCATGTAGTAGTCGTCGCCCACCCGGCACACGCTCGGGTCGGGGTAGAATCCCGGCAGGACGGGGTTCCGGTAGCCGTGTGTCTTGGGTTCGCCCGCGGACTCCGGTTTATCGGCGTTTTCCTGCGCGACTGCGACTGTGGCGACAATCGCGACTGCGGCGGCGACAACAAAGGACCTGCGGAATCTCATAATCGGAACTCCCGTTGTATCGTAAGTTCAAAAAAGTGGAAACACGCTCACAGCGCGAGCATGCGTTCGATGGGAGCGAGCGCGGCGGTCATGATCTCGGGATCGAGCACGATCTCCTCGCATTTCCCATGAAGCGCGGCAAGTACGTTTTCGAGCGTGATCTTCTTCATATCCGGGCAGACCACCTGCGGCAGGAGCGGATGGAACACCTTGTCCGGGTTCTCGCGCATCATGCGGTGGATGATGCCGAGCTCCGTGCCGATGATGAACTCCTTGAAGAGCGACTCGGACACATGCCGGAGCATACCGCCCGTGCTGAGCGCGGCGTCCGCCGCCTCCACGACCATCGAGCGGCATTCGGGGTGGACCAGCACTTCGGCCTCCGGGTGCGCCTCGCGCGCCTCGCGGATGCTCTCCAGCGTGATGTGGTCGTGCACGGGGCAGCAGCCGCTCCACAGGGACATCGGGCGCCCGAGCTTGTCCGCCATGTTCGCGCCGAGGTTGCGGTCGGGCAGGAACATGATCTTCGCGTCCGCCGGGATCGCGTTCAGCACGCGTTCCACGTTGCCGGACGTGCAGCACCAGTCGACCTGCGCCTTCACGGCGGCGGAACTGTTCACATACGCCACCAGGACCTCGTCCGGGTGCTCTTTTCGGTACCGCCGCACCTCGTCGACCTGCGCCATGTCGGCCATGGGGCAGCCCGCGGTGGAGTTCGGCAGGATCACGCGGGAACCGGGCGACAGGATCTTCGCGGTCTCCGCCATGAAGCGCACGCCGCAGAAGACCACGAGGTCGGCCTTGTATTTCTTCGCCTTGACGCTGAGCTCCAGCGAGTCGCCGCAGAAATCGGCGATGTCCTGGATCGCGCCGTCCACGTAATTGTGCGCGAGGATGGTCGCCCCGGTCTGCTCCTTGAGCGACAGGATCTCTTTCTGCAGATCGGCGGGGTCGCGTTTCATTTCGCGCCTCCGGCGCCGGGATCCTTGCCTTCGAGCTCGGCGACCTTCGCCTCGAGTTTGGCGACGCGGTCCATAAGCTTGCGGACGCGGATCGGCAGGGCGAAGCGTTCGAGGTATGCCTGCTGGCTTTCGCCGGGGACGCCGAACACGGTTTCGCCGGGCGGCGTGCTCTTCTGGGCGGCGGAGAGCCCGAGCACCCTGGAGCCGTCGCCCATGGTGATGTGGCCGTTGACGCCCGCGCGCGCCTGGAGCTCCACGCCGCGTCCGAGCTCGGCGCTGCCCGCGATGCCGGACTGGCCGATCAGCACGCACGATTCGCCCACGATCACGTTGTGCGCCACGAAGACCTGGTTGTCGATCTTCACGCCCTTCTTGATCCACGTCATGCCGAAGCGGGCGCGGTCGATGGTCGTGCACGCGCCGACCTCCACGTCGTCGTCGATCCGCACGATGCCGTTCTGCGGCACCTTCACAAGCCCGCGGAACGAGGGAGTATAGCCGAATCCGTCCGCACCGATGACTGCGCAGCCGTGGATGATCACGCGGTTGCCGATGATGCAGCGGTGCATGATGCAGACGCCGGGGTAGATCGTGGTGTTTTCGCCGACCTTCGTTTCCTGCCCGATGTAGGCGCAGGCGCAGATCTTGGTGTTCTTGCCGATCTCGGCGCCCTCCATGATGACGGCGTTCGGGCCCACGTGGACGCCCTCGGCGAGCTTCGCGGTCGGGTGGACGAACGCGGTCGGATGGACGCCGACGGGGTAGTCGAGCGGTTCCGGCGCGAAGATCGTGCAGAGCTTGGTGAAGGCCTTGTCCGGGTCGTCGCAATGGATATTGGTCTGCCCCTCGGGCGGCTCGTATTTCCACTCTCTCGGCACCAGCACGACGCCGGCATGGCTCTCGCGCTGCGCCTTCAGGTATTTCGCACTGTTCAGGAACGACACTTCGTTGCGCTGCGCCAGTTTCAGGGAATTGACCGCGTTGACCACGGTGTCCGGATTGCCGACGACTGTGCCGCGGACGATCTCGGCAAGCTCGGATGCCTTGTATTCTTTGTTCATTTCGAAAATCTCTCCTGTTCGATGAGTTGTAGTGTTCTGCTGGTAAACCTTATTTTTCGGACGCTGCGGCAGCCCCGGCGACCGGGTCCTTCGCGTTCTTGCGGTAGCCGCGGTTCAGGTCCTGAATGATGGAATCGGTGATATCGAGCCCGGGCTGGATGTAGACGACGAACCCGACGTCGTTCAGGGATTCGCCGGACTGGTCCAGAACGATCGTGTAGCCTTCGAGCACGGCCTTGTTGTGCACGGCCTTGCGGATTTCCTCGACCACCTCGTTGCGCAGTTTCGTGTACATGTCGCGGATTTGCGTCTTGCGGCTCTCGGAATAGCTGGTCATCTCCTGCTCCTTCAGCTTCAGCGACTCGTACAGCTGCTGGGCCTTCTGGCGCTTGTTCTCGCGCTCCGCGCCGGAGAACGCGATGTTCTGCGAGTCGTCGCGGGCGGCTTCGTACTGCTTCCGCAGGTTCTGGTACTGCTGGTTGAGCTGGTTGGAATACTCCTTGAAGACCTCCATCTGCTGGTTGAGCTTGATCTCGATGGTCTTGGTCTTCTCGTATTCCTGGAATGCCTTCTGCATGTCGATCACGGCGATTTTCAGCTCGGCGGCATGCGCGCCGGCTGCCAGGGACAATGCCAGCGCCAGTGCGGCGATGATTCGTTTCATGGTCTCGTTCTCCTTTCGGTCGCCGACGGCACACGGACGCGCCGCCGGAAAAAAAAGTTCTCTTTAAAGATAGAGCATGTCTTGAAATATACAAACTCAACACGTATTTTAAAGCGGTTTTTTTCACTTTTTTTTTGGAGTTTTCGCCCTATGAATCCCGATCCCATCCAGTCAGCGGCGGACATCATCGCCGAAAAAAAGAATATGCTGATCTTCACCGGCGCCGGCGTCTCGGTCGAAAGCGGCATCCCGCCGTTCCGCGGCGCGGGCGGCCTCTGGCAGCAGGTGAACCCGGATTTCTTCGAGATCGACCATTTCATGCGGCATCCGGTGGAGTCGTGGAACCGCATCCGCTCCATCTTCTACGACCTCTGGGGCAAGTCCGCCCCGAATCCCGCCCACCTCGCGTTCGCCGAGCTCGAAAAGATGGGCGTCGCATTCTCGCTCGTCACGCAGAACATCGACAACCTCCACCAGATGGCGGGGTCGAAGAACGTGATCGAATTCCACGGCACGCTCGGACGCCTCCGCTGCACCGCGTGCTCGTTCTCCGGCCCGCCGACGCCCGACCTCCTCGCGGGCAATCCGCCTTCCTGCCCGAAGTGCGCCGCACTGCTGAAGCCGGACATCGTCTTCTTCGGCGAATCCATCCCCGAACACGCCATGGAGCAGTCGTTCGCGGACGCCGAATCGTGCAGCGTGTGCCTCGTCAGCGGGACCACCGGCGAGGTCATGCCCGCCTGTATGGTGCCGCACACCGCGAAACGACGCGGCGCGGTCGTCATCGAGGTCAACCCGGACAAATCCGCATTCACCGGGCACATCACGGACATCTATCTCCGCGGCAAGGCCGGCGAGATCATGCCGCAGCTCCTCGCCGAAGTCCAAAAACGCCTCGCAGAATGATCCGTTCCGGCCTCCCCATCGACGCGGTCCTGCCGCAGATCGCGGACGCCGCGCACGACTGCCGCCCGCTGATCGTCTCGGCGGAACCCGGTGCGGGCAAGAGTACCGTCGTGCCGCTCGCCCTGCTCGAACCGGGCGTCCTGCCGCCGGGGAAGATCATCATGCTGGAGCCGCGCCGCATCGCCGCGCGTGCCGCAGCCCGGCGCATGGCATCGCTGTTGAGCGAACCCCCGGGGAAGACCGTCGGCTACCGCACCCGATTCGAGACACTCGTTTCCGCGGAGACGCGTGTCGAGGTCGTGACCGAAGCGCTGCTCACGCGCATGCTTCAGAACGACCCGTCGCTCGAGGGCGTCTCCGCTGTCATTTTCGACGAATTCCACGAACGCAGCATCCATGCCGACCTCGCGCTCGCGCTGACGCTCGACGCACGCTCCGTCCTGCGCGACGATCTTCGCATCATGCTCATGTCCGCCACGCTCGACGCCGCATCCGCCGCAAATCTGCTCGGCGGGAACGCCGCGGTCATCCATGCGCCGGGCCGGTGTTTCGAGGTCGGAGTGAACTATGCGCCGCTGAAACCCGGCGCCCCGGTCGAACCGCACGCCGCCTCGGTCGTGCTGGACGCCATGCGCTCACACGACGGCCACGCGCTCGTCTTTCTCCCCGGCGAAGCGGAGATCCGCCGCACCGCCGCCAACCTCGCATCCATGCGGCACGATTTCGAGGTCCTTCCGCTTTACGGTTCGCTCTCCGCGGCCGAACAGGACCGCGTGTTCTCCGAGGCGGACCGCCGCCGCATTATTCTCGCCACCCCGGTCGCGGAAACCAGCATCACCATCCCCGGCATCCGCATCGTCGTCGATTCCGGCCTCGCCCGCATGCCATTCTTCTCCCCCGCGTCCGGCATGGACCAGCTCCGCACGGTCAGGATTTCGAAGGCATCCGCCGAACAGCGCCGCGGGCGTGCCGGACGCACCGCGCCGGGCGTCTGCATCCGCCTCTGGCACGAATACGAACAGAACGCCATGCCGGATTTCGCCCCGCCGGAGATCGAACACGCCGACCTCACCGAACTTGCTCTGGAGCTCGCACAGTGGGGGGTTGTCCGTGAAAAGGCCGCCGCCCTGCCCTGGATGACCCCGCCGCCCGAAGTCAAGCTCGACTATGCGTTCGACCTGCTGACCGGGCTCGGCGCGGTCTCCCCCGAGACCGGCCAGATCACGCCGCACGGGAAGCTCCTGCACCGCCTGCCCGTGCATCCGCGCCTCGCGAACGCCATCCTCTTCGCGGACGCCCACGGACTCCGCCGGGAGGCGCTTCAGGTCGCCGCGATCCTCTCCGACCGCGACCCGCTCGTCGACCCGCAGACCGCCGACCTCGCCGAACGCTTCGCCGTGCTCGATAAAGCTTCCGCACTCCCTGCGGACCGGCAGACGGTTTCCCGTATCCGGCAGGCCGTCGCCCAGCTCGAAGCCGCTTTGCCTCATGCCGCATCCGCAGACGCAAAAACGAGACAAGCGGACGTCGCCATAGTAATCGCCGCGGCCTACCCGGACCGCATCGCCCGACGGCGCACTGGCGGCGACCGCCCCGAATACATGCTCTCCAACGGACTGGCCGCGAAGCTCGGCGCGCGCGACCCGCTCCGCGATTCCGAATATCTCGCCGTGGCGGATTCCGGCGGGCTCTCCGGCCAGCCGACGATCCGCCTCGCGCTCCCGCTCGACATCGACGCGCTTGAGGCCGCCCTGCCCGACCTCTTCCGCACGCGCCGCGAAACGGTCTGGGACGACGATGCGCTGTGCGTGCGCGTGTTCAATGTGAAGTCGGTCGGCTCGCTGACGGTCGAACGCAAACCGGCGACGCTCCGCCCCGACGACGACACGGCATCGCTCCTCATCGCCGCCGTCCGCAAACGCGGATTCGCCTCACTCGGCATTTCTCCGGCTCAGCTCAAATTCCTCCGCCGCATCCAGTTCCTGCACGCGCACGGCTGCGAGGGCTTCCCGGACAGCTCGGAACAGCACCTGCTCGACACGCTCGAAGACTGGCTCGCGCCGCACCTCGACGGCATCAGCCGCCTCGACAAGCTCGCCTCGCTGGATTACCGAGCCATCTTCTCCGCCATGCTCCCGCCGAAGGCGCAGTCCACGCTGAACTCGCTCGCGCCCGAACGCTTCGAGGTTCCGAGCGGCTCGCACATCGCCATCGACTATTCCGACCCGGCCGCGCCCATGGTCCGCGTGAAGCTGCAGGAAGTCTTCGGCCTCGCGCATTCGCCGAAGATCGCGGGCGGACGCGTCCCGCTCGTGTTCGACCTGCTGTCGCCCGCCATGCGGACCGTGCAGATCACGCGGAACCTGGACGAATTCTGGGACGGCTCGTATTTTCTGGTGCGGAAGGACATGCGCGGCCGCTACCCGAAGCACAACTGGCCCGAGGATCCGCGCACCGAGCCCCCTTCCCGCTCCAGCATCAAGCGCCCGAAAAAAGGCTGAACCCGCGCGCCTGTTCCCGGATTCACCGGAAAACATCATCTGACAACGACAACAGGATCGACAAGACCGAGAGGACTGATATGTCATATTCGGCCTATTCGTCCTATCTCTCCCCCTATCTGTTATACCTCGCCAGACACGCTGCCTGACATTTCTTTTTTCCCCCCTGCCATTCGCGTCTCGCGGTAAATGGGAAAAAAGGTCGAGCGCAAGCGAGCTTACCGAGGCTCGCGAATGCGAGCCCCCAGCGAAGCGGCAAGTCTGTTCCGTTCTTGATTCCGAATAGAACTCACTTCCCCAGAACTTCCTTCAGTTCCGGGGAGAAGATCCGGCTTTGGACCATTTGGTAAAGATGCTCGTCCTCGGGCGCCGCGACGGCCGCGCGGCAGAACCACAAATACGCCGCGTCGAAATCCTTCTTCACCCCGACGCCGTTTTCATAGCAGTCCCCGAGCTTGAACATCGCCCGCGCATCGCCCCGGTCCGCCGCCCGGCGCAACCACTTGACGCCCTCGCGCGGTTTCTCCTCGACGCCGATCCCGGATAGATACCAGCTGCCGAGCATGAGCATCGCCATCGTATGGCGCTGATCCGCGGCCTTACGAATCCATTTGGCCGCCGTCGCGCGGTTCCGCCGCACGCCAATGCCGAACGCATAGCATCTGCCGAGTTCGAACTGCGCCTCGGCGAACCCCTGTTCCGCCGCCATGCGATACCATTTGACCGCTTCCGCCGCGTCCCTGCCGACACCGTCGCCGGACTCATAGCACTTGCCGACCCGGCACATCTCCTCCGCAGCATTCGCCTTCAAATCCTGAAACTCCCGCTCGTCCATTAGAACTATCATCCATTCTTGGAAACGGCATCAATAACCTTGCAAACTTCCTCTTCGGAGACGTATGCCCCCTGAATGCGTTCGAGTTTGGCGCCATTGGACGGATTGAAGAGCATGTCGCCGGCACCAAGCAGTTTTTCCGCACCGGAACAGTCCAGGACAACGCGACTGGACACGCTGTCAATGACGCGAAATGCGATCTTGGTCGGGATGTTTGCTTTGACAAGGCAGGTAATTACATTTTTTCTTGTTGCCGACGTCATTGCGACAAGGTGGATGCCAACAGCACGTCCCATCTGGGTAATGCGGCAGATACTCATCTCCACTTCGTTCTTGGCATCCGACATCATGAGGTCGGAAAGCTCGTCGACGATGACGACTATGATCGGAAGCCTTTGCGGGATCACATTTCCTTCATCGTCAAGAATCGGTTGCGGATCGGGCGGTCTGGAATTGAACCCAGCCAGAGTTTTCATTTTGACCTTCTTCAGCACCATGATGCGTCGTTCCACCTCGTCCATAGCCCATTGGAGAGCAAGCCGAGCCCTTTCCGGGTCGTTCACAACAGGCATAATAAGATGCGGAATGGAACTGTACATTTCAAGTTCAATGACCTTCGGGTCAATCATAATGAACTTCAGCTCGTCCGGGGAGAACCGGAAAAGCAAACTCATGATGAACGTGTTCATGTAGACGGACTTGCCTGAGTCGACGGTCCCAGCAATCAGCAGATGGGGAGCCTTGGCAAGGTCAAACATGGCGACCTTTCCTTGAGTGTTGCGGCCAAGCAGGATCGGGATGGCGGTTTTCGAACTGGTCCATTCCTTCGATTCGAGGAGCGGACGTAGATAAACGGTGTTCGGAACCTTGTTCGGCACCTCGATTCCGACGGCGTTCTTACCGGGGATGGGGGCTTGAATGCGAATGCTTTCGGCTTCCAGCGCCATGACTATGTTATCTTCGATTTTTTTGATTCTATCGACTTTGACGCCGGGCGAAGGCGAGATCTCGAACTGCGTAACGCGCGAACCAACATGAACTGCGGAAACAAAGGCGTCGATTTTTAAGCTCGCCAGAAGCTTTTCCAGACGGTCTTTGGCATCCTGAATGGATGCTTCGTTCACCTGATTGTTTTCATCGTCGTGGCAATCCAGCAATTCCGGGCTCGGCAGGCTGTATTTCTTTCCGACTTTTTCTATGTTTTTATCCATAAAACACCTTTCTTTCAACAGATTAATTGTCTATACGTGAAGGACAAAAATCGAAGAAGGGACACGTCTCTCCATCTTTTTTGCATTTCTGCCCTTGGGCATCGCAAAAAATGCTACCAACATACCAACATGGATAATCAAAAATCCCCGGGTATTCAGGGTTAATTGCGCGAGCCATATATACGGTGCTTGTCTTTTTTTTGTCTGAACTAAAATCATGGTCAAAAGACGTTAATCCAAGGCGTTGAAAAACACGAACGGTATGAACGTCTGGTGAAATATCAATGCTGCTCTTATCTTTTATTTTTATTCCAAATTGACGAACAAGGATATTTGTTGCCATTGTTGCGATTTTCAATCCAACACCATCAAATTGCATAAAACGATAGATCATCATGCCACTGGAAGGTTTATCGTTCCAGATTCTGCTGGCATCTCCGTCATATTGGTTTTTAATTTTCTTGACAGCATGGCAGAAATACCCCGCCATTTGTTTTTTATAGTGGTGTTTGACATATCGTCTGAATATTTCATGGATGTCATTCTCTGAATCTCCTAAAAAATCAATATCAAATCTTCCAAGATTATCAAACACAATTTTTGGAATCCGCCACGCATTCTCAGCTTTGATTTGCCGATCCATCACACAGGCAAGAACAAAAGCGTGAGGATAATACCCTAAAGGATTTAAAATCTCATTTACATCATCTTCCCCCTTGATAAAATGAACTCTTTGTCCCTCTTCCTCAAATTGCCTTTGTGCAAACTGAAGAAGTGCTTTCGCGGTCTCTTCGGAAAAAGACTGTTTTTCAAGTTTATCTTCGCACATGGTTTCATCCTTTCTTTTGGGGGGTTCCAGCGGAAGCCGGTATTGGGGTAATGAAATATTGTGGGATAGTTTTGCTAAACCATAGCACAGGGAGTATGACATCTTTTGTCATACCGGACATTTTCCGCAGTATTTTTCGAAGAAGCTGTGGGGTTCAGGCGGAAATGGTCGGAAAGAGACAAAAAAAGCCGGACGTTCCCCGTGCGTGAAAACGTAGGTTCCGCCAAGAACCCGCTCCAGAAACGACGAAGAAACGCCCAGCAAAAAAGACACAATGGTCCTTGCTGGTGTATTTCGATTTCTGGAGCAAAAGAGCTGATTTTGAAACTTGGCGGATTCACGTTTTCTTTTGCTGAAATAACCGATGTAATGAGCTTGGAAAGCGGATTTCGCGGGGCGGAATCCGTTTCCAAAACACAATTTACACCCTGCCGAGGGAAAATCAAGCCGTTTTTCCGCCTTTTTTGGAGATTTTATGAGATGGAAGGGGAAAGAGACGCTTTGCGTCACGCTTCGCTGGGGGGCGGCTCCGCCGCCTCGGTGGCCTCGCTTAAGCTCGGCAACAGTTTTGTTTACCGCGAGGCGCGCACGGCAGAGTTGTTTGATTGAGGAAAGATTATTCTTTACCGAAGAAAGCAAGTACAGAAATGATGTGAACTGGTCGAATAGGTCGAATGAGACCTATATGTCATATACGATCTATCAGCAGAAATGAAGGAAAACCTCTGTTCGCGCCTGCGGTCGCGGCGCTCACTTCTCCGGGGAGTCGAGCAGGACAATCCCGGCGGTCGTGCAGCCTCCTGTCTGTCGCGGCAACCCGAAGCGGAAGGGCGCGCCGATCACTTCTCCGGGGAGTCGAGCAGGACAATCCCGGCGGCACACACAACCTTATCTACCGCGGAGCCCCAAAGCGGATAATCTTGTCCGCCGCTCACTTCTCCGGGGAGTCGAGCAGGACGATCTCGGCGGTGACCGGGAAATGGTCCGACGACGCGAGGCCGTTGCGGAAGTCGTTGATCGTGCCGTGGGACAGCACGCGCACGCGGTCGTTCACGAAGATAAAGTCGATCGGCTTCCGGAAACTCCGCTCCTTGCGGTTCACATGGAAATCGTGGAACGTCTCGTCGCCCGCGCCGTAATGGTCGGTCTCGGACACGTCGCGCGCATTTTTCAGCACGCCGAGCACGCGCCGCACGGGCATCTCATCGGCGGTGGAGTTGAAGTCGCCGGTCAGGATGAACGGGTATTTTTCGATCATGGGCGCAAGGCGCGTCAGGATCACGTTCACGCCCTGGATCCGCGCCATGGCGCTTCGGTGGTCGAGGTGCGTATTCGCGATCACGAAGCGTTTCCCGGTCCGTCGGTCCAGCAGAAGCCCCCAGGTGCAGATGCGCGGCAGCGAGGAATCCCACGCGGAGGAGCCGGGCGTAGTCGGATCGGCGGAGAGCCAGAACGTCTCCTGCGAGATCACCTCGAAGCGTTCCGGGTCGTAGAAGACGGCGTTGTGCTCGTCGCCCTTGCGTTTGTCGCGTCCGACGCCGAAATAGCCGAACTTGAGCGCTTCCTTCAGGTCGCTGATCGGCCCCGCCAGCGTCTCCTGCGTGCCGATGAGCTCGAACCGGTTCTCGCGGATGGTCTGCACCATGCGCGGCAGGCGGTCGCGCCACGAGTTCGGCGAACGGTCGTTCGGGCCGCGCACGTTGTAAGTCGCCACATGGATCAAATCCTTCTTCGCATCGGCGTCCGCCTTCGAGATCTGCGCGCCGGGAAGCTCCAGCGCCGCGATCACGCTCAAAGCCGCACACGCGGCGACCATCAGCACGGCGGACAAGCCGCCCGATTTCGCACAAAAAAATCTCTTCATGGGACGCTCCTCTCCCCGTTGGTTTCACTCATCGCATCATCGGACGCCGTCGTAACGAGCGGCAGCAGGTCACGGCGGCCGTTCTGACCGATTTCGGCCTCCCGGACGCTCCTGACATCCAGATCCGCCGCCCCGTCCGCCAGGATCGCGCGCACGCGCTGCCCCGCCTGAAGCCCGCCGACGCCCGTGATCTGCCGTCCCGTGCCGGGTTCCGCCAGATAAACATAGCCCTGCTTCAGGATCCTGAAGGGGTCGTAGGCATCAAGTTCGGCGCGGACGCGTTCCAGCCGGTGTGTCGCAGCATCGGCGCGGCGCGTCAGCGCGACCGAGGCGGACTGCATCAGCATGTCCACGCGCTGCATGCGCTCCAGCGCCAGGCGCATGGAGTCGCGGAACACCTTCGAGCCCATCACCTGTGCGAGCCGCCCGGCGGACCGCTCCACTGCGTACGAAGCGGCGGTATTCATCCTCAGGCGCAGGGCGTCGAGGGAGTCCAGCAGGACGCGTTTCTCGGGGACCAGCTGTTCCGCCGCCCCGCTCGGAGTCGGCGCACGCATGTCGGCGGCGAAGTCCGAGATCGTGAAATCGATCTCGTGCCCGACCGCGCTCACGACCGGGATCGCCGAGGCATAGATCGCACGCGCCAGCACCTCTTCGTTGAACGGCCACAGGTCCTCCATCGAACCGCCGCCTCGGGTGAGCACGATCACGTCCACGCCGCCCGCCCGGTTGAAGAACCGCACCGCGCGCGCGAGTTTTTCCGCCGCGCCCTTCCCCTGCACGGGGGCGGGACAGAGGCGGATTTCGAGGTTGGGGAACCGCGCGAGCGCGATCTTCATGAAATCCTTCACGGCGGCGCCGGAGGGCGAGCTGATGACGCCGATGCGGCGGGGCAGGAACGGGATCGGTTTCTTGTGCTCCGGGTCGAAGATCCCCTCGGCGGCCAGTTTCTCCTTCAGCACGGCGAACTGCCGGTGCAGGTCCCCCACGCCGCACATGCGCATCTTCTTGATGTAGAACTGGTAATCGCCCCGCTGCGTGTAAAGGGAGAGCGAGCCGAACACCTCCACCTGGTCGCCGACCTTCAGGCCGAGCTTCCGGCAGACTTCGGACCCGCTGAAATACACCGCGCGCACCTGCGATGACGCATCCTTCAGCGTCAGGTAGACATGCCCGGACCGGTACGGATTGTACGAGCCGACCTCGCCGGTCAGCCAGATGGGACGGAACGACTCCTCCAGGACCGTCTTGACCACGCCGTTCAGCTCGGTGACAGTCCAGGGGCGTTCCTCTCCGGCCGAGCCGGACGATTGTTCCGGTTCATTCCACATCGCCGTCCTGTTCCTCCGAGCCGGGCAGGATGGCTCCGCAGCTCACGATGAGGCGCATGGCGTCGGACACGCTCATATCGAGCATGATGCACTCGTCGCGCGGGATGAACATCAGGAATCCGCTTGTCGGGTTCGGCGTGGTCGGCATGAAGACGCTGATCAGGTCGCCTTTTTCGAGGCGGCGGGCGACCTCGCTGTTTTCCGTCGTGTTCTCATTTGTCATGAACCCGATGGCATAGCAGCCCTTGCGGGGGTATTCGATCAGGACGACCTGCCGGAACATGTTGCCCGATTTCGACGACATGATCGTGTCGCCGATCTGCTTGCAGGTCGAATAGATGAAGTTGACGAGCGGGACTTTCAGCAGCAGGGCCTGCGCCTTTGCGATGACCTTGCGCCCGATGGTGATCTTCATCAGGACGCCCAGGAAGAACAGGAATGCCAGGATCGCGACCAAAGCCAGCACGCGGATGATCTGCGTGCGCCAGAAGGGCGGCAGTTCGGACATCAGCCCCAGGGAGTCCGCGAGCGTCAGCCCCCAGCCCGTGAGGCGAGAATAAAGATACCATGCGACCCAGAGAGAGAGGAATATCGGCACTGCCACAAGGATGCCGGTCACGATCATGTTGCTGAAGAACTGGAAATGCTTCTTCGAGGGAGCTTTCTTATCTGTTTTATTGAGCTCTGCTTTATTCGGCATCGGTCGTATCTCCTTCCTCTTCCGGGATCCGTTCAAGTTTCAGTTTCCGCACGGTACGGGAATCCGCCTCCAGGATGGTTGCGCGGTACTTTCCCGGCTCCTCATACGTCTCGCCGGCACGCGGAATGCGGCCGAACATGGCGCAGATGTAGCCGCCGATGGTATCGGCTTCCTCGGAATCGTCGATCCCGGTCCCCGCCAGAGTATTCACGTCGTCCACGGGCGTGCGTGCGTCCAGGATCACGGACCCGTCCTCCAGGCAGACCGGCTGTTCCTCGAAATCCTCTTCGGTATCGTATTCATCATGGATCTCGCCCACGATCTCCTCGATGATATCCTCGAACGTGACGACACCCGAGGTCCCGCCATATTCGTCGATGATGACGGCGAAATGATTGCTCGTACGCTTGATCTGGCGAAGCAGATCGGAGACATCCTTGGTCTCCGGGATGAAGATCGGAGGGCGCGCAAGTTCGGCCAGGGTCCGCCCCTCCAGACTGTGTTCGTCGATGAAGTCCTTTGCATACAGGATGCCCTTCACGTCGTCCAGGTTCGCGCCGTAGACGGGGATGCGGCTGTGGCCGGACGTAACGAAGACCTTCTTGGCCTCCGCGACGCTCGCGGAAGCCGGGATCGCCTCCAGGTCGACGCGCGGCGTCATGATCTCGCGGACTTTCATCCCGCCAAGCTCCAGGATGCCGCGGATCATCTTTTTTTCCTCTTCCTCCAGGCCGTCCGCGCCGTCCTCGTCCGCGCCGTCCACCAGGCTCATGATCTCGTCTTCGGCGGAGGCGAGTTCGTCGGGGGCGTCCGCCCGGTGCCAGTCATCGCCCGCCGTCGTGACTTTTTCGATCAGTGTGGCGAGCGGACGGAAGAAACGGCTGGCGACAATCGGGATCGTGAATTTCAGGACGGCCAGGTCGAACCGCAGCAGCACCAGCCGGGCTGCCAGTTCGGAAATCACGGTCAGGATCGTGACCGCCGCCATGATGACCAGCCAGCCCCATCGGTGCGCGAATTCCGGTGCCACGGCGCCTGTCCACTCCGTGGCGAGCACACCGGCGAACGCCGCCAGAATGCACAGGATCAGTTTCAGCACGGCGCGGATGGATTCCTCGCGGTCATGCCAGCCCTCCAGTCTTTCCGCGAACTTGCGGTCGCGTTCCGCGACCTTCAGAATGCGTCCTCCGGTCAGCGAGGAAAACGCCTCGAACGCGGCGGTGATCCAGAGATACAGGACGGAGCAGACAATGAAGAGCACCAGGTTCATTCGGCGTCTTCCTTATATTCCATTGCGGGGATGAGACCGGCCCTGCGGAGTCCGGCCATCACGCGCCTTTCCGCGCGGCGCATCACGCGCTTCGCCTTCGGATTCAGGTCGTCGTACCCGGCCGCATGAAGCAGTCCGTGCGCCACATAGAGCGCCACCTCCTCCGCATACGGCAGGTTGCGTTTCAGGGCCTGTTCAAGGGCGACGGCAGGGCAGACGATGAGTTCGACGGAGGGATCCGCGTCGCCGCAGTCGTTCGCTTCGTCCGCGTTCGCTTCGTCCGCGAATCCCGGATCGTCTTCCGCGCGGTAATCGAAGCTGATGACGTCCGTCGGGCCGTGATGTCCCAGAAACTCCTCGTTCACGCGCGCGATGCCCGCCGGGGACAGGAACGAGACGCAAATGCCGCCGGGCACGTCGTGAAGCCCGGCAAGCTCCGCCGCCGCGGCAGTCATCCTGCGGAGCCGGATCCGGGAAGGCGCGGGGAATCGTCTCCCCGCACGCCAGATGGTGACCGCCTTCATGCTTTCTTCTCCCCGGCCGGGTCCGTCTTCACTCTCGAATAGGAAACCCGCGTATGGTTCATGGATTTGAGGGTCTTCAGAAACGATTCCCGTATCCGCGTGAGCTGTTCCAGCGTGATGCGGGCGGCATCCAGCTGTTTGCGCAGGAGTTTGCCGTTGAATATCTCTTCCACCTTGGCACGCACTTTCTCCTCGGTCGGGTCGGACAGGGAACAGACAGCCGCCTCGCAGCAATCCGCCAGCATCAGGATCACGCACTCGAGTTCCTCCGGCAGAGGGCCGGGATAACGGAACGGCGCTTCAGAGGGAGTCTTCCCCGTGCGCTCCTTTTCCTTTTCATAGAAGGTCGAAATAAAATCGTCGCCGTGATGGCATTCGATGGCGCGCCGGATCGGAGTTTTCAGCTTATAGCGTTTCGCCAGCTGCACGCCGAATTCCACATGGCAGCGGATGATCTCCGCGCTCTCCGCCGGATTCAAATCCTTGTACATGTCCCTGCCGTTCGAATTCTCCGTGAACATCTCCGGCGAGGCGAGCTTTCCGACGTCGTGGAAAAGCGCGTACGCCTGCGCCTTCAGCGAGACGCCGCCCACGCAGTTCGCCGCCTCTTCCGCCAGCAGCGCCACTCGTTCGCAGTGGTGGTAGGTGCCGGGCGCCTCCATCTGCAGTTTCTTCAGCAGAGGATGGTTCCGGTCGGTCAGCGACAGGTACGACATGTTGCTCGTCACGTCCAGCACGGTCTCCAGCGCGATGATCAGTGCGCCGGAGAGCATCGCGGTCAGCAGCCCGGAAGTCAACGGCACGGCCAGGCTGAATCCCAGCCGGTTCCAGTCGTGCATCTGCACGATCGTGAGGAAGTCGGGATTCTGCTGGAAGATCAGCGAAGCCAAGCACATCGTGACCGCACAGGCGAGGAACGACCGGACGAAGTATTTCTTGTAGTCGTAGACCTGGCGCACCGCCGCGGTGCCGACGGCGCAGACGAAAAGTCCCGTCGCAAAGGCGGGGAACGAGAAATCCAGCGCCACGGACGACACGCCCGCCACGAACAGCCCCGCGAACACCGCCGACCGTCCGCTGTAGATCGAGGCGATCACCAGCGCGGGCAGAGCCAGCGGCATCGCCAGGTACAGCGGGACAACCGGATACCCCTTGCCGAGCGCGAAATCGTTGTACATCTCCATGAACAACCGGTTGCACAGCAGCGAGAAGATCACCACGAAGCCGATCAGCCAGATCGAACGGTTGTTGCCGACGAGTTCCGGGTGGACGCGCAGGATGAAAATGCAGGAAAGCACGATCAGGAGCGCCACGAGCATCGTCTTCTGGAAAAGGTTGCTCCAGGTGCGCTGTTCACGGAGATACTCGTTGTAGCGGATCTGGTACGCCTTGTAGATCTCCGCCTGCTCCTCGGTCAGTTTTTCGTTCTTATGGATCAGGATCATGTCCTTCTTGTACTGGATTTCCGGCTCGCGGCGTTCCTTCGGGATCTCCAGAAACTCCCGGTCCATGCGTTGTCTGGTCAGATCTTCGTCGTATGTCAGGTTGCCGTTCGCATACAGGTCCCGGAAAAACCGCATGAGCGTTTCTTCGTAGGGATAACGCTGGTCAAAGGACACTGTGGACAGAAGGGAGTTCACGGTCTGCGCCGCGGCAAGATCCGGCGTCGGGAGGTCGCTGACCTTGAACGGCCCGAGATCCCGTCCGTCGGAATCCAATATCATCGCGTTCATCTGCGCATTGACCGCCCTGGCGCCGTCGCCCTCGGACAGTTCGCCGGTGAACGGCTGCGACTTCTTCTGTTCCTCCACGGTCGCGATGCCGCCGAGGACGATCTCCTTCACCTGCGCGGCGGCCTTTGCCTTCCGGGTGTCGTCAAGCGCCGTCTGCCGGAGGAAATTATAGAGAAGCGCCGGAATCCCCTGCACGAACGACACCATTTCAAGAGTCTCCGGATCGGGGTTCTCCGGGGCGGCATAGGGCTTATGCTCCTCTTCAAGAGCGTTTCTGCGCGAGATCTCCTGCATCAGGAGCTCATACCCTTTCAGGATCTTATCCGAGCGTTCCCGGTCGTACTGGAAATAACGCGGAAACTCCATCGCGAACTTCTGAAAAACAAGATTCGCCTCTTTTTTGTTCTGATAGGAAAAATCGCAGACGGCTTCGATGTCCTGCGTGGCCTGCGATCCTTTTTCGATCGACGGCAGGTCGCTCTGGCTCGGGATCCAGAGCAATGCCACGCCTGCGCCGAAGACCATCAGGATCATCAGCAGGGACACGATCAGCGAATGCTGCAGCCATGTGCCGATCCGTTCGAAAAACTCTTTTCTGCTTTTCCTTTCTCCAGCCATTGCTTCAGTCCTTTCTTTCTTTTCCGTGCTTCTCATAGGCGCGGATGATCTTTTCCACAAGCGGATGCCGTACCACATCCCGCGTGTCGAAACGGCAGACCTGCACGCCGTCGATGTCCGCCAGACAGTCCAGCGCATGCGGGAGGCCGGACTGTCCGTGCGGGATATCCGCCTGCGACGGATCGCCGCAGACCACGCACTTGGAGTGGAATCCCAGGCGGGTAAGGAACATGAACATCTGTTCGTTGGACGCGTTCTGCGCTTCGTCCAGGATCACGAACGCATGGTTCAGCGTCCGTCCGCGCATGAATGCCAGCGGCGCGACCTCGATCACGCCGCGCGACATCAGCTCCTCGGCGGCGGCGTAATCCATCATTTCGTGAAGCGCGTCGTGCAGAGGACGCAGATACGGATTGATCTTCTCCTGAAGCGTGCCGGGCAGGAAGCCGAGGTTCTCCCCGGCTTCGACCGCGGGGCGCGTCAGGACGATGCGGTTGTACTTCCCCGCGACGAGCAGGGAGACCGCCATCGCCATGGCCAGATAAGTCTTGCCGGTCCCGGCCGGGCCGACGCCGAACACCAGGTCCTTGCCTCGCATGGCACGCAGATATGCCAGCTGGTTCGGAGACCGCGCGGAAACATCCTTTTTCCCGGGGCCGACGGTGACGCGTTCGGCGAAATACGTGCCGAGGTCCTGTTCGCGGCCCTCGCGCCACGCGTCAAGCGCCAGGTCGAATTCGGATTGATCCAGGCAACGCGCACGCTCTTTTTGAAGCCGGCGGAGTTCCCGGAGGAACCCCTCGCCCCGGCCGTCGGCGGTATCCTTCACGGACATCGCCCAGGATTCGCGCGCGGCGAACTTCACGCCGAGGCTGTATTCCGCGGCGGCGAGGTTTCCGGTCAGGTTCCCGGCGAACGCCGATTCCAGCGTGCCCGGACTGTCGAAATAGACGCGCCCTCCTCCGTTTTTACTGTCGGGGGAAGCGCCGTCGGGAGCCTGTTCCGTGGATTGCATAAAAGATGTGATTACTTCGAAGAAACGGGGGCTTTCTTCACGGCCGGGATCACGAGCTTCATCCCCGGCTTCAGGAAATTCGGCTTCCCGTTCAGGAGTTCTTTGTTTGCGTCGAAGATGATCTCCCACGCGGTGCCGTCGTGGTAAAGCGCCTTGGCGATCACGGAGAGGGAGTCGCCGTCCTTCACGACATATTCCGTGGAGGCCTGGTCGGGATCCGCGACAAGCTTCTCGCGGACCGGCTTGGCGGGTTCTTTGGCAGCGGCCTCCTTATCCTTGGCGGGTTCGTCCTTGATGCCCTTCGCGGCGCGGACTTCCGCCCTGCGCTGCGCCATGATGTCGTCATTGGTCATCACATTGATTTTTTCGACTCCGGCGGACTTGCAGAAACCGATGGCGGCGTCCAGATCGGCGGAAGCGGAAGACGGACGGGCGTAAAGGATCACGGCGATGTCCTTATTGGCCTTGGCGGCGTCGCCGAGGGCGCCCTTCAGCGCGGCGGCATTCACGCGTTCGCCGTTGACGGCATAGACGCCGTCGACTCCGGCTTCAGCCGGGAACACATCGACGCGCATGAATTTCGCGGGGGCGGAGGGCTTGACTTCGACCGGAGCGGGCTCCTGGTCCTGAACCTTCGGCCTGGCGGCCTCGGGCGTCTCATCCACCTTCTTTACGGGCGCGGTTTTTTCGGTGTTCTCATTGGCCGCGACGACTGCGACCGTCTCCTTGCCGTCGACGGGACGGGGTTCCCCGAACGCCTCGGCATAGGCGGGATTCCCGTCCGGCATCTCCTCGGGGGGCTGCCAGTCGGGATAGGAGGACTGGATTCCGGGGGTCCAGGCTTCGGCGTTTTCGTCATCCGGCGGCGGCACGTTGGAGGCACAGGAGACAAGAGCGAACATAGCGGCGAACGAAACTGCGAGCGAAAGCGATTTCATAAGGAACCTCCGAAAAAGATATTGATTAAGTTTGACTGAAAAACAAAACGGGGCGTTTCGAATCCGGTTGCGGTCATTTGCAGCGGCGAAGCGCGATCACGCCGTTGTGTCCGCCGAACCCGAGATTGGTGTTCATGGCCACCTCGACCTTGCGTTCCCGCGCGGTGTTCGGCGTATAGTCCAGGTCGCATTCGGGATCCGGGGTGGTATAGTTGATCGTCGGCGGGATGATGCCGGTCTCGATGGCCTTCGAGGCGATGATGGTCTCGAAACCGCCGGCGGCGCCGAGTCCGTGCCCCATGGCACCCTTGGTGCTGCTGATCGCCATCTTGTAGGCATGGTCCCCGAACAGCGTCTTGATCGCCTGGGTTTCGCAGAGGTCGTTGAGGTGCGTGCTGGTGCCGTGGGCGTTGATGTAGTCCACGTCTTCCGGGTTCAGCCCGGCATTGTCCAGCGCCATCTGGAATGCGCGCATGCCGCCGGAACCGCCGGGAATGGGCGCGGTCATGTGGAACGCGTCCCCGGTGGCGCCGTATCCGACCACTTCACAGTGGATATGGGCGCCGCGCTTCACGGCATGTTCATACTCCTCAAGGATGAGGATGCCGGCGCCCTCGGACATCACGAACCCGTCGCGGTCGCGGTCGAACGGACGGCTGGCGAGCTCGGGGGTGTCGTTAAAATGGGTGCTCATGGCCTTCATGGAGCAGAATCCTGCATAGCCGAGGCGGGTGATGGAGGACTCCGCGCCGCCGGTGACCATCATATCCGCGCGTCCGTCGGCGATCGCGTCGAAGCTCGCGCCGATGGCGTGCGTCGCGGTGGAACAGGCGGAGACGACCGAGAAATTCGGGCCGCCCGCGCCGCAGCGGATGGAAATCATGCCGGAGGCCATATTCGTAATGATGGACGGAATCATGAAGGGCGAGACGAAGCGCGGCCCCTTGGTCAGGAGCACGGAGCACTGGCTCTCGATGGTGTGCAGGCCGCCGATGCCGCTGCCGACCACCACGCCGACGCGGTTCACGTCGAGTCCGCTGCCCTCATCCCGGAAATCGGCGGGCAGTCCGGCGTCGCGCCGGGCCTCGTCGAATGCGACAAGAGCGAACGTAACGAAGCTGTCCACCCTGCGGTAGTCCTTTTCGGACACGACGCTCGACCAATCAAGGTTCTTCACCTCGCCGCCGACCTGAGTCTTGAAATCGCTCGGGTCGAACTGGGTCACGCGCCCGATGCCGCAGCGCCCGTTGATCAGGGCATCCCACATGGTGTTCACATCGTTCCCCACGCAGGAAACCGCTCCATATCCGGTTATTACAACTCTCCGTCTGTTCATTGTGTCTTTTATCTCCGGTCGCAAAGAATAGAAAAGAAAAAAAGGGGTCACTCAAGACGAATGACCCCGGGAAGCAAAATCAAGGAAATTATTCCTTGGCAGCAGCCTTGCTCTCAATGTATTTGATCGCATCGCCGACGGTCTTCAGGTTCTCGGCTTCCTCGTCCGGGATTTCGGAACCGAATTCCTCTTCGAGAGCCATGATCATTTCCACGATATCAAGGGAGTCGGCGTTCAGGTCTTCGACGAAACGGGCGTCTTCGGTGACCTGGTCTTCCTGGACGGCGAGCTGCTTCACGACGAGCTCTTTGACTTTTTGTGCGATTTCGGACATGTTAAATCCTTTCGTAATGGTATGAAGGGTTGGTTGTCGTTTTCGTTTTTCGTAACGTGTATAGACTATAATATACACCGCTTTTGCGTTTTTTCAAATCCGTTGCACGCTTTTTTGTGTATTTATAGCCTTATATCGTGTTTTTTTCCGTTCCTGATGCAATTTGTTACATCAGGAAGCCGCCGCAGACGTTGATGACCTGTCCGGTCACGTAGTCGGAATCCGGCCCGCAGAGGAACGCCACGACGTTGGCGACGTCCTGGGGTTTGCCGCCGCGCTTCAGCGGGATCAGCTCCAGGAAGAACTTCTTGGCTTCGTCGGGCAGATTTTCCGTCATGTCGGTCATGATGTAGCCGGGCGCAACCGCGTTCACCATGATGTTGCGGCTGCCGAGTTCCTTCGCCACGGACTTCGTAATGCCGATGACGCCGGCTTTGGAGGCGGAATAGTTGACCTGTCCGGCGTTTCCGGCGCGTCCGACCACGCTGGAGATGTTCACGATCTTGCCGTAGCGGGCTTTCATCATGGGGCGGATGGCGGCCTTGGTGAAATTGTAGGTGCCCTTCAGGTTGACGGCGATCACGGCGTCCCAATCGGCTTCGCTCATGCGCATGAGCAGGTTGTCCTTGGTGATGCCGGCGCAGTTCACGAGGATGTCCAGACGGCCGAATTTCTCCATGACGGTCTTCACGGCCGCTTCGGCGTCCTCGGCTTTCGCCACGTTCGCCGCGATAGCGATGGCGTCGATGCCCTGTGCGCAGAATTCCGCCACGGTCTTGTCGGCGGTTTCCTGCATGATGTCCACGACGGCGAGTTTCGCGCCTTCCTGCGCCAGACGTTCGCAGATCGCGCGACCGATGCCGCGGGCTCCGCCGGTCACCAGCGCCACTCTGTTTTCGAGTTGACTCATTGTGTTTCTCCTGATTCGGGGTTCCGTATGCTTGGGTTGTGTTTGTTTCGAGAAAATGTAACTGCAGATGCGTTAATCAGGCGTCCGCCAGGCCGTCCGCGCCGGATACGTTGTGCAGGGCCGCGCCGGGCAGGATCTTCCGCACGAGGCCCGTCAGGACCGTGCCCGGTCCGAACTCCACGAAACGCTCCGCGCCGAACCGTTCCGCCATGACGCGCACGCAGGTATCCCAGCGGACGCTGCCGGCGACCTGGGAGACCAGGTTCGCACGGATCTTCGCCGGGTCGGATTCGGGTTCGCCCGTGAAATTCTGAAGCACGGGGAATTTCGGCGCATTCATCGGAGTAGCGTCCAGCACGGGCGCCAAAGCGGCCCCCGCCGAAGCCATCATGCGGCTGTGGAACGCTCCCGCCACGTTCAACGGCAGGGCGCGCTTGACGCCGCGTTCCTTCAGGATGCCGCACGCCTTCAGCACCAGGTCCTTTACGCCGCTGATGACGATCTGGCCGGGCGAATTGTAGTTGGCGACGTCGATGCCGCACTCCTCGCAGACACCGGCGATCACGGCCGGGTCGCCGCCGATGATGGCGGCCATGCCGCCCTCGGCTTCGTGGCAGGCGGCGTCCATCAGGGCGGCGCGCTTCGCAACGAGTTTCAGGCCGTCCTCGAACGTGAACGTCCCGGCGGATGCGAACGCCGCATATTCACCGAGGCTGAGGCCGCCGGCCGCGACAGCTTCCTCGCCGGGGTTCCGCTCCAGCCATGCGGCCAGGCATGCCATGCTGGTGGTATAGATCGCGGGCTGGCAGTTCGCCGTCGCGGTCAGGTCGGATTCCGGACCTTCGAAGCACAGTTCGGACAGGCTGCGGCCGAGCACCGCGTCGGCACGGTCAAAGACCGATTTCGCCGCGGGCGACGCTTCATACAGGTCTTTCCCCATTCCGACGGTCTGGGCGCCCTGCCCCGAGAATAAAAACGCTGTTTTCAATGTCGTTTTCCTTTCGCAAATAACAATCTGCCGCCGGATATGCCTGATCATTTCCGGAAAAAAGCAGACCTAATAAAATACCACAGTTTTCCGAAAATGCAAATCCGCCGGGCGTCCCGTCGTCATGGGGACAGGAAAACGGATGCCGCGCCGCGTCAGGCCAGCGCGCAGCGGATCATTCTCTCCGAGACCGGTCCCGGACGCAGGACGCTCCATGTGCCGTCGCGCTCCACTTTGATGACGGTCGACGCCTCGGAGTCCGGCGGGATCGCTCCGCCGTCCAGGATGCCGTCCGGGGAAAACGCGAGCGATTCCAGCGCTTCGTCCACGGTGTGCGCCGGCGGCCGGCCGGAAAGGTTCGCGCTGGTCGAGGCGAGCGGACGCCCGTAGGCCTCCAGCAGACGGAGCAGCGCCGGATGTCCGGGGATGCGGAACCCGGTGAACGCCTCCCCGTCCGGCACGATCAGGGTCACGGGACCGGGGCAGAATGCCACGGCAAGACGCTTCGCGGTCTCCGGCATGGAGGGAAACGAGGAAAATACGGCCTGGCGCGAGGCAAAGAAAAGCGTGAGGAGCTTGGACGCGGGCCGCCGTTTCATCTCGTAGATCTTCGCGCGGGCGGGTTCATGCGATGCATCGCAGACCAGGCCGTACACAGTCTCAGTCGGGACCAGCAGGACGCCGTCTTCGCGCCGGAGGACATCGCAGAAGACCTCGGCGGCGGACGCGTCGGAACAGGGGATCCGCTCCATGGCGTTACTCGGAGTAGATGTAAATCACTTCGCCGTCGCGGCACAGATGGTACTGCTCGCGGGCGACTTTTTCAACTGCGGAGGCGTTGTGCTGGAGGTCGTGGACTTCCTGCTGAAGCGTGAGGTATTCCGCCTTCTTCCGGTCCAGATCGGCCCGAAGGCTTGCCACATCCTGCAGGGTGCGCTTGTACTTCTGATATGCCGGCAGCACGAGGATGCCGGATATGATCAGGACCAGCACCAGAAGGACATAAATGAAGCTTGTCAGGACTTTTCCCATTCTTTCACCTCGTTATCAGTAATATAGCACATTCTGCGCAAAATACAATAAAAAAAACGAAAAAACCTCCGCCCGGGGAGGAGCGGAGGCTGGATCGCACTGTCCGGGACGGCGCGGGGCCGTCCCGTCCGGAGTGTTTCTTATCCGAGTTTGGCGACGCTTTCGTCGATCTTCTTCTTGATCGTCTCGAACGCGGCCTGGTTCTGAAGCTGTTCGAGCGTGTTCAGTGCGTTTCTGAACTTGGTGCGCTCGACCACTTCGTCGCCGATGGTCACGCAGATCGTGCCGTCCTGTTCGGGACGGGACGAGAACGCGGCGTCCATGTCGACCTTGTCCGTGTAGTTCTTGCTGCGGACGTATTCGGAGATCATGCCGATGAGGAGCTGGCCGGGGCAGTCGTCCTGCTTGGCGCAAATCGTGACGGTGATCGTGAAGCGGTTCGGAGCCGTACCGCGCATGATCGGGATCTTGGCGTCGAAGAGCTGGCTGCGGTTCTGGTAGACCGTGTGCAGCAGGTGATGCGCTTCGTGGGAGCCGGGCTGGCCGCCGATGTGGTCCTTGTAGCACTGGTTGACCAGGAAGTTGTCCTGGCACTTCTGGACTTGCTGGGACTTGTCGGCCGCGTAGAGGCCCTGCTGGCGCTGGATGCGGATCGCGTCCGTGACGCCGACGGGCTGGCCGCCGCCGGAGATGCAGCCGCCGGGGCACGCCATGACTTCGACGAAGTCGTAGTGAGCCTTGCCGGAACGGATGTCGCCGATGAGGCGCTTGGCGTTGGCGAGGCCGTGGACGACGGCCACGCGGATTTCCTTGCCCGCCGCGGTCACGGTGGCTTCCTTGAGGGTGTTCATGCCGCGGACGGCCTTGAAGTCGACGGAGGCGAGCGGCTTGCCGTCGAGTTTTTCGACCGCATAGCGGAGCGCGGCTTCCATGACGCCGCCGGACGCGCCGAAGATGACGCCGCCGCCGGTAGCGAATCCCATGGGCATGTCGAATGCTTCGGGCTGGAGCTCGTTGAGCTTGATGCCCATCGAATTGATCATGCGCTGGACTTCGCTGGTGGTCACGACGATGTCGACTTCCTGCTTGCCGTCCACGTTGAACTTCGGCAGCTGGGCCTCGAATTTCTTCGCCGTGCAGGGCATGATGGAGACGACCACGAGGTCCTCGCGCTTGCAGCCGAGCTGTTCGGGCAGGACCTTCTTGGCGATGGAGCCGAACATGGCCTGCGGGGAACGGCAGCTGGAGATATGCGGGATCATTTCAGGGAAGTAGATCTCTGCGAACTTGACCCAGGCGGGGCAGCAGCTGGTGAACATCGGGAGCGTGCCGCCGTTGGCAATGCGGTCGATGAGCTCGGTGGCTTCCTCGAAGATGGTCATGTCGGCGGAGAAGCTGGTGTCATAGACGTGCTTGAAGCCCATGAGCTTCAGGGCGGCGACGAGCTTGCCCGCCACGTTCTCGCCCGGCTTCGCGCCGAAATATTCGCCCAGCGCCACGCGGACGGCCGGTGCGACCTGGACCACGACGGTCTTGCTGGGGTCGTACAGGGCGTCCCACACGCGGTTGCGGTCCTGCTTCGGGACGATCGCGCCGGTGGGGCAGACGGCGGCGCACTGGCCGCAGTTCACGCACTCGACCGCGCCGAGGGAAGCGCCGAAGGCCGGGGCCACACGGGCGTTCGAGCCGCGGTTGGAGAAGTCGATGGCGCCGATGCCCTGGATTTCGGAGCAGACGCGCACGCAGTCGCCGCAGAGCACGCACTTGTTCGGGTCGCGGACGAGCGACGGGGAGGAGAAGTCGATCGGGTCGTCCTTCTTCACGGATTTGTAGCGGATGTCCTGGACGCCGAGCTGGTAGGCGATGCGCTGGAGGGTGCAGTTCTCGTTGCGGGCGCAGGTCGGGCATTCGCGGCTGTGGTTGGCGAGCAGGAGTTCCACGCTGATCTTGCGCATGTCGCGAATCTCCTTGGTGTCCGTGTGGACGACCATGCCGGGCGCCGGGGCGGTGGAGCAGGACGCCATGATGCCCTTGCCCTCGACGAGGACGAGGCAGAGGCGGCACGCGCCGTAGATGCTCAGTTCGGAGTGGTAGCAGAAGGTCGGGATCTCGATCCCGGCTTTGCGGATGACTTCCAGGAGGTTGCGCTCGTTGGTGAACGTGACTTCCCGTCCGTTGACGGTCAATGTTTTAACGTTATCGGCCATGATGAATAGTCCTTATAGTTGTCAGATTCCCTTGACGGCACCGAACTTGCATGCGGCCTTGCATGCGCCGCACTTGATGCATTTTTCGGGGTCGATGCGGTGCGCTTCCTTCACCTTGCCGGCGATCGCGCCGACCGGGCACTTGCGGGCGCAGGCGGTGCAGCCCTTGCACTTCGCGGGGTCGATCTCGGGACGGGCGAGCGCCTTGCATTCGCCGGTCGGGCAGATCTTGCGGAAGACGTGGTCCTCGTACTCCTTGCGGAAATAGCGCAGGGTGGAGAGGACCGGGTTCGGGGCGGTCTTGCCGAGGCCGCAGAGGGAGCCGAGCTGGACGGCCTTCGCGGTCTTCTCGAGGAGGTCGAGCGTTTCGGCCGTGGCGCGGCCTTCGATGATGTCGTCGAGAAGCGCGAGCATCTGCTTCGTGCCTTCGCGGCACGGCACGCACTTGCCGCAGGATTCGTTCTGGGTGAACTGCATGAAGAACCGCGCGATGCGGACCATGCAGGTCTGCTTGTTCATGACCACGAGTCCGCCGGAGCCGACCATAGCGCCGGCGCTCTTCAGGGAGTCGAAGTCGAGCGGGAGGTCGAGGAGGTCGGGGACCAGGCAGCCGCCGGAGGGGCCGCCGATCTGCACGGACTTGAAGTCCTCGCCGGTCACCTTGCCGGTGTTGTCCGTCACGCCGCCGCCGATGTTGTAAACGATCTCGCGGAGGGTGGTGCCGAACGGGACTTCGATGAGGCCGGTGTTCGCGACGTGGCCGGTGAGGGCGAACGTCTTGGTGCCGGGGGAGTTCTGGGGGCCGACTTCACGGTACTTCTCCGCACCGTTGCGGATGATGTACGCCACGGAGGCGAGCGTCTCCACGTTGTTGATGACGGTCGGCTTGCCGTAGAGGCCCTTCTGGGCCGGGAACGGCGGCTTCGGCATCGGCATGCCGCGCTTGCCTTCCACGGAGGCGATCAGGGCGGTCTCTTCGCCGCAGACGAACGCGCCGGCGCCTTCCATCACGCGGATGGTGAAGTTGAAGTTCGTGCCGAAGAGGTTCTTGCCCAGCAGGCCGTACGCCTCGGCGTCGGCGATCGCCTTGCGGATGCGTTCCACGGCCAGCGGGTACTCGGCGCGGACGTACACGACGCCCTCGTCGGCGCCGATCGCACGACCGGCGATCATCATGCCTTCAAGCACGGCGTGCGGGTTGCCTTCCATGACGGAGCGGTCCATGAACGCGCCGGGGTCGCCTTCGTCGCCGTTGCAGATGACGTATTTCTTGTCATTCTGGGAGGCGAGCGTGAATTTCCACTTCAGGCCGGTGGGGAAACCGCCGCCGCCGCGGCCGCGGAGACCGGCGTCGATCATGGTCTGGCAGACCTGTTCCGGGGTCATCTCGGTAATGGCCTTGCGCGCGCCGATGTAACCGTCGCGGGCGATGTATTCCTCGACGTCGTCGGGCTCGATCATGTAGTTGGCCAGCACGACGCGGGTCTGGCGGGCGTAAAACGCGATCTCGTCCTCGTGGCGGCAGGCCTTGCCGCTGACGGGGTCGACGTAGACCAGGCGGTCGATGATCTCGCCGTTGAGGAGCGTCACATGGACGATCTCGGCGGCGTCTTCGGGTTTCACGTGGCAGTAGAAGATGCCTTCGGGTTCGATGCGGAGGATCGGGCCCATCTGGCAGAATCCCTGGCAGCCGCTCTTGGAGAAATAGGTGGCGCCTTCGTTCCTGGAGCAATCGTGGCGGTCGAGGGTGACTTCGATATGTTCGCCGGCTTTTTCGAGCTCGGCGCAGATGGCGTCGCGGACCTTCATGGAACCGTTGGCGATGCAGCCGGTGCCGCCGCAGATGATGACGCGGCGTTTGAGCTTGGCAACGACTTTCTTGTAATTCGCGGCGATCTCTTCCAGATTCGGCGTTTTGATTTCGGTGCTCATCGTATGTGGCTCCCTTCGTTACTTGTTTTCGGATTCCGCGGCGGCGGCTTCGGCGGCCGTGATCTCGTCGATGATCTTCTCGACCTGTTCCGGGGTGGCCTGGCCGTGGACTTCGCCGTCGATGACGATCACGGGGGCGAGTCCGCAGGCGCCGAGGCAGTTCACGATCTCGACGGTAAAGAGGAGGTCGTCGGTCGTGCGCTTCTCGTCGCTGAGCCCGAGCTTCTTGTAGATGGCCTCAAGCAGCCCCATGGACTTCTTCACGTGGCAGGCGGTGCCGTCGCACAGGCGGAAGATGTGCTTCCCTTTGGGGTTCAAAGAGAAGTGGGCGTAGAAGGTCGCCACGCCGTACACATGCGCCACGGGCACGTCGAGCGACGTGGCCACATAGCTGATGACGTCCTTCGAGAGGTACTTGTAGACTTCCTGCACCTCCTGAAGGATCGGGATGAGCCGGGAGGGGTCGTTCCCGTTCTTTTCGAGGATCTCGTTGACCGCCGCGAGGTGGTGCACCATCGCGCGCGTCTTTTCCAGGGTTTCCTGCATAGGTTTCTCCATGGGGTTGATGTGAGGGTTAGGGTTTTGCAAATCGGTTATGATATATTTTCAAACGTATTTGATGATGACTTTTTTCAGGTACTGGGTTTCGAGCGTCCGCGCCAGCCGCTGCACGATGTTTCGCCGCAGCTCCAGGTCGTGCGGCAGGTTCGGGTCCTGGTGCGCCTCGTTGATGCGCGTCCCGACCAGGAACGTGATCACGTCGTTGCGGAGCATCAGGCCGGTGAGCAGCCCGGCGGGGTCGTTGTGGCGTACGCCGTCGACCGACTCCAGGTACGTCGCCGCCTTCGAGAGCGTGAAGATGCCCTCGGTCACGAGGTTGACGCCGTCCATGGTCGACATCGGGGGCATGTCCGGGGAGATGCTCGACAGGTCCATCTTCAGCTCGCGGCCGAGTTCGCGCGACACGATTTCGGCGCTGGTGCCGCCGCAGATCGCCTTATCGCCCACGAAATTCTTCAGGAACGACGCGCATTCGGCGTCGCGGGCGGCATCGTAGGGCGGCCCGGTAAAGAGCAGCATCTCGCGCGGATTGCGGAAATACAGCGCGGCGCAGGTCATGTCGTCCTTGTTGATGTGGTGCGGCTCCTTGCTGATCGCCTCGCCGATCACGTGTTCCGCGACCTCGTAGGAAGACACGTCCGGGCAGCTGTCCAGGTAATCCACCAGGTATTCCGACACGCCGCTTTCCCGCCAGCCGAGCGGAAGCTCGTCCGAGCCGATCGCGGCCTGCGTGACGCCGTCGGAGAAGAAGACGATGCGGTCCCACATGTCGACTTTGAAATGGTACACCTTCATGCTGCGGTTGTCGTATTTGGAGGGGTTCAGCTCCTCGTACGGCACGGGCAGCACCCGGTCGTTGCGGAGCAGCACGAACGCCGGATTGCCCATCTCGATGATGCGGACGTTTCCGTCCGGCCAGGCGTTCAGGATCGTGAAGGTGGCGTAGCTGATCTTGCGGACCTGGCAGATCGGCAGGGCGTCCATCATGATCTCGGCGGCGTGCAGGATGCCGCGGGGGCCGGTAAGCTCGTTGGCAAACTTCAGCGCCATGGTCGCGGTCATGGATGCCAGGATATTGGCCTTCACGCCGCTGCCCAGGCCGTCCGACAGCACGGCCACCACGCGCGAATCCTCCATGTTCTTGATGAACTTGAAGGCGTCGCCGCAGATGTCCTCGCCGTGCTTGCGGCACTGGCTGAATCCGAGGTCAACGAAAAAAGGTTCGTTCATGGTCCCGTCACCGTGGCATCATTTGTATTTCTTCTGAAACTCGTCGTCGGCCGGCGAGTCCGCGTAGTTTTCCGCGATGGAGCGCAGCAGGATCTCCGTGTCGGCCATGTGCTCGCCGAGCTTGCAGGCGATGTCCTGCACCGTGGCGAGGTTCTTGCGGATCACTTCGCGCGCCTGGGCGGCGATCTCCTCGCGGCGGAACTCCGTGCGCGTAACGTCGAACATCATCGCGCCGACGACCTGTCCCGGGTCGATATTGAAGATATAAAGGCTCAGGAGCCGCCCGTTCACATGGATGGTGTCGCGGGAAAGCTCTTCCTTCGTGGTCAGCACCTCGCGGAAGAGGTCGGAGAAGCCGATGAACGTGTCAAGCGCGGCACCGGCCATGCCGGGCAGCACGCTCCAGACGTCAAGCGCGGATTCCCCGCAGAGCTCCGCAAACCTGTGATTGGACTCGATGAGCGTCAGGCTCTGGTCCACGATCACGACGGCCGCCGGGATGCACCGCAGGATGGCGTTGGATTTCTTCTGCGCCAGCTTCCGCATGTAGGAGACGCACATGTTCGGCTCGGCCTTGCCGGCGATCAGCGCTTTGGCGAAGTTGAGGCAGGTATTGTACCCGCAGCCGCCGCAGTTCAGTTCGTCCTCCTTGTTCTTCTTGCCCACGCGGATCAGCGCCTGGCGGATCTCGTGCAGGGAGACGTCGCCTCCCGCCGCGGGCGATTCCCTGTAATCCAGGTCAAGGGTCACCGACTGTTCGCGGTCGGCAACGGTCTCCGGCACGTCCGCCATGCGCAGGATGCGGAGGCGTTCCATCAGGCCCGGAGCGCCGTGTTCCGTGCCCGGCCCGTGGACGCAGCCGCCCTGGCAGGCGAGCGTCTCCAGGAAGACCGGTTCGCGGATGTCGCGCGGGTGCAGGCCGTCCAGCGTGAGACGGAGGCTGTCGAGCCCCGTCACGGCAACGTATTTCACATGGCCGCAGCCCGGATGCAGCTTGATCGTGTCGTTCATGCCGCCCTCGATCGGGTACAGCGTGCCTTCGCGCGCCGCCTGCGGCACGAAGACGTCCTCGTCGGTCGTCTCCACGCGCCACGGGTCGATCTGCGCGCTGCGGAGCCATTGGCGCAACCGCGAGAACAGCATCGCCAGCGAGATCAGGTCGCCGTGCCGGTCGGATTCGTTCTTCTTCGCGATGCACGGCCCGATGAAGACCACCTTCGCATTCTCGCCGAATTCCTTCTTCAATATTTTTGCATGCGTCAGCGCGGGCGACAGCACCTTCGTGATGCACGGCGCGAACTCCGGCATGTACTTGCAGATGAAGTCATCGACCACGGGGCACGCGGACGAGATCTTCAGGCCGCTCCTGAAATCCTTCAGCTCCAGCGCCAGCGCGTCCGAAACCGCCTGCGCGCCGATCGCGGTCTCGCCGACTCCGGCGAACCCGAGCTTCTTCAGGGAGGCGACCATGTTCTTCGCGGGAAGCCCCTTGAACTCGCTTACCCACGAAGGCGCCAGCGAAACGTAGACGGGATCGGGCCCGAGGATCAGCTGGCGTGCGCGCGTCATGTCGTCACGGATTTTCTTCGCGTGAACCGGGCAGACTTCCACGCAGCCGCCGCACGCGATGCAGAGCTCGGGCATGACGGAGGCATGCCCCTCTTCGACCTTGATCGCCTTCACGGGGCAGCGCCGGACGCATTTGAAGCAGTCCTGGCACTCGGCGTCGGCGGTAAAAACCGGATATCCCTGGTTCATGGCTCTGTCCTATGATTACTTATTCGCGAGAAACTCGCGGTTCAGGATGTCGATCAGGGCTTCCCTGCTCACGTGGCTGTAAGTCGTATCGTCGATGATGATGTTCGGCCCTTCCGAGCAGATCCCCGCGCAGCAGCGGCCGGACAGGAGCACGTCCGCCTGCAGATTGTTCGTTTTCAGGAAATCCTCGATCACGCGGAGGTTCTCCTCGTTCCCGCGGGCAAAGCAGCTGCTTCCCATACAGATGACGATCTTGCGTTTCATAAAACGGCTCCAGTTATGCAGTGGAATAAAAGTAGACGATCAGAAAACGGCTCGAAAACGGGCTTCCGTGAGCGCAGCGGCCCGTATTCGATATTTTTTTATCGAATATATAATTTACTCCCGTTTTCCACATTTTTCAAATCGTTTTCCGAAAAAATGCTTAAAAACTAACGATTTTTCCCGCCACTCCCTGACACCATGTTCAATCTCTTCCGCGAACCGAATTAATCAGCAAACTCCAAAAAATACTGTTCCATGAAAACCGGACTTCCTGACAATGTGTAGAGCAATGCCGTATTGACCTGCATTGACCAAGGCTGTGCAGACGGCAACGGAAGACATCTTCTCTCCGCTTTGGGCGGTCGGACATCCGATTCAGGCTGTGAAGGGAAAGACGCCCCGGCCAGAGGATCTCCCTTGTTATTCCGAAATCAGGCTTGACATCCGGTCAAAGCCTGCTATAGTTATCGATAAACATTGATATCTGCCATATCGACAAAAAACATTCCAGCCCCAAAGGGACAGGACATTTGCAAAGGAGTTTCTTATGGCCATTCGCAATTCTCGTGATGAATCGTTCGATTTGAATCAATCGGAGGAGCAGGCATTTGCAACTTGTTTAGCGGCCCTGAGCAAAGGCGGATTCTCTTCTGTGCAGCAGAATCGTACCATTTCCCAAATCTCTGCAAATTACCACAAGTTCACTGTGGGGGGAAAGATCGAAATCACGATCAAGGCGGGGCCCGCTGCAGGGAAGTCAACAGTTTGCATGCATACCACTGCAAACATGGATAACATCTACGCCCTCTTCACCTCTCCCATCGACAAAATAGCCAATGCGTTTAAGAATTCTTTAGATGCTTGAATCCTACTAAAGCATTAGAACCTGTCCCGTCAACTGAAACAGCCCATGGCAAAAGAGACAGGACATTCTCCCCTGCCCTGCCGGGTCGGGCGGGATCAAACACCGCGGAAACTCAGAACCGGAACGGCAGGTCGGGCTGGTCGGAGCTTTTCGCCGAGGCGGACTTGGAACGCGACGGAGACGGAGGTTCGAGATGGACCACCACGTCGACGATGTTCAGGTCGGAGTTCACGAGCAGGTCGCGGACCTGATGGGAGAGGTCGTGCCCCTCGCGGACCGTCATGTCGGGATCGACGATGATGTGGATGTCCGCCCAGATCGCGCCGCCGGCGTTGCGCGTGCGGAGCGCATGCGCGCCGATGATGCCGGGGAGCGAGGCGGCCAGGCGGTAGATCTTCGCCTGGTCTTCGGGGGAGACGCCCGCTTCGGAGAGCTCCTGGAGCGTGGGACGGACGATCGTCCAGGCGGCATAGAGGATGAACCCGGATACGAGGATTGCGCCGAGCGCGTCGACGAAATGCAGTTTCGGGAAGAAAAATGCGAGTGCGATGGCAATTGCCGCCGGGATCGAGCTCAGGGCGTCGCTCCGGTGGTGCCAGGCGTTGGCCTCCATCGCGGTCGACCGCACGGCGCGCGCCTTCGAGAGCGTCCAGCGGAACAGCCATTCCTTCGAGACGATGGAGAAGACGGCGATCAGGAAGGCGAATCCGGCGGGGCCGTGTTCCGATCCGTGCCGCAGCGTGCCGATCGCGTCCCACGCCAGTCCGACGGCCACGGCGGCGAGCGCGAGCCCGATGAAGGCCGAGACCAGCGTCTCGATGCGTCCGTGCCCGTAGGGGTGGAGCCGGTCGGGCGGAGCGGACCAGTATTTCACGCCGAAGATTACGGCGAGGTCGGTGACGAGGTCGGAAAGGCTGTGCACGGCGTCGGCGAAAAGTGCCTGGCTGTAGAAGAACAATCCGCCCGCCGCCTTGGCGAAGACCAGCGTCAGGTTCAATGCCATTCCGACGACCGTGACGAACTGCACGGTGCGGATCGTTTGTATGTTTTTTTTCATAAAACCGAATACCGTCCGGGTATGCTCCGCCGGAATGCCGGGCATGGCGGCAACCCTGTACGGAAAAAAGCATAACGGAAATCCGATCCCGCCGGTATGTACGGGATTGCGGATCGCCGTCGTGCTCGTGCGTGCTGAAGTGTGCAGAGATTATTGAAAAGAAACTATAACACGGAAATCGGAAATTGCAAGACAATACGGAAAAAAAGTTTTTTTTCGTCCCGATTTGCTTGCATTCTCTTCTTTTTGTTGTAAGTTATCAATAGAATTATGGAAAGCGGTTTATCCCTTGCCGATTTCCGAGCTCAACCGATTTCAGCCGACACAATGAGGAAACATTATGACCGAATATTCTGAACGCTCTGACAGAACCGGCCGGAAGGCGTTTTCCCTCCTTCACAGCATGTTTTTCCGCCTCATTTTTCTGCTATTGCTGCTCTGCATCACGGCGACGGCCCCGTCGTCCGCACAGGACAGGAGGCAGTTCAACATCCTGATCATCTTCTCGGAACACACTGCCAGCGAGATCCGCACGGACCTGACCGGAGCATTCTTCAACGAGCTCGCAAACCTCGGCATCATGTTCGAAAGCGACCTGGTCGAGCTTGATTCGCTGCACCAGCTGAACCAGACCGCCTGGGACGAGAAACTGAGCGAGAAGAAGGAAGCGATCGAGGCGGGGAAATACAAGCTGATCGTGACCTTCGGCGAACCCGCGTCGAACACGCTGCGGAACATCCTGCCGAGCGTCCCCGAATCGACGGCGATCATCCTCTCGTGCATGAAGACGTTCCCGGAAGAATGGCGCCAGCTTCACCCGAACACGACGGCCGTCATCCGGCAGATGGATCCCCGCACGAACATCAAGTTCGGCCTCAAGCTGTTCCCGGACCGTCCGCACGTCGTGCTGCTGGTCTCGCGATACGCATGGTCCGACCGGCAGGACATCACGCTCCGAAACGAGTTCGCCGGGATCTGCGACTTCACCACGGTCTACATCAACAGCGACTCGGAAGCGGACCGCGACGCCGCGTTCCGCAAGCTCGCCACCGCGCCCGCGGATTCCTTCATCGTCTCCTGCGACTGGGACATCTACCTGCCGAACATCGGCAGCCGTTCGACCATGTGGTACCAGCTCATGCAGGTGCGGGACGACCTCCCGATCATCGGGCGCCGGCGCGTCCTGCTGGACTTCGCCGTCGGCGGCTACATGTCCTCCATCGAGGACGTCGGCAAGGAGACGGCCGCCCTGACCAAGCACCTCGCGAACGCCAGAGGCTCCTGGAACGCCTCCAACCTCGACCCCGTGACCGTCGCCGAAACCTGCATCATCAATTACAAGCGCATCAACTACTGGGACTACGACGGGACGGCCATCCCCGCCGACGCCGAATGGGTCAACAAACCGGAGTCCTGGATGCAGCGGAACCAGGAACTGCTGATCACGCTCGCGATCCTCTTCGTCATCCTCTGCGCATTCTTCCTCGGCGGACTCATCTATTTCTTCAAATACCGCAGGATGACCGGCCGCTTCCTCGCGATCCACGGACACATGCCGCTCCTCGTCGCCGCGTATTCCACTTCCGGCGAGGTCCTCTACTCGCACGTCCCGTTCAACGACCCGGACGCCTCGCAGAACCTCGACGATCTCCGCACCGCCCTGACCAACACGATCCGCATCGAGATGGCGGAGACGGCGATCTCCGGCAAGACCATGACCGTCAACCGGAAGCACGGAGACAAGAACTACACCGTCACCCTGACCAAGCTCGACAGGAAAATATTCAACCACGAGGCCGTTCTGGTCGTCGCGCAGGACACCACCGAGATGGCGGAACTCCGCGAGAAGGCGTTCAACCTCGCCACCAGGCTCCAGCTCACACTCCGCGCCATCGGCGACGGCGTCATCGTCACCGACCGCATGGGCTTTGTCACCATGGTCAACCACTCCGCGGAAAAGATGACCGGGTTCACGCAGACCGAGGCCGAGGGAAAGACCGTTCAGGACATCTTCAACACCACCTCGCCCGACGGATCCGCCACTCTCACCTCCCCGGTCGAAACCGCCATCCGGGAGAACCGCATCGTCACGAACAACGACAACCTCACCATCGTCTCCAGGGACGGCGTAAAACGACGCATCTCCACCTCTACGTCCCCCATCCGCGGCGCGAAGAACGCACTGCTCGGCGCCATTATCGTCTTCCGCGACATCACGGAGGAGTACGAACGCCGCGAGGAACTCGACCGCAAGACGCATGCACTCCAGACTGCCACGTCGCTCGCCGGCCTCGGATATTTCTACTACTCGCCGGACACCGACGCTTTCGAAGCCCCGTCCCCGACCGATGCCCTCTGGCCTTACGAGAACGGGAAGCTCGTCCAGCCTGAAGACTGGATCATCAAGGACGACCTGCAGGATTACATGACGCGCCGCCGCGCGCTGTTCCACGGCAAGGCCGACACGCTCGAATGCACGTTCCGCAGCGATTTCTTCGGCGAACGCCGCCACTTCCGCCTCATCGCTGTGAAGGACAAATACGCTCGGAAAAAGAATTCCCGTTTCTTCTTCATGCTCCAGGACATCACCAAGGTCCGCAATCTGGAAACCGAAGCGGCGAACGCGGCACTCTTCCTCAAGACGATCTTCGACATCATGCCATGCACCGCCACCGTGCGCGACTACAGCAACTCCCGCCTCATCATGGCGAACCGGGAGTATTGCGATAAGAATAACACGACCGAGGAAAAGGCCATCGGCACGAACTATATCGAGCTTTTCGAGCCGAATGTCGCCAAGGCATTTCAGGACATGGACGACGACGCAGTCCGGCATATCGGAGAAGTCGTCACGCACGTTATCAAGGTTCCCGCGCACGACAGCGAGATCATGGCGCAGATCTCCCACACCGCATTCACGGACGCATCCGGCCGGATGCTCGTTTTCGGCTGCGGCATCGACGTCACGGAGTTGAACAATGCCATCAAGTCCGCCGAATCCGCGGCCAAGGCGAAGAGCCTCTTCCTCGCCACCATGAGCCACGAGATCCGCACGCCGCTCAACGCCATCCTCGGGTTCAGCCAGCTCCTCCAGGACACGTCCCTCCCGCCTGCCGAGGCCGCCGAGTACCTCCGCAGCATCCACTACGCGGGCAATGCCCTGCTCTCGCTCATCAACGACATCCTCGACCTCTCCAAGCTCGACGCCGACCAGATGATCATCCAGCCGGAGCCGATCAATCTCCGCGAACTCCTGTTCGAACTCGAAGCCGTCTTCACCGCCAAGGCGAAGACGCAGGGCATCGAACTGGTCACGTCCGTCCCGGACGACCTCCCGATCCTCAACCTGGACGAACGCCGCCTCCGCCAGGTCCTGCTCAACATCATCGGGAACGCCGTCAAGTTCACAAAACAGGGGTCCGTCTCCGTTTCACTCACATTCTTCAAACTGAATGACAAACGCGCCGCGCTCACCATCCGCGTCGCCGACACGGGTTGCGGCATCTCGAAGGAATCCCTCTCCAAGATCTTCGAGCCGTTCGTGCAGGACAAATCGTCCTACCGCGGCATCCGCACGGAAAACGGCACGGGGCTCGGGCTCTCCATCGCAAAACGCCTCATCGACTGCATGAAGGGTTCCCTCACGGTCGACAGCACGCTCGGCAAGGGCAGCGTGTTCACCATCCTCCTGCCCGACATCGAGATCTGCGACGATGCCAGGCTCGCACAGGACGAGCATTCCGCCGCAGGCAAGCTGGACCTCACCAGGAAGATCCTCGTCGTCGACGACGTCCCGCTCAACGTCAAGGTCCTCTGCGCCATGCTCCGCAAGATGGGGTTCGACCCGGTTTCCGCGTCCTCCGGCGCAAAGGCGCTTGAGCTCATGAAGACCACGAAGCCCGACATCGCCCTGCTCGACCTCTGGATGCCGGAAATGAACGGCATGGAGCTCGCGACCGCCATCCGCGCAAACCCGGACTGGGCAGACATCAAGATCTTCGCCGTCACCGCGGATACCGAAAACGCGTTGAACTTCAACGTCAACCTGTTCGATGCGATCGTCATGAAGCCGGTCACACAGGAGTCCCTGCTCAAAGTCCTCAGTTGAACCGTCCGGGACGCGTCCCGGAACACGCGAACGGTTTTTTATTTGACTTTCCGCATTTTCGTGATATAGTATGGTAAAACAAACGAAACCAGCCCAACAGAAAGGAGTGATGCCATGAAATTCTTTTTCGCCCTTTGCTGCTTCCTGACAACAGCCATGCTTTCTCCCGGCCTTGCCGCAGGGGAATGGTATACCGATTTCAGCAAGGCCAAGGCCGAAGCGCTGAAGGCCAGGCGTCCGATCTATGTTCTTTTCACGAACTCGGACGCCGCTCCCTGTCTCGCCCTCGACCGGACGATCTTCAACCAGAAGAAATTCCAGGATTACGCAGACAGGAAGCTCGTGCTTATGAAGGTCGACTTCCCCGCCGCGATCCATCTTCAGTCGAAGGGGCTTCAGCAGCAGAACCGCCAGCTCCGCGAGCAGTTCAAGATCGCCGTCCTCCCGACCGCGCTTCTGCTGGATGCGAACGGCAATCTCTTCATTGATTTCGTGAAGGCCGACGGCAGCGTGGAGAAACACCGCAGGAAACTCAATGACATCATGGGGTTCGATCCCCCGAAACAGTATGCCGAATACCTGGAAGGATTCGTGAAAAAGTACACGCCGCCGGAACCCGTTGCCGCGCCCGCCAAGCCCGCCGAGGCGAAGCCCGTGGCAAAGAAGCCCGTGAAAAAGCCGGTGAAAAAACCGGAGGAAAAGCCGCAGGAAACCGTGGACACCAACATCCCGGATGAAAACGCCGGGACGCCCCTGATCCCGCTTAATCCCCAAGGCGATCTCCAGGACTGGCTGAAGGCCAGCACCGCCGCTTCCGCAGATGGCGCCGAAGAAACGAAGCCTACCGAGAAAACGGGCGGCGACACACCTCAAGCTTCCGGAGAACCGGCGGGAGACGCGGCGGCCGCCCCGGAGCTGTAAACAGCTTCAAAAGAAACGAAATCCGGATCCCGTGTCGCATTGACGGCGCGGGATCTTTTTGCATCCATTCATTCCGCCGAAACGAAAGAAGCCGGTTCCACATCGGGAACCGGCTTGCGGAAGCAAGAGGATCCATGGGAGGCGCGGCGACCTCCCCTTCGTCCCGCTTATTTCAGCGGGACCAGTTCGACAAAAAAGACGTCGTTCTGCTTCATATCCAGTCCGAGCTGGAATTCCTCGCCCTTCATGACGGCGATCCGCGCCCGGTACATCGGACGAAGCCGGGAAATGCGCGTCAGGCGTGCGATCTCCTCGCGGCTGATGTCCGTCTTCGCGCCGTCCTCCTCCAGCCAGGCGGAATAGGCATCTCCGGCCCGGTAGCCGATTCGGGTCACGCGCAGGTCGTATTCGCCGGGTTTCATTCCGGTGAGGCGGAAGAGCGCATGCCCTTTGTCTTTCGCCGGATGCGGGTCGAAGAACGTGTCCTGGTTGCTGATCTTTCCGCCCTGCGTGGGGTGGGAGAGGTCCCAGAAGAGCGCCTGCACGCCACCCTGCGCATCCTTGCAGACGTAGGATGAGGCATCGCTGGACACCAGCTCCGTCGGGCCGAGGGCGGCCAGAAGCTGGTACGCGCGGTAGGCGGCCTTCGGGATGCTCTGGAACGTCATCAGACCGAACCCTCCGTGGAAAGGACGCGGCGCGGGACCGCACTCCTCGAAGATGTCCGTGAACGTCCACAGGCTCATGCACGCCATCTTCTCGGTGTTGCGGAGCTGCTCCAGGATGAACGGGGCGGCGAAGTAGGAATCGTGAACCGGGTCGACCGGCGACGGCGACGCGTGCCACTCGGTGATATAGACCGGGACGTCGCAGCGGAGGTTCGTGCGGATGTCATCCAGTTTCTTATTGAAGCAGTCCGCCACGTGCCGGAGATTCTTCATGAGGTAGATGTAGTTGCCGCCGAAACGGTCGATCTTCGGCAGCGCCGGGTTTTCCGGGTCGAACCCGTACTGGTGGAACGAGATGAAATCCAGCGGCAGGCGGTTCTTCCGGCAGTATTTCACGAGCGGGGCGATGAAGTCGAGCCCGGCGCCCGAAGGCCCGCCGACCGGGTATGCCCTGTTCACGGACTTGACCGCACGGGCGGTGTGCTTGTAAAGCTCGAGGTAGGCATCGAGCATGGTGGTCTTTTTTCCGGGATCCCAGAAGACATCCAGATCCGGCTCGTTCCACACTTCGAACCGCCAGGTCTTCACCTCGGCCTCGCCATAGCGTTCGGTCCAGTGCAGGACGGTCGCGCGGACGAGATCCGCCCAGCGTTCGTGCTTCTTCGGCGGGGTCACATTGGCTTTCCACCAGAAGATCGTGGTCTTGCCGGAGGCGAGCTTTTCCGGCATAAAGCTGAGCTCGACGAACGGCTTGACGCCGATGGAAAGCAGGAAATCGAACACATCGTCGATGTACATGAAGTTGTAGACCGGATTGCCGGCCTTGTCCTCACTGTACACGCGCATTTCGTCGTGGAAGAGGCCGTGCGCACGCAGATACCGGAATCCGAGTTCCTTTTTGCACTTCGCGAGCTGTTTGCGCCACGTATCGCGCAGGCCCTCGCCGATGCGCCCTGCCCCGACGCAGTCGCGCCAGACATCGGAACGCGCACCTTTTTCCGTCTTGAAATCGGCTTCGATGAAGCGTTCCGGGGCGGTTTCACCCGGCCAGAGTTCGGGGACCGTTACCTTCTTCTTCCCTGCGGCATTCCCGGCTGAGGAGGATGCGTTTTTCATGGCATTCTTTGGGGCGGGGGTCTTTTTGTTCGAGCTCATGGGAATCGTTTCTCCTGTTGATTCGTCCGGACGGCGGACTGCGGCGCCGGAGCATGGGGTTATGGCATCGAATGCCTTTCCATATTTTCTGTGACGGATTTACAATAGCACGTTCCAATCATTTTCCAATACACTTTTTGCAGGATTTCATATTTTCTTTGAACAAAATCGCCCCGCCTCCCGGAAAAATGCCGGATACGGACGAAAAAAGCGGCATGGAACCTTCTCCATGCCGCAGGAAAAAGCGAATTGAAAAGCGGACCGCTCAGAACCCTTCCAGAAGGGATTTTCCCCCGTTTCGTTCCCCGGCCTTGTCCGCCGCCTCCTTCGCACCAACGGATTCGGGACCGAGGATGGCATCGGAATCAAGCGGTTCGTCAAGCAGGGAACTCTTCGGGTCGCGCATATCCTCAAGGAACTGGATGTCGCGGATCTCCTCGTAATCGACGTCCTTGCGCGCCTCGCGGCCGCCGACGACCTTCACGATGCCGGTATCCGGGTCGTACACAAGGCGCGGGGGCTTGTTGTCCTTCATCAGGATCTGACGGTTTTCGAGATTGCCGTCGGTATTGTACTGGTAATAGGCATACACTTTGGTGCTGGCGGGGAGCAGGACATTGAGTCGGGACAGGAAATCGATCTCGCATTTCGGACGGAGATCGGGGCCCAGGTCATAGCCGATATGGCGGAGCATGTAGAGGTTGTCCTTGTCCTCAAGCGTGAGGCAGTAGATGTTGGATTTGCCCGTGAAATAGCTCAGGATGCGGTATTCGCGCGTCTTGATCGTCGGGCGTTTTTCCTCCTTCGCGCCGTCCGCATCGGCTTTGTCGCCGTTGTCGGGATCGTCGTCCAGCGTCGGCAGTCCGACCGTGCGCGACCAGATCAGATTTCCGCGCACGATGTTGAAATGCACCTCCTTGGACTGGTAGGGGGTCGTCAACTGGGGATGGCGCAGGACGGCCTTGACGGAATAGCGGCCGGTGGATCGGAGATCGTAATGCTTGCTGAGGTTGAACATGTAGGACTTCTCGCCGCCGGGAGGCAGGATCACTCCGGTCATATCGGGAAGCGCCGCATCCTTAGGCGAACGAACGAAACTCGGATCGTTGCGGTCGGAACGGCGGATCTCGAACTGGAGATTCCCCTTGAGGCCGAGGTTCTCCCCGAACGCCAACGGATGCGCGGAAAGGTTCCGCATGGCAACGCGCACGAACACCGATTCATACTGAAGATAATTGATCTGCACGGGCTTGACGACGATCGCCACCTGGGCTCGGACGCACAGCGGGATCAAAAATAAAAAACAGACAGCCGCAAAGACATGGCGTAGCTTGGAAAACATGGTTCAGCTCCTTTTCGGAAGTAGGTTGGAGCACGCCGCGGCGACCGCTTCCGGATCGACCGACGCGTGACATCGTGAATCATTACAGTAGCGCAAAAAACAGCGAATACAAGCGATTTCCGGAACAAACACGGATTTTTTTTCGCAATACGGCCCGGTCAGGGCGGGATCCGTCGGCCCGAACATGGCCACGACAGGCACGCCGAGCGCCGCTGCCATGTGCATCGGACCGCTGTCGTTGCAGATCACGAGCGACGACAGGCGCACGGCTTCCAACAACTCGGTGACGCTCGTTTTCCCGCAGATGGAAACGACGGGCAATCCGCTGCACTTCGCCAGTATGGTCTCGGCATCCGGCATCTCGTCGCGGGACCCGGCGAGCAGAAAACGCATACCCGGCTCCCGGCGGGCAACGGACGCGATCACGGCGGAGAAGAATTCCGCGGGCCATTTCTTGGTCTCCCAGCGTGCGCCCGGTGCGATGAGCGCGAAGCGTTCCGGCAGAGTCCCGCCGAACGCCTCCGCGACGGTCATGCGGGCGCGTCCCGCTGTCTCCTCGTTCACGGGCAGGTCCAGGCTGAAATCGAGGCCGTCGCGTCCGAGGAAATCCTGCATCATCGTGTTGTTGATGTCCACCGCATGGCCCGGCTTCTCGCGACCCTTCAGGAGCCGCGTATAGAAATGCATCGCGAAGTGTTCCCTCGGCGACGCGGAACCGGCCCGCACGGCACATCCCGACAGGCGTCCGATCAATGCGCTGCGGATCAGCCCCTGAAGATCGATCACGGCGTCGTAGGCTTCGCGCCGGAGATCGGCGCGCAGGCTGAGGAGCGCGGGCAGGAACTGAAGCGGCTTGCGAAATCTGCCGTCGTAGAACGGAATGGTCCGGCGAACGCACGGCAGATAAAGCGGCAGTTCGAGGAACGCCGGTTTCACGACCCAGTCCACGCTGACGTCCGGACAGGCTTTCGCCAAAGCCGAAACGGCGGGCATCGCGTGCAGAATATCCCCCAGACTGCTTGGTTTTACGATCAGATAACGCATGGCGGCGTCCGCCGAAGGCATCCTTCGGCATCCTCCTGTTCGAAGATTACATTCCGTGTTCCAGGCGGGTGGCCAGGCATTCCGGCAATCCGGCGGCGCGGATCTTTTCCTGCGTCCCGGCGATGTCATACGGCAGACGGTACCGCGTAAGCGTGTGCTGTTCGGAATCGTACACGGCAAACGACGCCCGCGGATCGCGGTTGCGGGGCTGTCCAACGCTGCCGACGTTAATCAGGTATTTGCATCCGGCCTGAATGGGCAGCACGATCTCATCGGCCTCGTCGGAATGGAACATCATCCCTTCCTCATCCGGCTTGACCGCCCAGAGTCTCAGCTCGTCGACGGGCAGTTCGCCGGGACGGGCGAGCATTTTCTTGCAATATGCGATCGGGACGTGGGAATGCCCGCAGAAACAGAGCTGCGTATACTGGTAGGAGAAATTGTCCATCGCCTGGTGGATGTCGAAAATATAGCCCCATTCCGACGGGCTGTCCAGAGATGCATGGACGGCGGTGAACGGTGTCCCGCGGACCTGCATCTTGTACGGGAGTCCTGCCAGAAAGGCGTGTTCCTCGGAGGAAAGCATGTTCTGCGTCCACAGGACCGCGCTTTTCGCATGGGGGTTGAATCCGGCCATGACGGTGTCGCCGTTGGACGCGTATTCGTCGTGGTTGCCCTTGACGAACGCCACGACGGGAAGCGACCGCATGATCTCAAGGCATTCATGCGGACTGGCGTTGTAGCCGACGATGTCGCCGAGTGAAAGATAGGAGTCCACCGCCAATTCACGGCAGCGGGCAAGCACTGTCTCCAGCGCTTCAAGGTTGGCGTGGATATCGCTCAGGATCGCATATTTCATCGCATGTCCGGGGTCCGACTGGTTCGTATTCTTGAAAAAAACATTTTATGAATATACCACATCCGGGTGCGATTTTAAAGAGCAAAAGGAAGAAAAAACCGATTTTTTCTTCAATAATTTCAGATTCGTTCACTTTTCGACTTGAAAAATCGGCAATCATGCCGTATTTTTTAGCGGTATTTATTTTTCTTTTCACCAAATGAGGTTTTGAACGTGCTTGACAGTGATTATGTTTTGGAGTTGCTTCAGGAGAACGGTTTCGTATCCAAGGAGCAGATAGACGAGGGATGGAAAAAAGTCGCCGAATCCGACGGCGAACTGGATATTCTCGACGCCCTGAAGTCCTTGCGCTATGTCGACGAGCAGGAAATCACCAACATGCTCGCCCAGCAATACGGGCTGGAGACCATCGACCTTTCGACGTTCGTCATCCCGGACGAAGTCATTCAGGAGCTTCCCGCGGAAACCGCCCGGCAGTACCATGTCGTCCCCGTCATGCTTCACGACGACATCCTGACCGTCGCCATGTCCGATCCGACCGACATGGAGACCATCGACTCGCTGCGCTATGTGCTGAAACGCGACGTCGAGGCGGTCATCGCCCCGGCGAAGCAGATCCAGAAGATCCTCGAATCCAGCTACGGCGGACTTGAGGGCACCGTGGATTCCTACGTCGGCAGCGTCGACACTTCCAAGCTCGAGGTCGTCCAGACGGACGAGGACGAGGCGGCAAAGGAAGCGGCGAAAGCCGCGAACACCGAAGACGACGCCCCGATCATCAAGCTCGTCTCCCTGCTCATCTACAATGCCTTCAAGCTCCGCGCATCCGATATTCATCTTGAGCCGATGGAAAAGAAATTCCGCATCCGCTACCGCATCGACGGCGCGCTGCGCGAAATGGAAAGTCCGCCGAAATACCTGCAGACGAACATCATCAGCCGTATCAAGATCATGTCCAAGATGGACATCTCCGAAAAGCGCGTGCCGCAGGACGGACGTATCCAGATCGAGGTCTCCGGCGTCGGACTCGACCTCCGTGTTTCGACCATCCCCACCACGCACGGCGAATCCATCGTCATGCGTATCCTCGACAAGTCCAGCATCCAGCTCGACATCCCGAAGCTCGGCTTCTATACGGACGACCAGGAGAAGATCGACCGCATCATCTCCATGCCGGACGGCATCTTCCTGGTCACGGGCCCGACCGGTTCCGGCAAGACCACCAGCCTCTACGCGTTCCTGAACACCATCAACAAGCCGAACCGGAAGATCATCACCGTGGAGGACCCTGTCGAATACCAGCTCAGCGGCATCAACCAGGTCCAGGTGAACCCGATCGTCCAGATGACCTTCTCCAACGCTCTGCGCGCCATGCTCCGCCAGGCCCCCAACATCATCATGGTCGGTGAAATCCGCGACCTGGAAACCGCCGACATCGCCATCAACGCATCCCTCACTGGCCACCTGGTCTTCAGCACGCTGCACACCAACGACGCACCGAGCTCCGTGACCCGTCTGATCGATATGGGCGTGAAGCCCTTCCTCGTGGCATCCTCCGTACGCGCCATCATGGCACAGCGACTCGTCCGCCGCGTCTGCAAGAACTGCATGGAGCCCTACAAGCCGACTCCCGACGAGATCCGGCTCCTCAACCTCGACAAGGACTACCTCGACTCCGCGAACCTCGTCCACGGACGCGGCTGCCCCGCCTGCGGCGGCACCGGGTACAAGGGACGTATGGGCATCTACGAGATCTTCCTCATCACCGAGGATATGCAGTACCTTATCTACAACAAGGAAAGTTCCGACAAGCTCCGTTCCGCGGCGCGCCAGAGCGGCATGAGAACCCTGCGCGAAGACGGACTCCGGAAAGCCGCCGCCGGGACTACCACAGTCACGGAAGTCCTCGCAGTCACAGTCGGCGACGAAGAATAACGCAATCAACCACACGGATCCCATATCATGCTTGACTCCGAAAACCAAACCCTGAAGGACATCCTCCTGAACGCGAACGCGTGTTCTCCCCAGAACATGAAGGAAGCCGAGGAGGAATACGAACGCACGGGGAAATCGCTTCAGCAGATCCTGATCGACTTCCAAATCCTCTCCGAAAACGAAATCCTCAACTACATCGCGGAAAGCCTCGGCACGACGGTCGTCGATCTCACCATGCTTGAGGTGCCGAAGGAGGTCATTGACCTCGTCGACGCGGACAACGTCCGCATGCTCGGCGTCGTCCCGATCGAGGCGGACGAATCCACCGTGACGCTCGCCGTCCGCAACCCTCTGAACTACCAGATCGCCGACGAAATGCGTTTCGTGCTTGGCAAGGACGTGATGATCGTCCTGGCCGAAGAAAAGCAGATCGACAAGTTCATCGACAAATACTATCCCGTCGACATCAACAGCGTGCACGACCTGCTGTCCGAAATGGATGCCGCGGAAGGCTCCGACTACGCCTACGCGAATGCCGAGGAAGACGCGAACAAGGCCCCTATCATCAAGTTCGTCGACGCCGTCCTCTACCAGGCCATCCGCGACAAGGCATCGGACATCCACTTCGAGCCGTTCGAGCACGAATTCAAGATCCGGTACCGCATCGACGGCGCCCTGTACGAGATGTCCCCGCCGCCGCGCAGCCTCGCCATCCCCGTCATCAGCCGCGTGAAGATCCTCTCCGGCCTGAACATTTCCGAGCGCCGCAAGCCTCAGGACGGCCGTATCCAGCTCAAGATCGCCGGCCGCCCCATCGACCTCCGTGTCTCCACGCTCCCGACCTCCCACGGCGAATCCGTGGTGCTCCGCGTGCTCGACCGCTCCGTCGTCAACCTCGACCTCGACGTCCTCGGCATCAACGAAGACACCCTGAAGAAGATCCGCGAAATCATCGCCATGCCGAACGGCATCTTCATCATCACCGGACCGACCGGTTCCGGCAAGACGACCACACTGTACTCCGCCCTGAAGGAGATCAACAAGGTCGAAGACAAGATCCTTACCGCGGAAGACCCTGTGGAATACGACCTCGAAGGCATCGTCCAGCTCCCGATCAACGACGCGATCGGCATGACCTTCGCCCGCGCGCTCCGTGCCTTCCTCCGTCAGGACCCCGACATCATCATGCTCGGCGAAACACGCGATATCGAAACGGCGGAAATGGCGGTCCAGGCCTCCCTCACGGGACACCTGGTCTTCACCACGCTGCACACCAACGACGCCGCCGGTGCCGTAACCCGTCTGATCGATATGGGCGTCCAGCCCTTCCTCATCACCGCCTCGCTGATCGCCATTCTCGGCCAGCGACTTCTCCGCCGCATCTGCCCGCATTGCCGCACGGCGTTCGTCCCCACCGAGGACGACCTGAAGCTCCTCGGGCTCCAGAGGAAGGACATCGGCGACAACAAGTTCTACTACGGCAAAGGCTGTCCGACCTGCAACAACACGGGGTACAAGGGACGCAAAGCCATTACCGAACTGCTGTGCATGAGCAGCAAGATCTCCTCCCTGATCCTGGATTCCGCACCCGCCGTCGTCATCCGCGACAAGGCGCGCGAACTCGGCATGACCACCATGCGCGAGGACGGCATCCGCGCCATCCTGAACGGCGAGACCACGATGGAAGAAGTTCTCAAATACACTTAATAAGCATAAAGGGCCCTCAACATGGTTGAAATGGATGAATTACTGGATCTCGTCGTTACCGAGGGATGCAGCGACCTGCATCTCGAAGTCGGCGTCGCACCTGTGATCCGCCTCCACGGGGAAATGACCCAGCTCGACCTCCCCGTGCTTACGCCGGAGGACACGGAAGCGCTGGTCAAATCGATCGCCTCCCCGCGCCACCTTCAGCAGCTCGCGGAAGACGGCGGTTCCGACTTCGGTTTCGCATTCGGCGACCGCGCGCGTTTCCGCGTCAGCGCTTTCAAGCAGAAAGGCTGTATCGGCGCCGTGCTCCGCCAGATCCCCAACGAGATGATGCCGCTGGACAAGATCGGACTCCCGCCGAGCATCAAGGACCTGCTCTACCGCCCCCGCGGCATGATCCTCGTGACCGGCCCGACCGGTTCCGGCAAGTCCACCACGCTCGCCTCGATGATCAACGTCATCAACGAGGAGCGCGCCGTGCACATCATCACGGTCGAGGACCCCATCGAATTCTACCACCACCACAAGAAGAGCGTGGTGATCCAGCGTGAAGTCGGAGCGGACGTCCCGAGCTTCTCCGAAGCGCTCCGCCGTGCCCTCCGTCAGGACCCCGACATCATCCTCGTCGGCGAACTGCGCGACCTGGTCACCATCGAAGCCGCCGTCACCGCTGCCGAAACCGGACACCTGGTCTTCGGCACTCTGCACACCACCGGCGCGGCCCCCACGGTCGACCGTATCGTCGACGCCTTCCCGACCAACCAGCAGCCGCAGATCCGCACGCAGCTGGCGGCCGGCCTCGTCGGCGTCATCTCCCAGGTCCTCCTGCCCCGCATCGACAAGCCCGGACGAGTCGCCGCATTCGAGATCATGATCACCACGCCGTCCATCCAGGCGCTGATCCGAGACGGCAAGACCTTCCGCATCACCTCGGACATCCAGACCGGCGCGAAGTACGGCATGAACACCCTCGACTCCCACCTGGTCGAGCTCTACAAGAAGGGCATGGTCTCATACGGCGAAGTCATCACGAAGGCGCAGGACCCCGAAGGCATCGTCCAGACCCTCGCCGGCACAAACATCTGATTCAAGCTCACGACATCTTTCCCATATAACCTGGAGTTCACAAAATGCCGATCTTCCAATACACCGCGATGGATGCATCCGGTAAGGAGCAGAAGGGACAGCACGAAGCCGCAAGCGAAGAAGCCGTCGCATCGTTCCTGAAAGAACAGGGGATGTTCCCCACCTCCATCAAGCCACTCGCGAAAGCGGAGAAGGGCAAAAAGGAAAAAGCAAAAGGCCCCTCCGCCCAGAAAGGCCTGAACATCAACCTCGGCCCGGTCATCATGAAGGGCAAGGACCTGACCGTCTTCACCCGTCAGCTCGCCATCCTGCTCGACGCCGGCCTCCCGCTGATCCGTTCGCTCAAGACGCTCGAACGGCAGGCGAAAAACCCCTCCGTGAAGACCATCCTCGGCAAGGTCGCCGCCTCCGTCGAAGGCGGCTCCACCTTCTCCGAGGCGCTCGCCCAGCATCCGAAGTCGTTCGACAAACTCTACCTGAACATGGTCCGCGCCGGCGAGGCCGCCGGCAAGCTCGAACTGATCCTGACCCGACTCGCGGGATTCCGCGAAAAGGCCGCAAAGATCGCGGGCAAGGTCAAATCCGCCATGGTGTACCCGGCGATCGTGCTCTCCATCGCCATCGGCATTACCATCTTCCTCATGATCTTCATCGTCCCGAAATTCGAGGCCATGTTCGCCGAAATGCTCGACGGCGCGCAGCTGCCCGCCATCACCCGGTTCGTCATGGGCGTCAGCCGGTGGCTCCAGAACAACATCGTCATCGCCATCGTCATCGTGGTCGTCCTCATCATCGCCACGAAATTCGCCCTGAAAACCGAGAAGGGGCGGTTCTATTACGACAAGGGCATCTACAACGCACCCGTCGTCGGGATGCTCGTCTCCCGCACCGCCATCTCCAAGTTCTCCCGTACGCTCGGCACACTCATGGGATCCGGCGTCCCCGTCCTGAATGCGCTCCAGATCGTCCGCGACACCGCCGGCAACGAGCTCGTCGCAAAGGCCGTCCAGCAGGTCCACGACGCCGTGAAGGAAGGCGAACCCATGGCGCCCCCGCTCCAGTCCACCAAGATCTTCCCCGACATGGTCATCAGTATGATCGAGGTCGGCGAGGAAACGGGCAAGCTCCCCGACATGCTCGAAAAGATCGCCGACACCTACGACGAGGAAGTCGACAATGCCGTCAGCGCCCTGACATCCATGATCGAACCGTTGATGATCGTCTTCCTGGCCGTCATCGTCGGCGGTATCGTCATTGCCCTGTTCAGCCCGCTGATCACCATCATCCAGACCCTCGGCGGCGGTTGATCCGCTTCGTTTACGGTCCCGCTTCGGCGGGACCTTTTTTCTTTGCCGGAGGTTCGCTCCCATGCGATGCTACCTGAACATCGGAAACACACACACGCAGATCCTCTACATCGCGCCCGACCGTCTCAATTTCTCGGGCACGGTCAAAACTGCTGATTTTTCACCGGAAATGATCCACACGGACGACTTGTCATTCATCGGCGCCGCATGCGTCGTCGAACGGCTGTTCCCGGTTCTGGAGGGGATCAACGCCCGCATGGTGACACCGGAGGCCGCATCGAAATTCGTGGACTTCTCCCTTGTCGACGCCTCGACGCTCGGACAGGACCGCATCGCGAATGCCGTTTACTTGACCAGAAGAGCCGTTCTCCCGGCGGTTTCCCTTGATTTCGGTACCTGCATCACCGCGGAGGTCGTCGACGATCAGAAGCGCTTCCTCGGCGGCGCGATCTTCCCAGGACGCACACTCACGCGCCGCGCCCTCAATCTCTACACATCGAAACTCCCGGACGTCGGACTCGCGGACGAACTGCCCCCCTGCCCCGGCGCGAATACCGTCGACGCCATCCGGCTGGGCACCGACGCCGCCGCGGTCGATGCCGTGGCGGGGTTCCTCGCGCGCGTCGAAAAGATGCTGGGATGCCGCCCCACGGTCTATGCATGCGGAGGCGACCGCGCGTTCTTCCTCCGTGCGCCGGAACTCGCCGGCATGACCGACGGCGGGGACGACTTCACCCTGCGCGGAGTCGAACTGCTTTTCGGTTGAAGGTTCAGGTTTCTCATGAGGATCAAGATCTGCGGCATCAGGAATGAAACGGATCTGAAGGCGGCGCTTTCCGCTTCGCCGGACGCCGTCGGGTTCCTTGTCGGGCAGGTGCACCCCTCGCCGGATTTCATCCTCGCATGCACCGCGCGGCGTCTCGCCCGATCCCTTCCCCCGTTCGTCCAGCCGTGGCTGGTCACGCATCTGTCCAGGCCGGAGGAAATCCTCGACCTGGCCGAAGCCGCGGCGATCTGCAACATCCAGCTCCACGGGGAATCCACGCCGGAGGAGGTTTCCTTGATCCGCGACAAACTGCCTCCGTGCGCCAAGCTCGTGCGGGCGGTTCATCCCGAGCCGCAGGACACGTTCTTCGAACACGCCGACTATGCGCCGTTCATCGACGCCTACCTGATCGACACGCTCAACGCGAAGACCGGACAGGTCGGCGGCACCGGGCTCACGGGGAACTGGATCCGCGCCGCGCGTTTCGTGCAGGAATCGCCGGTCCCGGTCATCCTCGCGGGCGGACTGACTCCGGCAAACGTCGCCCGCGCCATCGAACGCGTCCGCCCCTACGCGGTGGATGTGAACACCGGAGTCAAGACAGCTTCGGACCGTACGGAAAGCGCCCTGCTCTGCCGCGCGTTCGTCACCGAGGCGCGGCGGGCGGATCTCCGCCCCTGAGCTTGAGCCCGGCCCGGATCAGAGGATTTTCTGATAATACACGATGCTGAGCCATCGGCCGAATTTCCAGCCGGCCTCGCGGATGGTCCCGGCATATTCGTAGCCGCATTTCCGGTGGAACGCGATGCTCGGCAGGTTCCCGGCGTCGATCACGCCGATGAGCGTGTGGATGCCCCGGCGACGGCTTTCCTCCTCCAGCGCCGCCATCAATGCCATCCCGACGCCCGTACGGCGCGCCGAAGGCATGACGTAGACGGACAGCTCCGCGGCGTGCAGGTATCCCTGATGATGCCGGTACGGGCCGCAGGAGGCGAACCCCAGAAACGCGCCGTTGTCGGACTCCGCCGCCAGGACCGGATAATTCCCCTCGGCATGCGAGTCGAAATACTCCCGCATGTACGGTTCCGGGTGCGGATCGCAATCGTACACCCAGGTCGTATGGAGGACCGCATCGTTCAGCAGGTCCAGCATCTGCAGGGCATGGCGCTCGAATTCGGCGGGGACGATCTTCATGCGAGCACCGGTCATTTCCCCGTCAGGGCGGGCAGGACGCCCTCCTGGCGCCAGACGAACGCCCGGCGGTCGAGCTCTTCGCCGTTGTCCCAGAAGACCGGGCAGATGCCGTTTTCGCGCGACAGGCGCACGATGGAGCGGAAATAGAAGATGCGGCTGGCGCGGTCCTTGTTCCGCAGCAGGCAGCCGTACTCGCCGATGATGACGGGGATCCCCTTGTCCAGATAAAGCTCCTTCAGTTTTGCGAAGCTGGCCTTCATCGTCTCGAGGTCGGCGGCGGATCCCCAGTTGTACTGGTAGCCCCAGCTCGTGCCGGGCGTGGCGATGGCGAACTGCAGCGGGAGGTAGTAATGCACGGACACGATGCAGCGCGGATCGTCGGGCAGGACCAGATAATCGCAGGCCTTGTCGAGGTCGGCGCCGATCCCGGGCAGCAGGAGCCAGCGTTTTTTGTTCGCCCCGCCGGACGCACGGACGATCTTCACGAACTCCCCGTTGATCCGGTTCACGAGCGCGCCATTTTCCCCGACCGGCAGGTCCTTGAAGTCGATCTCGTTCATCGACTCGAAGATCAGGTGGTCGGTGCGTTCGCGGAACTTCGTCGCGATCTGACGCCATGCGGCACGGTACTGCGCCATGGTCCCCTCGTAATCCTTCGACGCCTTTTCCAGCCAGGAGGATTCGTGGTGCATGTTGAGGATCACGTACAGCTTTTCCGCCAGGGCCCAGTCCACGACCTCCTCCACGCGCGACATCCACGCCGGATCGATCGTGTATTCCGGCGCGTCGCCCGTATGCGGTCCCCAGGTAACCGGGATGCGGATCGTGTCGAACCCCTGTTCCTTGATGAACTTGATCAGCTTGCGCGTGGTCCGGGGGTTGCCCCAGGAGGTCTCCGTCTCCAGGCCGGCACGCCGGCCGCCGGCGTTCGGCCAGGCGTCGAACGTGTTGCCGAGGTTCCAGCCCAGCCCCATCCCGGACACGAACGCCATCCCCTCGCTCCCGGCCCTGTCTCCCGACGAAACACAGGAGATTCCGCATACGCACATGCAGACCGAGAAGAGAAGGAACAGTTTTTTCAACGCGGAGGGAAAATGGAGCCCGGACATACAGACCGCCTTTCTTTTGAAACCAGCATTCACATTATTGAAAACGCGAGCCTAATATAGCATGGACATTCCGCAAATGCAAATGGATAACCGGGAGCAAACGGTCCGTATTCCGCCACAAACACGAAAAAAAAAGGCGTTTTCAGTTGATTTTTCGGGAAAACGATGTATCTTTATAGCATCCGTCAATAAAATGAGTATGATCTCCGTCAGATTTCCCGGGAGTCCCGCTTTTATGAAAAGATTTCTTTCCTCCGCAGCAATCCTGACTGCCGTCTGCTGTGCAGTCCTCTGCCTGTGTGCCTGCGGAAAAAATATCCAGAACAAACGCACCGTCGACCCGGACATGCTGCGCCTCATGCAGAAAACCCAGGCGGAGCTCGTCGCCTGCGTCGAACGCTGCAGGTCCGCGGCGGCGGATTCCAAGGACAAGGAGATTTATCTCGCGCTCGCCAATTCCCAGCAGATTCTCGCCGACCGGCATGAGACGATCATCAATATCCTGCTGAAAAAACACAAGATGGATAAAATTTCCACGGCCTCCTACGCCATTGAGATGAACCCCCGGACGATCGTTCTCCCCCCCCTCGACGAATACAGGGAGACCCTCCTCAAGGCCGATCCGGAGAAAACACTCCGGGAAGTCCTGATCGCGCTCGAAATCACGAACAAGGTGCTGGAATCCGACACGGGGATCGAAAAGATGATCGATCCCGATGCGGAAGAGGAGCCCTCCGTGGATTTCTACCTCTGTCCCGTCTGCGGCTACATCGAGACGACGGAACCCGAGGAAAACTGCCCCGTCTGCCATTCCGACAAGAACAGGGCCCTCAAACTGCAGAACGGGGAACTCCCGCCCCGCGAGGAAGGCACCTTCGTTACGGTTTCGGAATAAGACCCGCCTTCTCCTCTTTTTCTGTTTTTCCGCGCCGGACAATCCCGTCCGGCATTTTTCTTGCTCAGGCGTTAAGCCCGGCCCTTTCCTTCGGCGGAGTGTCCTTCAGCAGCCGAGTGTGGTACAGGATCGAGCCGCCGATCACGAGTCCGGGGATCAGGAACGGGATCGACTCCGCGAACCGCGCCACGATGCCGAACCCAAGCACGGACAGACGGTTCTTCGCGACCTGTTTTTTCAGCACGGATACGGGGAGTCCCTGGCGGACGGAGCTGTCGTGAAGATACGACCGTCCGCAGATCGCGCCGCGGAACAGGAATCCGACGACCGGGATCCAGAACAGCATGAAATAGACCAGATAGGACACAACCGTAAGCAGGATGAACCCCGAAGTGAGGCGGAGGACCCGGCTGTACGGCTGGACCGCGCCGGGATGTTCGGGATAGTCTTCCTTCTCGAACGCATCGACCAGGATGTCGAACAGCATGTTGCCGAACATCTCGTAGAAGGTCCCGATGAAATAGAACAGGACAAGCGGGATGACGATCCAGAAGAAAAGCTTCAGGCACCAGTCCAGCGTCGTCTGAAGCCATGACAGCCATCCGGGGAAGGAAATCCCCGTGAGCCATTCCCGGAGCCCGGGAGCGGCCCAGAAAATGAGTGCGAACAGGATCCCTGCATACAGCAGCAGGACGAGCAGCAGCGGCGGCAGGGCGTACGGCCACAGACGCGGGCGCGTGAAGAAAATCCGGATCCCGCGAAAGGCGCAGTCCACGCCGTATGCCAGTTCGTCCAGAGCTTTTTTCATGTCGGGATCCCCGTCCGGGCCGTGTCCGCCGGGCAGCTTACTTCCCGTCGTGGAAGCTCGTCCACAGGTGTTCCTCCTCGTTTTCACGCTTCGGCGTGGCGGCCTCCATGCGGAGCATCCGCGCCATGTTGTGCGCCAGAGTACGCATGGTCTGGAGCCCTTCGGCGTCCTTGCGGACGTCGTCCGGCGTAAACCCGTGCACGGAGTTCCAGTACTGGGAGGACACGACCGGCATCTGGCTGATCGTGAAATATTTGTTCAGGCGGTCGAACGACGCGCTCGCGCCGCCGCGCCGGCAGCTCACCACTGCCGCGCCGGGCTTGGACTTCAGGAACGATCCGGCGGAGAAGAAAAGGCGGTCCAGCAGCGCGCACAACGCCCCGTTCGGCCCGGCATAGTACACGGGCGAACCGATCACGATGCCGTCGGCGCGTTTGACCGCCTCGACGAGCGCCGGCAGGGCGTCGTCCTGAAACGCGCATTCGCCGCGTTCACGGCAGGCGCCGCAGGCGATGCAGCCGCGCACGGGCTTTTTGCCGAGCTGGAAGACTTCGGAGGTGATGCCCTCCTCCTTGAGTGTGGCAGCGATCTCGCCGAGCGCGGTGAAGGTGCAGCCCTCGGCGTTCGGGCTGCCGTTGAGCAACAGTACATGCATGGTCCGGGTTCCTTTCTGGCGGTGCGTATGGAGAGGAAAGATAAAAATGAAGATGAAAAAAGGCGAGCCGGAGAACGGTCCGGTCCGCCTTCATCGGTTCGGTTGATTGCGGCTTATTTCGCGTTGACTTTTTCGATCCAGGCGTCGAGGGCGGGACCGGCGTTCGCGGCATCCGTGCCCTTGAACGCGAAGACATCGGCGAAGTAGTCGATCTCGGGGACCGCGGCCTTCGCGTCGCGGAGATAGGTGAACGTGGCCGGATTGCCCTGTCCGTGCGTGCAGAAGAGCGCGACGGTCTTGCCCTTGAAATCGTAGGACTGGAGGAACGTGCGGACCGGCGGCGCATAGGTGGAGAACCAGATCGGGGTGCCGACGTAGATCGGGTCGTACTTGGAGAGGTCGAGGTCCATTTCCTTGATGGCCGGGGCCTTCGGCTGCCGGAGGTCGTTCTGGCCGGCCTGGGCCGCCCCGCCGAAGTCGGACGGATACGGCGTGACCATTTCGATCAGCTTGATGTCGGCGCCGGTCTTCTGCTGGAGCATTTCGGCGACGACCTTGGTGTTGTGCGTCTCGGACCACGTCCAGTACACCACCAGCGGTTTCGTCTTCGCGGCGGCCTTCGCGGGCGCGTCGTCGGAGCAGGAATTCCCGTCGCAGTTGCAGCCGAAAAATGCGGCGGCGGACAGGACGGCGGATGCGGCGAGCATGAAAGCATGTTTCAGTTTCATAAGAACGACTCCTTCAGTTGAGTTTGGTTTTTATCACAAAACTATACCACCGATTCCGGCGTTTTCAAGCGGACGTCCGCAAAAAAAACGGAAGATCGGCGGAAAATCAAAGTCCCTGCGCGGAAATCCGGGCAACCTGCTCCGCATCCAGAGCGTGCGGATACAGCCGGTCGCAGAAGATGTCGAAAACCGTTTCGGATGCTGCCGGCACGGGCGCAGCCTCAAGTTTCTTCACCTGAAGCAGACTGCCGTTGCGGCTGACCAGCAGACGTTTCTTCGCGGGATCCCACGAGACCCCCAGTTTCACCCACCGGTTCGCGGGGAAGAACGCCTCGCCGTCCTCCCGGACGACCGCATAGGACACGCCGTCGACCGTAAAGACGAGGATATCGTCCGGGGACACGGATAGGTCGAACCCGTCCCATACGGAAAGAACGGGGACCGGAGCCTCGGGGACAGCAGAGAAACGGATGCTGGCGGAAAATGCGAAACCAGTGCGGTCGGAGCTGTTCCACCACTGTTCCGGACGCCAGGCGGCGCCTTTCATGCGGTGGAACGGCGCAGGTTCGGCGGGGGGAGCCTCCACGGACTGCGGCGCCGGGGTTGCCGCCTGCGTCTCCTCCACAGCGGGCGCTTCCTCTGCAGGCTGGGGCTCCTGCATTTTCTTGAAGAATCCGGCGGCGGAAAGGAACGTCACGAAGATCAGCACGGGCGAGATGAAACGGATGAATACGGACCAGGAGATGACCGGGAGGCGCGTGCGGTTGAACTTCTGGAGCTTGGAAAGCCCCCTCAGGTCGGCGCCGGTGCGGTAGAGTTCGCGTGCCGCACCGTTGGTGCCCCAGACCCAGCCGGCGTAGAACGCCGCCGCGAGGCCGTTCAGGAGCAGGATCCAGTTGCTGGCGACATAGTCGACCAGATCGAAGAGGCTTCCCTTCACGCCGCCGAAGAGCTTCGTGAGCAGCCCGTGCAGCCCGGAAAGCCCCGACCAGTCGTTCACGCTGAACGAGATCACGCATCCGAAGGCGGTGATCAGCACGGTGGAGAGGATGACGGAGGCACGGCGCGAGAGGTTCAGGTTCTGCATGAAGCTGGACACGACCGCCTCCTGCAGGCTCAGCCCGCTGGTCAGCGCGGCGATCGCCAGAAGCAGGAAAAACATGCCGTTCCAGAGCCAGCCGAGGCCGCCGGGGATGGATTCGAACGTGATCGGCAGGGTATTGAACACGAGCGCGGGCCCCTGTCCCGGATTGCCGCCCTGCGCGAAGAGCGCGGGGAAGATGGCGAGTCCGGCAAGCAGGGCGATGAGCGTGTCGAAGAAGATGATCCAGAGCGACGCCTTCAGGATGTTGCGCTGCTTGCTCAGGTAGCTTCCGTAGGTGATGAGGATCGCCATGCCAAGGCTCAGCGAATAGAACGCGTGCCCGAGGGCGTCCAGGATGCTCGAGCCGTTGATCTTGCCGAAGTCGGGCTTCAAAAAGAACTCCACGCCTTTGGACGCGCCGGGGAGCGTCACGCTGCGGATCACCAGCACCAGGACGAGCACGAAAAGCAGCGGCATCATGATCTTCGAAACCTGTTCGATGCCCTTCTTCACGCCGAACCAGCAGATCGCCGCCGAAGCGAGCATGAATGCCACCGTCATCCCGGATGACAGCCAGCCGTTGGACGACACGCTGTCGAGGTACGCACCGGCCTTTTCCGGCGAGGCGAAAACGAGCTCATGCGCGAACGATTTCCACGTGTACAGGAAGATCCAGCCGCCGATGATCGCGTAGTAGGACAGGATCAGCCCCGCCACCAGCGTGCAGGAGAACCCCGCCGCCGACCAGCCGTAATGGTAAATCAGGATGCTGATGACAACCAGGAAAACCGCCATGCCGTAGTTGCCGGACGCGCCGAGCGCGGCGGCAAGCCCCAGGCCGAACCCGGATGCAACCTTCGGCAGGCGCGGCGACCGGATCGCGAAATGCTTGAACGCCTTGATCGGATCGCCCTGCGAGGCACGTCCGATGGCGAGTTCCGCCAGCATCACCGGCAGGCCGACCAGTGCGATGCAGAGGAGATAGATCAGGACGAAGGCCCCGCCGCCGTTCTCCCCCGTGATGTAGGGGAAACGCCACACGTTGCCGAGCCCGATGGCGGAACCTACTGCCGCCATGATGAATCCGAAGGAACTGCCCCAATGCTCGTGTTTCACGCCGTCTGCCATGTCTGTTCCGTCCTTTGTCTGCCGTGCAGGGTTGTTTCGCTCCTCAGAGCTGGATGTTGTCGATCAGGCGGGTGCTGCCGAACTTCGCCGCGACCGCGATCGTGAAGTTTTTTCCGGGTTCGAGCACGGCCGCAGGCAGCATCGTGTCCGAGTCGGTCAGCTCGACGTACTCCACCGCGCCGCCCGCCGCCGTGATCTCGGCGCGGATGTCGGCGATCAGTTTTTCCGCCGTGATGCCGGGTTGGGCCGCAAACGTCTTCTGCGCGCGGAAGAGGCTGTGGGAGATCGCGAGCGCGCGGCGGTGCTCGTCTTCGGAGAGGTATTTGTTGCGCGAGCTCATGGCGAGGCCGTCCGCCTCGCGCACGATGGGCGCGGTAATGATCCTGATCGGGAAATTCAGGTCGCGGACCATGCGGCGGATGATCGCCGCCTGCTGGGCGTCTTTCTGCCCGAACACCGCCAGGTCCGGCAGCGCGGCATTGAAGAGCTTCGAGACGACCGTGGTCACCCCCTCGAAGTGGATCGGGCGCGACTTGCCGCAGAGATTTTTGGAAATGGTGTTCTCGCAGACGTGGCAGGTCAGCGGTTCGGGGTACATGTCCTCCACGCCGGGCGCGAAGATCACGTCCACGTTCCGTGCCTCGCAGAGCGCGCGGTCGCGTTCGAAATCGCGCGGATACTTCGCGAAATCCTCGTTCGGGCCGAACTGGATCGGGTTCACGAAGATGGAGATGACCACGGCGTCCGCTCCGTTCGCGCGGGCCGCGTCGATCAGGGAGAGATGTCCGTCATGCAGGAACCCCATCGTCGGGACGAGCCCGACGGTCTTCCCTGCCTTGTGCGCGTTGCGGGACCACTGCTGGAGTTCGGATATCGAATGAATGACCTTTGTCATGGAATGCACCTCGCTGATTCACTGTTTGCTGTTCCGGGCGATGCGGGCGGCCACGGCACGTTCGTAGGCGTCGAGGTCGTCGATCCTGATCTGCGCCACGCCGGAAGCCATGGCGGCTTCGGCGACCATGCGCGCCACGCGTGGCACGACGCGCGGGTCGAACGGCTTCGGGATCACGAACGATGCCTTCAGCGGGATCTCGCCCTCGAAAATGCCTTTCGCCGCCTCTTCGGGATACGCGGCGGAGAGCAGCTGCCGGATGTCCTCCGGCATCGGTTCCGCCACGATGTCCGCCAGCGCGCGGGACGCCGCCAGTTTCATCGCCTCGTTGATGTCCGACGCGCGGGTGTCGAGCGCGCCGCGGAAGATGCCCGGGAACCCGAGTACGTTGTTCACCTGGTTGCTGTAGTCGGAGCGCCCCGTGCCCGCAACCGCAGCGCCTGCGGCCAGCGCCTCGTCCGGGAAGATCTCGGGCGTGGGGTTCGCCATGGCGAACACGACCGCGCCGGGCGCCATCGTGCGGACCATGTCGCCGGTCAGCGCCTTCGGCACGGAGACGCCGACGAAGACGTCCGCGCCCCGGATCGCGTCGGCGAGCGTACGGGCATCCGTGTGGGCGGCGAAACGCTGTTTCTGCGGATTGAGGTCGGTGCGGCCGTCATGGATCACGCCCTTCGAGTCGCAGAGGATGAACTTGGAACGGTCGGCGCCGGCGGACACGTAGTATTCCGCGCAGGCGATCCCGGCGGCCCCCGCCCCGTTCATCACGAACCGGCAGTCGCCGATCTTCTTCCCGACCACGCGCAGGGCGTTCAGGATGCCGGCGAGCGAAATGATGGCGGTGCCGTGCTGGTCGTCGTGGAAGACCGGGATCTTCATGGCCTTCTTCAGCGCGGGCTCGATGGCGAAGCACGCCGGGGCGCCGATGTCTTCGAGGTTGATGCCGCCGAACGAGGGTTCCAGGCGGGCGACGGTCTCGATCACCTTGTCCGGGTCGGTGCGGCCGTCCTCCTTGAACACGCCGCCGATGCAGAGCGCCACGGCGTCGATGTCGGCGAACCGCTTGAAGAGGACGGATTTCCCCTCCATGACGGGCAGTCCGGCCTCGGGTCCGATGTTGCCGAGCCCGAGCACAGCGGTGCCGTCGCTGACCACCGCCACGGTGTTGCCGCGTCCGGTGTAGTCCCAGATCTTCTCCGGGTGGTCGTGGATTTCCGTGCAGGGGACGGCGACGCCGGGCGTGTACGCCAGCGAGAGGTCGTCCTGCGTGGTGCAGGGTTTCGAAGGCAGGATTTTCAGTTTGCCCGGCTCCGGGTTCGCGTGGTAGGCCAGACTGCGGGAAGCAAGATCGTTCGACATGGTATGTTCTCCAAAAAGATGGTTTGTTGTTCAGATGCGGACCGGGATGCCGCGCCCGGCGAGGTAGCGTTTCGCGTCGCCCACGGTGTACGTCCCGAAATGGAAGATGCTGGCGGCGAGCACGGCGTCCGCGCGGCCTTTTTCGATGACGTCGGCGAGGTCGGCGAGGTCGCCCGCGCCGCCGGACGCGATCACGGGCACCGGCACGGCGTCGGCGACCGCGGCGGTAAGTTCGCAATCGTACCCGGCCTTCGTGCCGTCGGTGTCCATGCTGGTAAGCAGGATCTCGCCCGCGCCGAGCCCTACGCCGCGAACGGCCCATTCGAGCGCGTCGATGCCGGTCGGACGGCGGCCGCCGTGCGTGTAGACCTCCCAGCGGTTTTCGCCGGGGACGCGCCGGGCGTCGATCGCCAGCACGATGCACTGCGCGCCGAACCGGTCGGACCCTGCCTTGATGAGGTCGGGGTTCAATACCGCGGCGGTGTTCAGCGACACCTTGTCCGCGCCGGATTTCAGCATCAGGCGGATGTCTTCGACGGTGCGGATGCCGCCGCCTACGGTCAGCGGGATGAACACCTGGTCGGCGGTCTTCGCGATCACGTCGACCACGCTGGCGCGGGCGTCGCTGCTGGCGGTGATGTCGAGGAAGACCAGCTCGTCGGCCCCCTGCCGGTTGTATTCCACGGCGGCAGCCACGGGATCGCCCGCATCCACGAGACTCACGAAATGCACCCCTTTTACGACGCGTCCGTTGTTCACGTCCAGGCAGGGTATGATACGTTTGGCAAGCATTCTCGTGAAGCTCCTTTCTTCGGTTGCCGGAAACGGCGAAAAAATCTATCCTATTACTATACATGAAAATGAGCCTGTTTTCAAGACTTTTTCAGGCTGTTTCATGCGCTTTTCCACATTTTCGCGCGCGCATGTGGGTTGCCGGACGGAAAATGAGACAAACGGAAGACGAAAAAGCCGTCCGGGATCCATGCCGGGCGGCGAAATACGGATCAAACAATCGGATGATCGTCCGGGCTATTCAGCCCTGCGGAGGACGGCGCGGAGGCTGGTTGCCGTGGGGCTTGCCGCCGTCCCGGTTGCCATCGCGGTTGCCGCCGTCCTGGCGCTGCGGACGCGGAGGCCGGTTCGGATTCTGCTGCGGACGGTTCTGCGGACGCTGGTCGCCCGGCTGACGCGGAGGACGTTCGCCCTGTTTCCGCGGCTGCCCGTGCGGGCGGTTCTGTCCGTCCGGGGCGCCCTGCCGAGCGGGCTTCTGCTGCTGGGAGGGCGCAGTTCCCTCGGAGGACGGTTTCGCGGCATCTCCGCCGGACGGATTCTGGTTCTGCTTTGCGGAGTCCCCCTGCCCCGCGGCGCCGCGAAGCTTGTATTTGTCGAGGTACACAACCGAGACTTCGGAAGCGGGGCAGACCACGGTGTGCGTGGAGTCGTCCAGCTGGATCGTGACTTTCTGCGTCAGGAGGTTGCGGTCGACGACGCGCCCGCGCCCGTCTTTGCACTCGCAGAGTTCGCCGCGGCGCGGCATGGTCTTCTCCAGCTCCAGGTAGCCTTCATGCTCGTACTTCAGGCAGCATTTCAGCCTGCCGCAGATGCCGGAGATCGTGGATGGCGTGAGCGAGAGGTCCTGCTCCTTTGCCATTTTCACGTTGATGGAGGCGAAATCCTTCAGGAACTGGCAGCAGCAGAGAGGGCGTCCGCAGTTCGCGATGCCGCCGAGGATGGCGGTCTCGTCGCGCACGCCGATCTGGCGCAGTTCGATATGCGTGTTGAATTCCTGCGAGAGCAACTTCACGAGCTCGCGGAAATCCACACGCCCCTCGGCGCTGAACTGCACCGTAATAAGCTTGCCGTCGTAGGAATAATGCGCGTTGATCAGCTTCATGGGCAGCCCGAGACGGTCCACGTACTGGCCGGTGATCCGCAGGGCGGATTTCGCGCGCATCTTGTTCTCGTTCGCCTTGCCCTGGTCCACCACGGTCGCCTTACGCAGGATCGCGTAGATCTCGTTCTTTTTGGCGGAGAAGACGGTCCCGCCCGATTCGCGTTCCTCCTCGACGGGCGCGGCGGGAGTCGCCTCCGGCGGCGGCGCGTCGAACTGCTTCACGATCTGGCCGTAGTCCAGATAAAAATCCTTGCGGATCACGCAGAAGTCGCCGATATGAAGCCCGAGCGAAGAATCGCACCGGGCGTTGTACCCGGAGCCGTTGTCCAGCATGATCCCGTAAACAATGTCCATACGGTGTCCGATCTCTTTTTTTACATCATGGATTTCCGGCAGGACATCCGCGGAACAAAACCACGGACGTCCGTACGGATTCAGGTCTTGCGAAAAAACACGGGGCGCGCATCACCAGCTGATGACGAGTTTCTTCCGTGCGGCCAGGTCGTTGATATTGACATTGTTGGAACCGCCCTCTTCGGGATCCGTGCTGACGCCGATCGAGTAGACGGCCACCCGGGTGCTGAGGTCCAGGCTTTCGTTACGTCCGTTGTACTTGTTTGCAGGCTTGATCGCCTCGTCGGCGCTGTTTTCGATCCTGCCGTCGAAATTGACGTCGAGGATGACCCTGTACGGGTTATCCCACGGATCCAGAATGCCCTGGTCGGGATTGTAGCCCACACCGGCTTCGAAGAAAACCATGTTCTTGGCATTCTTTCTGTTCTTGTCCGCGCAGGTGAGGAAACGGCACATATCGATGTATTCGCTGTCGCTCAGGCGTCTGTCGCTGGTCCCGGAGACTTTCGCGGGCCACTGGGAGAACTCCGTCTCGTACATGAGGATGGCGGCCTTCAGGGACAGGCATTCGCTGTGCGCCTTGGACTTCTTGGCGTTGTTGCGGACCGTGCCGAGGGCGGGGAAGAGGAGACCGGCGAGAATCACGATAATGGCGATGACGACGAGAAGCTCGATCAATGTAAATCTTTTGCAGGAAGATGTTTTCATGGTATTGTTTCCTTATGGAGAAGGGTTGGTTCTTTCTTCAGGCGCCGGGGGCTTTGAAGTTCGCGATGTCGTCGCCGAGCCCGGGAGTTGTCTTTTTGTTGGCCTGATCGCCGACGCCCTTGTCCGGGCCGACGGAATACAGGTCGTAAGAAGTCGTATTGTAGATGCCGGGCGAACGGTAACGGATCGTGGTGCCCCAGGCATCCAGCAGGACGGTCTTTCCTTCCGCGAGCGCGGCGTTCAGGCATGTCTCGTAGGCGTCACCGAGCAGCTCCTTCGCGCCGGCGTTTTCCGCGATATCACCCGCGGTGTTTTTCGAATAAAGCTCGATCTGTTTCCATTGCCCGTCCCGGGTTTCCCCGCCGTGGGGGAAATAATACCCGTGCTTTACCTTGTACTGTTCGTTTCCGGCGCGGACGGCTTCCAGGATCGCGTTCGTCCTCGTCGTATCGGCACGGCGATAGGCGACCTGCGTAATCTTGATGGAAAGCGCCGCGAGCAGGGCAAGCACGATAATCACGCAAAGAAGCTCGACCAATGTGAAGTTTTTTTTGACGCGTTTCATGGCATTCTCCCGATGACTGTTGTTTTTTCCATTACGTACTATATCATGCAAAACGGCGGAATACAACCGTTTTTTTGCGAAAACATCCAAAAAAAATCACGTCCCTTCCCCGTCCGCAGCACTACTCGCCGCGTCCGATGCGGAGGAAAGGATCTCCTGCTCCAGCACTCGGAACGCCTCCTCCTGCGGGAGGTTCGCGAACGGCACCCCCTTCCGGAAAAGCGCCACAAAGCCGTTCTTCGATCCGGCCAGTCCGAACTCGGCATCCTTCGCTTCGCCGGGCCCGTTCACCACGCATCCCATCACGGCGATCTTCTTCAGGCCGATGCGGCGGCCGGAAGCTTTCAGCGAAGCCACAAGCTCCTCCACGCGCTCCGCCATGCCGATCAGGTCGTATTCGGTGCGGGCGCAGGTGGGGCACGACACGATTTCGGGATATGCGTCCCGCAGGCCGCAGACTTCCAGCAGGGTGATGCCGGCCTTGACTTCCTCGCGCGGCGGCGCGGTCAGGCTCACGCGAATGGTGTCGCCGATGCCGTCGAGCAGCAGCGCGCCGATCCCGGCGGCGCTTTTCAATATCCCGCGCGATGAGGTCCCCGCCTCGGTCACGCCGAGGTGCAGCGGGTACGGCGAACGCGCCGCGAACTTGCGGTAGGCGGCGGCCATGACCGGCACGGAACTGGCCTTCAGGGAGACTTTGATGTCCTGGAATCCGCAGGACTCCAGAATGTGTATTTGTTCCCCGACCGCCTCGCAGAGCGACTCCGCCATCGCCTCGTCATGGTCTCCGCAGGCGGCAAGTTTCGCCTCGAACATGCCTTTCGGCAGGCTGCCGGTGTTCGCGCCCACCCGGATCGGGATCCCGGCTTCGCCCGCGGCCTCCGCCACGGCACGGACGCGGTCCGCGCCGCCGATGTTGCCGGGGTTGATGCGGACGCCATGGACCCCGGCGCGGATGGACTCCAGCGCCAGGCGCCAGTCGAAATGGATGTCGGCGATCACCGGGATCGGGGATTCCGCCGCGATGCGGCGCATGGCCTCGGCGGACGGCATGTCCGGCACGGCACAGCGGATGATGTCGCAGCCGAGTCCGGCCAGTTCGCGGATCTGCGCGAGCGTGGCGTCGGCGTCGGAGGTGCGCGTGTTCGTCATGGACTGCACGGACACCGGGGCGCCGCCGCCGACGGCGACGCGTCCGACATGCACCCGGTTACTCGGCCGCCGTTTCAATTTCCGCCTCCGTCTGTGCCTGGTTCTCTTCGCTTTCCGCGTTTTCGGACGCATCGGCGGACGCTTCCGGCTTCCCGGGCTCCGCCTCCGCTCCGCCGTCCTCCATTTCCCCGGCCGCGCGGTGGATCTTCAGCTCCAGCGCGTTCGTCCACCGCTGGGGAATCATCTTCTTGACGTCGAAGAACGACACGATCACCATGAACCCGATCAGGACGAACATGAAGAAATAGGTGACCGGCTGGACCAGCTTCGTCGGGACCGGGCGGCGGATCGCCATTTCGATCAGCGCGATCATGATGTGGCCGCCGTCCAGCACGGGGATCGGCAGGAGGTTGAAGAGCCCGAGCGAGAAGCTGATGACGACGACCAGGTACAGCCCGCGCATGAAGGACCCCTGGAAGGTCATGATCATGTAGCGGCCGATGCCGAGCGGGCCGGAGAGGTTCTGCACGCCGATGGTGGTGTAGCCGGTGTCCTGGCCGACCTTGCTCTGGATCGTGTGGCCGAGGCTCTTCAGCGTGCGCTGCGTCATTTTCAGGACGTTGCAGAACTGTTTCCACGGGGTCGGGTGTTCGATGCGGTAGAAGCTCACGCCGATCTCATGCGGGACGACGATGCGGGGGGTGAGCTTCACTTCAAGCTTTTCGCCGCCGCGTTCCACGGTCAGCGCGATCTCCTTGTCGCCGTTGACGGAAACGAGCTTGGAGAACGCAGCGGGGTCGTCCTCGATGGACGCGCCGTTGAACGACGTGATCACGTCGCCGGGCAGCAGGACGCCTGCCGCGGGCATCCCGGGGATGGTCTCCTCCACTTCGCAACGGGCATTCGCGGTCGAGAAATAGATCCCGACCTGGGGACGCGGCTTGATGTCGGGGATCTTCTTCGGCGTCACGGGGATTTCGAGCTGCTTCCCGTCGCGCTCCACGGTCAGGGTGAGCGTCTTTCCGTTGGAGAAATTGATGCGGCTCATCAGGTCGTCGGTGCCGTAGACGGATTCGCCGTCGATCGCGGTCACGCGGTCCTCCGGCTGGATCCCGGCCTCCTTTGCAGGGGACCCGGGGAGCGGATAGACGTAGACGCGCATTTCCGGCTGGAAGAACGGCAGGGCGACGCTTTCGCCTGGCATGAGCTTGTCGTTGACGGCCGGGGTATAGGCGATCTCGGACGTCTGTCCGTCGCGGACGATCTCCAGCACGACCTGCTTCACGTTGTCGTCGTTCAGCATGATCTTCTGCATGAACTCGTTCCAGCTCAGTTCGAACGTATTTCCGTTCAGTTTCACGATGCGGTCGCCCTCGCGCAGGCCGGCGCGGTACTCGGGGCAGTCCTCCGGGACGCTCCGCACGGTAAACTCCGTATAGCGGTCGGTGTCGGGCTGCGGCAGTCCCACGATCCAGATCACCACGCCCAGGACGAGCCCGAAAATGATGTTGAAGAGCGGGCCGGCGAATGCGGTCGCGATGCGTTTCCACGGTTCGGCGTGCGGGAGCGGATTGCCCTCGCTGTCGGTGATTTCGTCGCTGGTGGAGTCGATCTGCGGCAGGTCCACATAGCCGCCGCACGGGATGCACCCGATGCGGTACTCCACGCCGTTGATCTTCTTGCCCCAGATCTTCTTGAACCCGACGGAGAACGCCTCGATGTGAAGGCCGCAGAGCCTGGCGACGATAAAATGCCCGAACTCGTGCACGATGATGCACAGGCCGAAGAAGATCACCATCAGGGCGACCGACGCGATCAGGATCAGTGTGTCCATATACTCAAAAACTCCTTTTCAATTTCTATTCGCTGGTTGCAACAATCAGGGCAGGACGAGCCCGCGGGCGTATTCGCGCGCCATGGTGTCCGCCTCCAGGACCTCTTCGAGCGTCCCGTCGCCGCACCGTCCCAGCGCGTCCATGGTCCGCTCCACGATCCTCCAGATGTCGGTAAAACGTATGGTCCCTGCGCGGAACCGTTCGAATGCGATCTCGTTGGCCGCGTTCAGGACCGCCGGCAGAGCGCCGCCCGCCTCAAGCGCGGTGCGGGCGAAACCGAGCGACGGGAACCGCGATTCGTCGGGCCGCTCGAACGTGAGCGTGCCGATCTCGGCGAGGTCGAGCTGCGGCAGATTCGACGCCGTGTGTTCCGGCCAGGTCAGCGCGTACTGGATGGGGAACCGCATATCCGGGATGCTCATCTGCGCCATCAGGGCGCCGTCGCGGAACCGCACGAGCGAATGCACGATGCTCTGCGGATGGACCAGCACCTCGATCCGGGGAGACTCCACGTCGAAGAGCCAGCGCGCCTCGATCATCTCCAGCGCCTTGTTCATCAGCGAAGCGGAGTCCACGGTCACTTTCGGCCCCATCGACCACGTCGGATGCGCCAGGGCCTGTTCCCAAGTCATCCGGTCCATTTCGGACAGCGGAGTATTGCGGAACGGTCCGCCGCTGGCGGTCAGGATCAGCTGCGCGACCTCGGAGGGAGAACGTCCCTCCAGGCACTGGAAGAGCGCGCTGTGCTCGCTGTCGACAGGCAGGATGCGGGCGCCGAACTGCTTCACGGCAGCCGTGACCAGGCGGCCCGCCATCACCATGACCTCCTTGCTGGCAAGCGCGATGGTCTTGTGCGCCCGGATGGCGTTCAGGACCGGGAAAAGCCCGCCCGTGCCGACGATGGCGCACAGCACGGTCGTGATCCCCGGCGCGGCAACTGCCTCGCAGAGGGCTTCGCGCCCGCAAATCACCTTGCATCCGGCCGGGACCGCATTGCAGAGGTCGTCCAGATGGGCGGGATCCTCCAGGCATACGCAGTCCGGACGGAACTCGCGGGCCTGTTCCGCCAGAAGCTCCCAGTTCTTCCCTGCGGCGAGCAGGGAGACGCGGATGCGGTCCGGGAGGGCCCGGGCGACCGCGAGGGCGCTTTTGCCGATGGACCCGGTGGACCCGAGCAATGCGAGGCTGCAAACGTTCATTCGTCCGCCTCCCCGTTCGGATTCGAGGTCACGGCATATTCCCAGGGATGGGAGAGCAGGAACGTCGCCGGACCGTCGTTTTCGAGCGAGACGAGCATGTCCGCGCCGAAGCGTCCGGTCTCGACCCGGACGACGCCTTCGGCCTTCAGGCGTTCCGCGAAATATTCATAAAGATCATTGGCCGCCGCCGGATCGCCCGCCAGATCGAAACCAGGACGGCGTCCCTTGCGGCAGTCGGCGTAGAGGGTGAACTGCGACACCACGAGCGCGCCCCCGCCGACGTCCAGCAGGGAACGGTTCATCTTGCCGGCCACGTCCTCGAAGATGCGAAGCCCGGCGGCCTTTTTCGCGAGCCAGTCGGCATCGGCGCGCGTGTCGCCGTGCGTGACGCCGAGGAAGAGCAGGATGCCGCGCCCGATGGAGCCGACGGTCTCGCCTGCCACGGTCACGGACGCCTGGCGGACCCGCTGAAGCAGCACTCTCATGCGTGTGGTCCCGGTTCCGTTCAGATCTTCGCCAGCGCCTGTTCGAAATCGGCCTTGATGTCGCCGATGTCCTCGATGCCGACGGACAGGCGGATGAGGTCCGGGGGCACGCCAGCCGCCGCGAGCTGTTCGTCGGAGAGCTGGCGGTGGGTCATGCTGGCCGGGTGCAGCACCATGGTACGGACGTCTGCCACGTGGACCACGATGGATGCGAGCTTCAGGGAGTCGATCGCGCGGACGCTGGCCTCCTTGCCGCCGACCGCGCCGAAGCAGAGCACGCCGCTGGCCGCCTTCAGGTACTTCCTGCAGCGCTCGTGTTCGGGGCTGTCCTCAAGGCCGGGGTAGTTGACCCACGCGACTTTCGGATGCGCCTGGAGGAACTTCGCCATTTCGAGCGCGTTCGAGCTGTGGCGGTCCATGCGGAGGTGGAGCGTCTGCATGCCGAGGTTGATGAGGAAAGCGTTCAGGGGCGGCAGGATGGCGCCCGTGTCGCGGACCCACTGCACGCGGAGCTTGGTGGAGAACGGTGCGGCGGGGAAGTCCTTCGTGTAGACCAGGCCGTGGTAGCTCACGTCCGGCTCGGTGAATTCGGGGAAGTTGCCGTTCGACCAGTTGAAGTCGCCCTTCTCCACGATCACGCCGCCGATGCTCGTCTGGTGGCCGTCGAGGTACTTCGTGGCGGAGTGCGTCACGATGTCCGCGCCGAAGTCGAACGGGCGGCACAGGTAGGGCGTGGCGAACGTGTTGTCGACGATCAGCGGGACGCCGAGGCGTTTCGCGGCTTCGGAGTACGCGGCGAAATCCAGCACGCACACGCTCGGGTTCGTCAGGGTCTCGGCGAAGAGCGCGCGGGTGTTCGGGCGGGCCGCCGCCACGATCTCGTCCGCGGTGGCGTCGTGCGGGACCATGGTCACTTCCACGCCCATGCGCTTCAGCGTCATGGTGAAGAGCGTCACGGTGCCGCCGTAGAGGGCCGCGCTGGCGAGCACGTGTCCGCCGGCGGGGCAGACGTTCATGATGGCGAGCATGTTCGCGGTCTGGCCGGAGGTCACGCCCACGGCCGCCACACCGCCTTCCATCTCGGCGATCTTGGTCTCGAACGCCGCGACGGTCGGATTGGCGAGGCGCGAATAGAAGAATCCGTCAGACTTCAGGTCGAAGAGGTCCGCCACGCTCTGCGCGTCGCTGTATTTATAAGCCGTGCTCTGGAAGATGGGAAGCTGGCAGGGGTCGCCGTTCTTCGGGGTCCAGCCGCAATGGACGGCCTGCGTTTCGGGTTTCCAGTTTCTGGAATTCATGGATTGCGCTCCTTGTTTCTGCAAGTATTACGTTAATTATAAAAAACAATATTCCATACAATACCATGCTTTCGGGCGTTTTTCAACTCCAAACCGCCCTTTCTTCCCGTTTTTCTCAAAAAAACAGGCGGCGCCTGCACTGCGGCAGCGCCGGGCTTGCGCTCCGGCACACGGAAAGCCGCAAAAAATGAAAGAGCCTCCGACTTCGTGAAAAGCCGGAGGCATTTTTCTCTCGTTCTGTGCTCGAGCGGATCTGGACACTACTTCAGTGCAGGCTATGCCTGCCCGGTGTACTTCAGGTCCGGCTTGCGGGCCGCGAGCGTTTCGTCGAGGCGGCGCACCGGGGTCGTGACGGGTGCGGCGTGCAGGGATTCCGGGTCGTCCTCGGCGGCGCGGGCGATGTCCTTCATGGCTTCGATGAAGGCGTCCAGCACTTCCTTGGACTCGGTCTCGGTCGGCTCGATCATGATGGCCTCCGGCACGATCAGCGGGAAGTAGATCGTGGGCGGATGGAAGCCGCGGTCGATGAGCCCCTTGGCGATGTCGAGCGTGTGGACGCCCTTCGAATCGAGCTGGCGTTTGCCGGAGAGCACGCATTCGTGCATGCAGGGGCGTTTGTACTTGCGGTCGTAGTACGCTTCAAGCTGCGACGCCACGTAGTTCGCGTTCAGGACGGCGTTTTCGCTGACCCGGACGAGCCCCTCGCGGCCGAGCGTAAGCAGGTAAGCGTAAGCGCGCAGGATCACGCCGAAATTGCCGTAGAACGGCGCAATGTAGCCGATGGATTCCGGGTAGTTGTACTCCAGGCAGCAGATGCCGTCGGAACGCCGGATCACGCGGGACGTGGGCAGGTACGGCACGAGGCTGATGGAGACGCCGACCGGGCCGGAGCCGGGGCCGCCGCCGCCGTGCGGAGTGGAGAACGTCTTGTGCAGGTTCACGTGCATCACGTCGAATCCGATGTCGCCTGGGCGGACGCGGCCGACGATGGCATTGAAGTTCGCGCCGTCGCAGTAGCAGAGGCCGCCGGCCTGGTGCACGAGCTTGCAGATCTCGGACACGTTCGGATCGAAGAGCCCGAGCGTGTTCGGGCAGGTCAGCATGATGCCGGCCACCTCGGGCGACAGCATCGCCTTCAGCGCGTTCAGGTCCACGTTGCCGTCCGCGTCGCTGGGCACGACCTTCGTCGTGAATCCTGCCACGGTCGCGCTCGCCGGGTTCGTCCCGTGCGCGGCGTCCGGGATCAGCATGTACTTGCGGGCGGTGTCGCGGCGTGCGCGGTGGTAGGCGGCGATCAGCATGCAGCCGGTGAGTTCGCCGTGGGCGCCCGCCATGGGCTGCATCGTCATCTGGGAGAACCCGAGAAGCTCGGCGAGCATGCGTTCCGTCTCGTGCAGCACGATCAGCGCGCCCTGGACCAGCACGCCGCCGCGGCGGAGCTGCGGCAGGAGCGGATGCAGGTCGGCGAACCCGGCAAGGCGCACGACTTTCTCGTGGAACTTCGGGTTGTACTTCATGGTGCAGGACCCGAGCGGATAGAAATTGGTGTCCACGCTCATGTTCATCCGGCTGAGCCCGGTGAAATGGCGCACGACCTCAAGCTCGGACGCCTCGGGCAGGCCCGCGGGTTCGACGCGGCGCAGGGAGGCGGGGACTGCGGAGGCGGCGGGGACGTCGCACTTCGGGAGGACGACGCCGGAACGCCCGGCACGGCCCGTTTCGTAGATCAGCTTCATAACAGTGCCTCCATCGCGTTGGCAAGCGCCTTGATCTCCTCGCGGGTGCGCTTTTCCGTCACGGCCACAAGGATCTGGTTCTTGCGTTCGGGGTAATACCGTCCGAGCGGGAATCCGGCGGCGAAGCCTTTGTCGATGAGCTTGCCGACCAGTTCCGCGCCGTCCAGCGGGGTCTCGATCACGAACTCGTTGAAGAACGCGCCGGACCCGACGGGCGTCACGCCCGGGATCGCGAGGAGCTGTTCGCGGGCGTAGACGGCCTTCGACATGCAGAGTTCGCCGACCCGGCGGAATCCCTCCTTCCCGCAGAGGGACAGGTAGATGAGGGCGTTCAGCGCGCACAGGCTCTCGTTGGAGCAGATGTTGCTGGTGGCGTGTTCGCGCCGGATGTGCTGCTCGCGGGTCTGGAGTGTCAGCACGTAGCCGGTCTTGCCGTTCAGGTCCACGGTGCGTCCGACCACGCGGCCGGGCATCTTGCGCATGTACTTGGACTTCACGGCCATGAATCCGAGGTACGGGCCGCCGAAACTCAGCGGGATGCCGAGGCTCTGCCCCTCGCCGGTCACGATGTCGAATCCCATTTCGCCGGGCGTCTTCAGGCAGCCGAGCGCCACGGGATACGCCGAGCAGACCGCCAGCGCGCCTTTCGCCTGCGCGGCGGCCACGAGCCCGCCCAGGTCCTCTACCTCGCCGAAGAAGTTCGGATACTGCACGATCACGCACGCGGTGCGGTCGGTCACGGCGGCGATGACGGCGTCCAGCGCGGAATCCGTGCCGTGTCCGTCCGGGATCTCGATGCGTTCCAGGTCCAGGTTCCGGCAGTAGCATTCGATCATGCAGCGGTAGATGGGCGAAACGGCGGCGGAGATCACGACCTGGCGGCGCCCCGTGATGTGGGCGGCCATCATCATGGCCTCGAAGAGGGCTGTGCCGCCGTCGTAGAGGCTGGCATTGGAGACCTCCATGCCGGTCAGGCGGCAGATGGCGGTCTGGTATTCGTAGATGGCCTGGAGCGTGCCCTGGGACGCCTCGGGCTGGTAGGGCGTGTACGCGGTGTAGAATTCGCCGCGCGCTGCGATGGCGTCGGCGGCCGCCGGGATGATGTGGTCGTAGTAGCCGCCGCCCACGAAATTGATCAGGTGCGTGGCGTTCTTTTCGGCGAGGCCGGAAAGATACGACATGACCTCGAACTCGGATTTGCCTTCGGGGATGCCGTCGAGCTTGGGCGCGGGGAATTTCACCCCGGCCTTCTCCCACATATCCTCGACGGACGCAAATCCCGCCGCGGCGAGCATCTCCCGCCGGTCGGCGTCGGTATTCGGGATGTAAGGCATGGCATTTGCCTTTCTGATGGTGGATGGAAGGGAAAACGGATCAGAGAGATTCGACGAACTTGGCGTACGCGGCGGCATCCATCAGGCCGTCGAAGGAACCCGCATCCACGCCTTCAAGCTTGCAGATCCAGGTGTTTTCCGGGTCGGCGTTGAGCGCGCCGGGATCGGCTTCGAGGTCGGCGTTGCCTTCGCCGACGGTACCGGCGACGGGCGCATAGACGTCGGAAACGGCCTTCACGGATTCGACCGTGCAGAGCACGTCGCCTGCCGAAACGGCCTTGCCGGACGCGGGGATTTCGACGTAGGTGATGTCGCCGAGGGAGTCGGCGGCGTACTGGGAGATACCGAGCTTGGCCGTGGTGCCGTCAAGTTCGATCCATTCGTGCGATTCAGCGTAATATTTCGCCATGGTTTTCTCCTGATGATAGGTTGATATGGTTGCAAAAAAAGGTTGAACTGACAGGAAAAGGATTCATGCCTTCGGATTGGCCGTGCCGTGCGTCCAGAACGGCAGCGGGGAGAGCCTCGCCTTCACGACGGCGCGGTGGAGCTCCACGTCGAACTCCGCGTCCTCCTGGACCTCCGCTCCGGCGTCGAGGTAGGCCATCGCCACGGCGCACCCCAGCGAGGGCGCGAACGTGCCGGACGTGATCGTGCCGACCTGTTTACCGCCGAGCAGCAGGGGCGTCCCGGTATGGGCGGCGCGGCGGCCGTCCAGGACGATCCCGCGCAGATGCTTTTTCGGCGGGTTGGAGCGGAGCGCGCCGGACCCGACGAACGTGCGGGCGGACCTGTCGAGTTTCAGCAGCGCCCCGAACCCGGCTTCGACCGGGGTGGTCGCCTCGTCCATCTCGTCGCCGTACAGAGGGTAGCCCATTTCCAGTCGGAGCGTGTCGCGCGCGCCGAGTCCGGCGGGCTTCACGCCCGGGCACGCCAGCAGCTTCCGCCATACATCGACCGCGTGCGCCGCATCGAAGTACAGCTCGAATCCGAGCTCGCCGGTGTAGCCCGTTCGGCTGATGAGCATGTCCAGTCCGAAGAGGTTGAACTTCGCCCAATGATAATACTTCGGCAGGGCGGCGGCGTCCAGACCGAGCGAAACGAGCACGTTCAGGGAATCCGGCCCCTGCAGATCGAATTTCGCCGTGGCATCGGACAGGTTCTCCAGTTTCACCGAAGCGGGGAGCCGCTTGCGGAGTTCGGCGAAGTCGACCGCGATCCGCGCCGCGTTCACCACGATGAAGAACTCCTCCGCGCCCATCCGGTACACGATCAGGTCGTCGATTACGCCGCCCGCATCGTTCAGCAGGAAATTGTAGCGGCAGACGCCGTCCTTCTGGTCGGCCACGGACCGCGCCAGCGCCGCGTCGAGCGCCTCCGCCACGCCGGGTCCGGCGGCGGTAAACTCGCCCATGTGGCAGATATCGAACAGGGAGACGTACTCCCGGGTGTATTTGTGTTCGGCGAGGATGCCTTCCTTGTACTGGACCGGCATGTACCAGCCGGCAAAGGGGACCATGCGTGCGCCGAGTGCGACGTGTTCATCGGCCAACGGGGTTTTCAGAAGAGATTCGTCCATGGAGAGATGCCTTTCTTGAGCTGATGCCGGGGAAACAGGATATGCCGGGACTTGCGGTTGCTGTCAAAAAAAAACGTATCAAAATAATATAGACTTGAAACGGTTGAAATCAAGACCGCCGGGACGGAAAACAGGCTTTTTCCTTTCCCGATCGGTTTTTGCATCGTTTTTTAACGCAGCCCCCGCCTGTCCGGGACGACCGTGATCCGATGTTTTTCCTCCCGCGAAGGGCATTCCGGGTTGAAAACGGCGGCTTTCAGGAGTATATTATATTTGTTGCAATTGCATGCGCGCACCCGAAGTGTCGGGGGGACATCCTGCGCCGGGTCCGCGCATCCGCCGGGCAACTGCACCGCCCGGCAAAAGACACCGTTTTTCCCCTACCTTTGCAGAAGGAGTTTCCAAACCATGGCTAAGAAAGAGACGAAGGAAATGCTGAAAAAGCTTTTCCTGCATCACCTGACCTGTTCGCTCGGCAAACGCCCGGAAAAGGCCGTCAACCTGGACCGCTACCACGCGCTGGCGCTGGCCATCCGCGACCTCATGATGCGCGACTGGATCGCCACCCGCGACGAGTACGAGGAGAAGAACCCGCGCACGGTCTGCTACATTTCCCTCGAATTCCTGATCGGCCGCACGCTCGGCAACGCCATGGTCAACCTCGGCGTCGAAGAAGATGCGGCGGAAGCCATGGCCGAACTCGGGTTCAAGATCGACGAGATCCGCGACGAGGAAGTCGATGCCGGACTCGGCAACGGCGGCCTCGGACGCCTCGCCGCCTGCTTCCTGGACTCCATGGCCACGCTCGAACTCCCCGCCTACGGCTACGGCATCCGCTACGATTACGGCATCTTCAAGCAGATCATCCAGAACGGCTACCAGGTCGAGGAGCCGGACAACTGGCTCAGCCGCGGCAACCCGTGGGAGATCCGCCGCCCCGAACTTGCCCGCGTCGTCCATTTCGGCGGCCATGTCGAGAAGATCCGCGACGACTCCAACCCCGACCGCCGCAGATGGGTCGACACGCAGGACGTAAAGGCCATGCCCTACGACACCCCGATCCCCGGCTACCGCAACCACACCGTGAACACGCTCCGCCTCTGGTCCGCAGAGTCCCTCTACGGGTTCAACCTCACGAAGTTCAACCAGGGCGACTACATCAGCGCCAACCTCGAGTCCAGCCTGGACCAGAACATCACCCGCGTGCTCTATCCGAACGACAACAACTACGAGGGCAAGGAGCTCCGCCTCAAGCAGCAGTATTTCCTCGTCTCCGCCTCGCTTCAGGACCTCTTCGGCCGCACGGAATACTACAAGAACGACCTGCACGACCTCCGCAAGACCGCCGTCGTCCAGCTCAACGACACGCACCCCGCACTCGCCATCCCCGAGATGATGCGCATCCTGATCGACGTGAACAATTTCTCCTGGAACGAAGCCTGGGAGATCACCACTCACGTCTTCAACTACACCAACCACACCCTCATGTCCGAGGCGCTCGAACGCTGGTCCGTGCAGCTCTTCGAAAAGCTCCTCCCGCGCCATCTCGAGATCATCTACGAAATCAACTTCATCTTCCTCCGCCAGGTCGCCACGCGCTACATGAACGACAACTGCCGCCTCGCCCGCATGTCCCTCATCCAGGAGCATCCGGAGAAGATGGTCCGCATGGCGTACATGTGCGTCGCCACCGCCCACCGCGTGAACGGCGTGGCCGCGCTCCACACCGAGCTGCTGAAGAACGGCCTCTTCCACGACTTCAACGAGTTCTTCCCCGGCAAGTTCGTGAACGTCACGAACGGCATCACGCCGCGCCGCTGGCTGAAGAAAGCCAACCCCGGTCTCTCCCGCCTCATCGACGACCGGATCGGCGACGCCTGGCCGAAAGACCTCGACCAGCTTGAAAAGCTCGTCAAGTTCGAGAAGGACAAGGAATTCCTCGGCGAGCTCGCGAAGGTCAAGCGCGCCAACAAGCTCGTGCTCGCGAAGTACATCTACGAGCACAACGGCGTCGAGGTCAACCCCGATTCCATCTTCGACGTGCAGGTGAAACGCCTCCACGAGTACAAGCGCCAGCTCCTGAACATCCTCCACGCCATCACGCTGTACATCCAGCTGAAGGACAACCCGAACATGGATTTCGTCCCGCGCACCATCATCTTCGGCGCGAAGTCCGCCCCGGGCTACTACATGGCAAAGCTCATCATCAAGCTCATCAACTCCGTCGCCGAGGTCGTCAACAACGATCCCTCCATCGGCGACCGCCTGAAGATCCTCTTCCTCGCAAACTACCGCGTCTCCCTCGCCGAAAAGATCATCCCCGCCGCCGACCTCTCCGAGCAGATCTCCCTCGCCGGCACCGAGGCCTCCGGCACCAGCAACATGAAGTTCGCCCTGAACGGCGCACTCACCATCGGCACGCTCGACGGCGCCAACATCGAGATCCGCGACAAGGTCGGCGCAGACAACATCTTCATCTTCGGCCTGAACGTCGACGAGGTGAAGCAGCTCCGCGAGCAGAGCTACCGCCCGCGCGAATACGTGGAGCGCTCCCCGCTTCTGAAACGAGCGATCGAGCTGATCCGCAACAATTTCTTCTCGCCCGGCGAGTTCGACATCTTCCGCCCCATCCTCGACAGCCTCGACTACGACAACTACATGTGCGCCGCGGATTTCGACTCCTATGCCGCCGTCCAGGCGCAGGTCGCCGAGCTCTACCGCAAGCCGGTCGAATGGCAGAAGAAAGCCCTCCGCAACATCGCCATGATGGGGTATTTCTCCAGCGACCGCTCCATCCGCGAGTACGCCGAAAAGATCTGGGACATCCGGCCCTGCCCCGTCAACGTCTCCAACCGGCACGGCTTCAACCTCGCCGCAAACCAGCTGGCGAAGTGACGGCCGCCCCGGCGGACGCAGAGATTCGGGAATCCCCCCATGAACTGGCTCAGCACAGGACCGTTCACCGTCTTCGACCTCGAAACGACCGGGTTCAGCGCGATCCGAGACCGCATCATCGAGATCGGCGCGGTCCGCGTGGAGCTCGATGGCTCCATCTCGAGGTTCCAGACGCTCGTGAACCCGGGCGTGCCGATCCCGCCGCGCCTGACCGCGCTCACCGGCATCGACGACGAAATGGTCGCGGATGCTCCGAAGTTCAAGGAGGCCGGGTTCAAGTTCATGGATTTCGCCCGGAAATCGCGCCTCGTGGCGCACAACGCCCGGTTCGACCTGTCGTTCATGCAGGAGAGCCTCGCGCGCTGCGGCATGGAGCTGATCCCCGGCGGCGCCTACGACAGCATCCCGATCTTCCGCCGCGCCTACCCCGGGCTTTCCAGCTACAGCCTCGAATTCCTCCGCACGAAGTTCCCCGTGCCGGACAATTTCCCCGGCCAGCCCCACCGCGCCGCCTACGACGCCGACGTCACCTTCTCCCTCTTCAAGATGGCGATGAACGTCCTGTGCCGGGACTCCGCTCAGGACGCCCCCGCCGAAAACTGAGAGCTTTCTCCCATTTTTCCTCTTTTTTTGAAAAAAAGCCTTCGGAAAACCGCGTTCAGGCAAGTTCTCCGAAGGCAATAAATCTGTAATAATTCGGTGGATTCGTCCTTACTGGCTGGTCAGTTCTTTCAATTTCTCTTCTGCAAAAGTATCGCCTTTTTCGGCTGCCTTGCGATACCATTTGATCGCCTCTTCTTTGTCCTGTTCCACGCCAAAAAAGCCAACTAAAAAGCATTCTCCGAGGAAACACATCGCATCCGTATCGCCCTTTTCGGCTGCCTTGCGATACCATTTGACAGCCTCTTCTTTGTCCTGTTCCACGCCTTCGCCCTCCGCATAGCAGGCACCGAGGTAGGTCATTGCAACTTCATTGCCTTTTTCGGCAGCCAACGAAAAATACTTGGCAGCCTCTTTATAATCCCTTGCATTATAAAAAGCTTCACCCTTTTCAAATAACTCCTGTCCATTCGCCTCGCCAGCGGCCTGCGTTCCCTTCGAAGAACTGTCGTCCATGGTCGTTTCATCCTGTCCTTTCTTTCCACAGGCGGACAATGCGAATGCAATCAGGAAAATGGCGAGGATACCGGTGAATGAAGGATGGAGTTTGCGGGCTTTTGACAAGATGAATCCTTTCATATCCAGGTCAAACAGGTCTCATAACATGTTTTTCCGGGCTCGCAAGTGCGAGCCCGGGATGAACGGGCGGAATGGACGTTCTTATTACGCGCCGGGCTTCGCGTTCGCGTCCGGGGCGTTGACGAACGTGACGACGCGCTGCGGGAACGGGATGTTGAGTCCGGCCTTTTCGATGGCGGGCTTGAGCTGAGCCTTGACGGTCCAGTAGGCGGGCCAGTAGTTCTCGGTGGCGGTCCAGTAGCGGAGCGTGAGCTGCACGGAGCTGTCGGCGAGTTCCGCCACGAGCACTTCCGGCGCGGGATCCTTCAGGATCATCGGCTCCTGCTCCATGATCTCCATCATCGCCTTTACGGCGACGGGGAGCGAATCGGCGTACGCGATGCCGACCGTGATGTCCGAACGGCGGGTCGGGTTGCGCGAATAGTTCTTGATCGGCGTCCCGAAGACCACGCTGTTCGGGGCGGAGATGAAGAGGCCGTCCGGAGTCTTCAGCACGGTGGAGAAGAGCCCCATCTGCTGGATGGTGCCGCTGACGCTGCCGCAGTCGATGTAGTCGCCGAGCTTGTACGGGCGGAGGATCAGGAGCATGATGCCGGCGGCGATGTTGCTGAGCGAATCCTTCATGGCGAGGCCGATGGCGAGGCCGGCGGCGCCGAGCACGGTCAGGATACTGGCGGTGTTGAACCCGAAGAGGTCGAGGATGATCAGCATGGCGATCACCCAAATGAGCGTGCGGACAATCGTGTAGGTGGCGTGCGTGAGGGATTCGTCGCCCTCGAACTTCTTGAACGAGCGGGCGATGATCTTCCGCACCGCCATGGAGATGAGTTTCGCGGCCACAAGCACGACGAGCGCCAGGATGACGACCTTCACGAACCGGATCACGTCGTCGCTGTGTTTATCCCACAGGTTCGAGAAGAACCCGGTGCCCTGCTCCTGGATCTGGCGAACCACACTGTCGGCCTCGTTCAGCTGGCTTTCGAGGAGGGACTGTTTCTGCGGGACAGTCGTGGCGGAGGGGGCAGCGGCAGTTTCTGCGGCGGAAGCGACGGTCTCGACGGCTTCCGCGGTCGCGGCGATCAGGGCATAGGGGATCATGGCAAACACCTTTCTTGTTTTTGGAGGAAATATGTGAGTTTTACAGTTGAAAACAGGAAAAAAACGGATCAGTTCGCAAACATGCGCTGGAGCTCCAGCTGGAATTCCTGCAGGTCCTGGCGGTCGGGCTTGCCTTCGAGCTTCTCGAACATCAGGCGGCCCATCTGGTCAAGGCACCAGTTCCCGCTCGCACCGGAGCCGAACTGCACGCCGCCGGTCGCCAGGAATCCGGGCCGCGCGAGCTGGTCGAGCGTGACGGTGGTACGGCCGCGCGGCTTCGCTTCCCCATCCGCGGCGGGGGCTTCGCCTGCAGCCGCATCGTCCGGGGGAAGCTCTTCCGCTCCGGGTTCGTCCTCCGGGAAATTGTCCGTCTCATCGGCGGGCGCGGGTTCCTGCGTCGCCTGTTTCGGTTCGGGGGCGGGTTCCGGCTTCGGGTCGGACTGCTGCCAGAACGACGTTTCGATCTCGGACGCGATGAGGCGCAGTTCCATGAACGTCATCTTCACGCCCCGTTCGGCGAGCATGTCCTGGATTTTGGAGAGATTATGTCCTTCGCGGGTGCGGTCCGCGATGAACGCTTTGATTTCATCATGTGTCATGGTTTCAACCCCTTTCAGAAAGGATGTGCGGGAAAAAGATGCATTAAAAACAATAGGCGATGCAGCAGAAAAATCAAGAGCGACACTTGAAAAAAACCGAAAAATGCCGCCGTTTTCCGCCTTTCCGCATCCGGTCCATGCGCCCCCTGCCCTTTTTCACGGGAAAGCCGCACAACCCGATGCCGTTCCCGGCCGCAATTTCATTCTTTTTTCTTTTTTTCTGAATTATGTTTTAATTGCTTCGGTATCCGTTTGAAAAAAAAGCCTTGTGGTGTAGATTTATAGAATTGGCTCCGCACAGACGTTCGCCTGTGGGGAGAAACAACTCATTTTCATTTACAATTAACCCATATTTCACCAAGGAGATATCCCCATGAAACACTCGAAATTCGCCTGGATCGCCGCGTTCGCGGTATCCGCCCTCGCCGCGGTCACATGCATCAGCTGCGGCAAGGAAGAAGCCGCAGAGTCAGCCGCCGGAAGCACCGGTTCCGCATCCGCCGCAGCCGCCGGCACCGGAAACGCCGTCTTCGACATCACCACAGGCCGCCTCGAAAAGGGCGGCATCGCCTACAGCTTCACGGACGGCGCCGCGGCCTACCAGATGGTCGACAAGATGTTCGATTCGTTCGGCACCCTGATCCCGGAGGAAGTCCCCCAGGCTAAGGAGATCTTCGACGCCATCCGCGGTTTCGTCGGCGACGAATTCGGCCTGAAGACCTTCCTCGGATGCGGCTCCAGCGTCAAGAAGAACGGCGACTACTACCGCTGCATCGACTTCGAGTATGCGCCGGAGCACAAGGGACTGTTCTGGGACATGGTCGGCGCCGCCTCGAACGGCCCGGCTCCCGAGCTCAAGCTCGCCTCCCCGAAATCCGCCATCGCCGGCACCACGAAACTCGAGCCCGGCGCGCTCTATGCGTTCATCGACAAGAAGGTCCGTTCCATCCTGGATGAGGACACCATGGCGGTCGTCGACCAGCAGATCTCCGCGCTCGCCAGTTCCGGCATCCAGCCCGACAAGCTCCTGGACTGCATCTCCGGCATCTCGTTCTATGCGGAAGGCCGCGAGTTCAAGGAGGAAGACCTCCAGGGCGCGACCGAGGGGGAAGACCCCGAAGCCGCCATCATGTCCATGATCCCGAAGTTCGCGCTCATCCTCACCACGAAGAGCGATCTCTGCTGGAAAGCGCTGGAGAACTTCCTCACCCAGTCCAGCCCCGAGCTCGTGAAGGACGGCAAGTTCGTCCCCGTCGAGGGCATCGCGATCTTCCAGGCCGGAAACTACCTCATCGCCACCAATGACGAGGCCGCCATCCGCGACCGCATCGCCGGCAAGGGCTCCGACCTGACCTCCAACGCCGAATTCGCCAAAATGCTTGCGCTCGCGAGCAAAGACTTCTCCAGCTTCTCCTGGGTCTCCGAGGACTACTTCAAGACCATCGCCAGCCTCGCCGGCGTGATCAACTCGGCAGCGGCCGGCATCACCGGCGGAGCGGTCCCGACGACCGATCCCTCCCTCATCCTTACCCAGGACCTCCACAGCATCCTCTACACCGCGCAGATCAGCGCCGACGGCCTCCTCTTCACCACGATCACGTCCGACCTCCAGATCGCGCTCCTGAACTCCGGCACCGTCGCGGGCGTCGTCTCCGGCGTCCTGCCCTATCTCGGCCCGATCGCGCAGAGCATCATGACCGTCATGAAAAACGTCGGCGGCTCCGATGTCGACGACATCGAACAGCTGAACCGCCAGTTCGGCGCCACCGCCGCGCTCGTACTGCTGAAGGAAGCGACGATCCCGGAAAGCCCCTGCGTCTTCTTCGCCATCGCGGAGGACGGCAGCGGCGCGGTCTTCGCGAAGTGGGACGAGGCGAAGCAGGAAATGGCGACCGATGACGCCGCGGAAGAGTTCCCGTTCACCGTCCTCATCTCCCCGGAAGCCGCAGCCAAGGCCGACAACCCGGAAGAGACCATCGTCTTCTATGAAGACCCCAACGATTTCTTCGACGGCATCTTCATCGCGTTCGGCGACGGCTCCGTGAAATTCCTCGAAGGCAATTTCGACGGTCATGCCGATGCCATGGAAGCCGCGGTCAACACCTTCGGCATCTCCGACAAGGCCGCGGCCGACCTCCTCAAGAAAGCCGCCGCCATCGACAAGATCCTGGAGGACTGACGTCCGCTCCTCTTTTCCGTTTTACGGATTCTACCCACGCCCCTGCTCCATCCCGGAACGGGGGCGTTTTTTATGTTTCCCGGATCAGAGCCATGCACTCCCCGCCCATGACCACAAATTCCGGAAAAGAGAAGTACCGTCGCTTGCAAAAGACACGAAAGACTGTATAGTATAGAATTAATTGCAGTTTCAGCCCGGGAGCAGGAGATCAGCATGCCGACTTACACCAGCACAGACGCCAATGGCGACGTCCTCCTCGCGCTGGTCGTGCCGGAGGCCGAATACATGTACGGCTGCACGCCGACCGCCGTCGCGATGGTCCTGGGGTACTACGACCTTTACGGATACCGCGGGGCCGACCTCTCGAACATGATCGAGGGAGATGTGGACTCGAAGTCGCGCGGCACGGACGGCAATGCCTACAACATGAACGCCTTTGACACCGTGCTGGGGCGGGCGACCGCCACGGAAAGCTTCGTCTCGCGGTTCCATTCCCGCGGCGGCAAGGAGACGACGCCCGCCCAGGAGCTGAAATACTCGTTCAAGTCCGACAACAAGACGATCGACACGAGCAACTGGGACTGCATCGCCGACTACCTCGGGACCGGCCAGTACTGGCGCGGCAACGACAACCTCTCCACGACCATTTCCTACTCCTCGCTTGAGGACATTTTCAAGAACGCCAGCTATCTCGAGATCACCGCGGGCTCCACGACGCGCAACGTCCGCCATGTCGACACGACCATGCTGTACGGTCTCGACCTGTACGTGCAGTCCCGCGGATACGCGATGGACTACGAGATCACGGGCACTTACGTGGTCGACGTCGCGGGCGGCAGCTTCACGTTCGCCGACTACATGAACGAAATCGACTCCGGCCGTCCGGTGATGGTCTCCATCAGCGGGCACTCCATGGTCGGATACGGATACAACGCCGGTACGCAGGAAATCATTTTCGACGACTGCTATGTGTCCGGCAGGCGCATGCAGTGGGGCGGCACCTACCGCTTCGACAAGGTCGACCGGCCGCTTCAGGCCATCACCGTCATCGGGATCGACGTGAACGGCAGCGTGGACCTGGCATTCGACAACATCGCCGGGAGCGACTGGAATAAGCTCATCGTGGCAGGCGCACCGGATACGACGGAGTCCGCGGACTACTGTTTCGCCGGAGACACCGTCTTCCTCAGCTTCACCGTTTCCAACCTCGGCACGAAGGAATCCGGGGAGTTCGGCGTATCCGTTTTCGTCGACGGCATCCTCGTCAGCTCTTCGACCAACGGATCCATCTCCGGGGAATCCGCCCGGACCGTGACCGGCATCCCCCTCAGCGAACTTGCCGTGGGCATGCACAATGTCCGCGTCGTTCTGGACGAGGGAAACGAAGTCCAGGAACTGAGCGGCTCCAACAATGCGGCGGAAACGGACATCCTCGTCCTCAAACCCGGCACGACCGTCGTCGCCATGGCGAACATGGTCGTGGTCGATTCGAAGGAGAATGTGCAGGACTGCTACGTGCAGGGCGGAGCCAACCTCACATTGAAGGACGGGACCGCTTCCGGCACCGTCCTGCGCGGGCTCGTCACCGAAAGCACATCGGAAAGCATCCGGTGGATCCCCGGCGAATTCATCGTCTCGCAGGGCGGGCAGGCATCCGCCACGAACGTCTTCGGCTTTGGGAATTTCTATGTTTCGAGCGGCGGCACGGCGGCGGACACCAGCGTTTTTTCGCGCGGTTCGGCTTTCATCTGCGACGGCGGCACGGCCTCGAACGCGGTCGTCGCATCCGGCGGCAGGCTCATCGTCGAACCCGGCGGCAGGCTCACCGGGCAGGTCACCCTCGAAAACGGGGCGTCCGCCTGGATCAGCGGAGGCGGCATCATGGATTTCGACCTGTCCGGCGCGGCGCCCGGCGGGGCCGCGTTCCTCAACGATTTCTCCCTGCTCAAGGGGAACCCCGTCTACACGCTCACGGTCTCCGGCTCGCAGGCGCACGGGTCCTACCGGCTTGCGGACGGCGTCGGCAAGTTCAGCAAGTCCATCTCAGTCCGGGGTACGGACGGGACCATGCTCGGTTCGCTAACGACCGGAACAACCGTTTGCATCAACGATTCGGACTACTTGCTGAAACTCAATGACGGCGCACTGACGCTGACTGTTTCGGAGCACGTTCCGGTCGATGCCGTCGCCCCGACCGTCTCCAACATCAGGGCAGACGTCACGGAACCGACCTGCGGCCGGGTCGTCCTCACCGCGGATTACCATGACGACGTGGCGCTGGCATCCAAACTGTACCGGATCGGCGCGAACGGCGAATGGCTCGAATACGCGGACGGGGTGCCCGTGGAGGACAACGCGACCGTCTATTTCAAGGCGGTCGACACATCGGACAACGAATCCGTGGTCGCCTCCCGCACCGTTTCCAACATCGTCTCGTCCGGCTTCGTCCTCCCCGAGGGGAAAAGCGCCGCAGTCCTTCCCGGCCGCACGCTCACGGACACCGTGGTCTCCGGCGGGCTCCTGCATGTCTCCGCCGGCGGAACCGCAGCCGGGATCACGGTCGAGGCGGGCGGGGGCATGTACGTCTTCGCCGGGGGGTCTGCGACCGGACGGATGGTGTTTGCGCCGGACGCCGGCGTCTTTTTCGAAGACGGTTCGACCCTCGACTTCGACATTTCGAACCTCAAGCCGGGCGCGGACGCACGCGCAAAAGGGCTTTCGTGCATCCAGGGATCGCCGCTCTTCACGCTCACGGTCTCCGGCACGCAGGCAAAGGGCCTGTACATCCTCGCGGACGACGCGCCGGAATTCGAGACAAGCCTCTCCGTCCTGGACGCCGCCGGCGCGGCGCTCGGCACGTTCTCGGTCGGGCAGTCCGTCGACATCAACGGCACGGGGTATTCGCTGAACCTCTCGGACCGCGTCCTGACCCTCACGGTCGGGGCTGCCGGGACGGCCAACCACGCAGACTGCGGCTGGAACAACAAGCTGTGCGAGAACAGGACGCCGAACCCGAAGATCAGAGACGCCGTCCCGAAGGCGCTGGCCTCCGACATGACGGAGGAGATCCTGCTCGACTCCGAAGGCTCCGTCTCGAAGGACGGCAGGCGCAATTTCGTCGGATTCGGCGACGAGGCGGACTACGCGAAGATCACGCTGGACCACGCCGCAAAACTGAGCTTCCTCATCGACGCCACGGATGCGGCGAAGTTCATCATCCGGAAGCTCGTCGAGGGCAAGGACGGCAAGTACACGGTGAAGACGCTCCAGACGACCGCGATCCTGAAGAAGAACCGGTATTCGGGGAAGACCGGTTCGCTGATGCTCGAAAGGGGCGACTACTACATCTCCATGCAGTCCACGAACGCGAAAAAAGGCGGCGCGGCGTATTACAAGGTGACGCTCGATCAGGACGCCTGCTACTTCTACGACGACGGGGATGACGGGTGGAACAACGGCCCCCTGCTGGACAGGAAGCTTCCTTCGGAGAATGCTGCGGACTTCCTGTCCGTGACGATCGCCGGGACCGCGACCGAAACGCCGGTCCAGTTCGACAACAATTTCGGCGAGGACGGCAAGCTCAGGCTCAACAAGGATTACTCGAACTTCGTCGGATTCGGCGACACATCCGACTTCGTGAAGCTGTCGGCGACGCAGCCCGTGCAGCTGAGTTTCACGGTCAGGGCCACCGGGAACGTGAAGCTCAAGGTCTACAGTCTGAGCCGGAACGCGAAGACCGGCGCCTGGGTTCTGAAGACCCTCCAGACAGTCACACTCAACGTGAACAAGGGTGATTCGGCATCGAGCCAGAAGGCAATTCGGCTCGACCGCCTCGGCGTCGGCGCGGCGGCCGGCGATCCGGCCGGATATTACGTGTCCGTGGAGAGCACGGACAGGAAGGGCAACGCATACTACAGCGTGACCGTCGACAGCAAGTTGTACGGATATGCCGACTTCGGCACGAACGGCAGCCCGCTTGACGCCGCCGGCAAGATCAAAACGGACCTCCGCTCCACGGAGATCGCCGGGGAACAGAAACGCATCGACATGGAGGTCGACCTCGAAGGCGATTCCGTGAAGGTCGAAGAGACGTTTGATGGCAAGATTTACTCCGGCTTCGTCGGGTTCGGCGACGAGTACGACTGCGCCGAACTCGTGTTCTCCGACAAGGGGACCGTCACGCTCGCGGTCGAGACCTGCGGCACCGGCGGCGTGACCTCGAAGCTCGCGCTCTTCCAATACACGCTCAAAAACGGCAAGTGGGCGAAGAGCTCCGTCGGCACGCTGAGCGTGAAGACGGACAAGGACACCAAAGCCGGCTCGAACTCCAGGGAACTCAAGGTCAAGGAAGCGACCGGCGCGACGGTCCGGTATTTCGTCGTGATGCAGGCCGGCAGCGCGAAGAAGGACACCGAGGTGTACTACAACACCTTCGCATCCTTTGCCCCTGCAAACAGCTCCGCGCTCGAAATGCCGGAGATGGACGACCGGAGCGCCTCCGCCTCCGACATCGGCATCAGCCCCAGGCAGAATGAACTCACCGTCGCCCGGACGGACGACACTTTCTCCTCAGCTGCAGCCGACACCGGATGCCTCCCGACCGACAGCAGCCTCTTCAAACAGGACAGTCTCCTCCTGGCGTGACGCAGCGCCCGCCTGGAAGGCACTGCCGGCGCTCCCCTCTTCCCCCCCCCCTTCATCCGAAATCTCCCCCTGCCCCGTCGACGCAAAAAAACTCCGGCGGGCCGTCGAAGGCCGCACCGGAGCGAATGGTTCTTTCGGAAAGAAGCGGAGCCGGATCAGTTGTTGCCGACGTTTCCGCCCCAGTCCTTGTGGTTGAAGGTCCACATGCCGTTCGGGATGGCGCGGATGACATCGGCCATCGTTCCTCTTCCCGTCATGTTCGCATCGCCGTTCTTGGCGTGGGACTGCTCGGGGTGGAGGTTCGCGGCATGGCCGTCGATGAAGGAGTAGTTCCAGGTCTGGCCCACATGGCGGGGCTGGGGAGCCTTGTCATACTCGCTCTGGGTACGGCTGGTACTGTTCTGTTCGAAGCCGAGAAGAGCCTGGTCCCATGCGTGCACGACGCTGCCGGACATGAACTTGAAGTCGCTGACTTTGTTGTGGCTGTAAAGGCGGGCGTACTGCTGGTCATGTCCGCGGCCTTCGCTCCAGTTGGTGTCGCACACATAGATCATGTGAGAGGGATCCTTGAAGTTCGAAGTCCTGTTCTTTGCGCCTTTCGTAATGGAGTCGTACGTGGTGCTCGTCAGGTTGAACACGGCGTTGCGGCTGATGGCGTAGGAGAGCTTCGGCATATCCATCGGGTCAAGAAGCTTGAGTCCTTCGTCGGCGGGGCATTCGAACATCTTGGAGGCGTTCACGGGGGACCCCCAGGAAGCCTGGTAGGACTGGTGCTCCTGATCCGAAGGCATCACGCTGGCTCCGAGCTGGTTCCAGAGGAGGGCGGGCCAGATGTTGGTCCCGTGCTCGTCGCCCCAGTTCGTGATCGGGGTCACGTAACCGTTGAAGGTCGTGGCGTACAGGTGATTCGACTGGGAGAACTGTTTGCAGTTCGAGGTGCACTGCGCCATTCTCGCCGTTCTTCTGGCACTTCCGAGCGCGGGCAGAAGCATTGCGGCGAGGATCGCGATGATCGCGATCACGACCAGAAGCTCGATCAGGGTAAACTGTTTGGAGGAACGTGATTTCATGATGTCGTCCTTTCGTTTGAGTATTGATAATTGTTGATAACGCGTACGGGAAATGCGGATCCGCCTCAAAAACGCCTCGCGGCAGGAAAAATGATGCGTTTCGCACACTTGTTTGCTGTAATATAATACCCGCATGCGCATATTTCAAACCATTTTTCCCTGTTTTTTAACGTTATTTTCATTTTTTTCGAAACAATCCCCCCGATCCGGATGCCCCAACGGAGCAATACCCCCCTTTTCGTCGGGAAAAACCTGCCTCGCACCTTGACTTCGGGATTTGGAGTATTATAGTAAATAAAAAACCGCATCATAAAACACCTCCGGTCCGGGCGCATGCAGCCCATCGCCCGCACGGGATAAAACGAAGGAGTCCCCCCATGCCGTTCCATACCTTCCGCACCTTCCGCAAATTCGCCGCCGCGGCGGCCGTCTGCTGCGCCGCAGTCCCGCTCCGGAATTCCGCCGCGGGCGTCACCTCCGATGGAAGCATACTGCCGCGGGGCGTATACATTCCGATCGTCACGCTCGCGGACAATAAAAACGCCTCGACGCTTCAGATCATCGTGGACGACGCCGACTATGCCTGCGTGAAGAAAGCCGCCAAAATGTTCTGTTCCGACCTGAAGGCGGTCGCCGGACGCGAGGACGCCGCCGTGCTCGGGAATGCGATCGAACCGGGCAAAATGAAGGAGAACCTCGTCATCGCGGGCACGCTCGGGCACAGCCCGCTGATCGACAAGCTCGTCGCGGAATACGGGATCGACGTTTCCGGGATCAGGGGCAAGTGGGAACACACGCTCTACACGGCGAAAGGCAAAAAGGACGACAGCCTGACCAAGTCGATCGATGCGAACATCGCGCTCATCATCATCGGCAGCGACCGACGCGCCACCGCCTACGGCCTCATGAAGCTTTCCGAAGACTGCGGCATGTCCCCGTGGAACTGGTGGGCGGACGTCCCGCCTCGCCATGCCGACAGGCTCTGGTTCGTCGGTCCGGACAACAATGGAACCGATTTCGGACAGTACATCGACGCCCCGAAGGTGAAGTACCGCGGCATCTTCATCAACGACGAGGACTGGGCGCTTCACGAGTGGGCGAAGAACAACTTCGAAAAGGACGGCTTCGGGCGCATCGGCCCGAAGACCAACGAAAAGATCTTTGAGCTCATGCTCCGCCTCCGCATGAACTACTTCTGGCCCGCCATGCACGATGTGAGCGTCGAGTTCGGCGCGGTCCCGGAGAATCCCGTGCTCGCCGACCGGTACGGCATCGTGATGGGCGCGAGCCACTGCGAGCCCATGCTCCGCAACAACTGCCACTGGAAGAAGGAGGACGGCGAGTGGAACTACATCTCCAACCAGGAGAAGATCGACTCCTACTGGAAGGAAAGCGTTGACGAACGCGGCGACAAGGAGGCCGTCTGGACGCTCGGCATCCGCGGCATCCACGACTCCGCCATGGCGGGCGCGAACACGATGGACGAGAAAAAGGCGCTCGTCCGCAAGGCCATCATGAACCAGCGCGCCATGCTCGACGCGGGCGTGAGCAGGGAATGGGGCCCGATCGCCCAGTGCTTCGTGCCGTACAAGGAAGTCCTCGCCATCTACGACGCCGGACTTGAGGTCCCCGAAGACGTCACGCTCGTCTGGGTCGATGACAATTACGGCTACATCCGCCGCCTGAGCAACCCGGAGGAACAGAAGCGTTCCGGCGGCTCCGGCGTGTACTACCATATCTCCTACTACGGCGGGCCGCATTCCTACTGCGAGCTGAACACCACCCCGCCCGGCCTCATGCAGCTGGAACTCCGCAAGGCGTGGGACAACAACGCCCGCGACCTGTGGGTATTGAACGTCGGCGACCTGAAGCTTATGGAGATCGGCGTGGACTATTTCGCCCGCCTCGCATGGGATCCCACCAGGACCTCACGCGGCATAATCACGGCACCCCTGGACAAGTCGGGCAGGTATTTCATGAATCCCGACAAACTGGACCAGGGCGCATTCCTGGCGGATTTCGTGAAAAAGAACTTCGCGAAGGACACGTCGGATTCGTACCGGACGGAAAAAGCCGATGCGGTCTGGACGCTCATGGATTATTTCCAGCTCGGCGCCTTCCGCAAGCCGGAGGAAATGTCCCGCACATGGGCGAACGATCTCCGCGACGACCAGATCGAACCGCTGAAGAAACAGTATGAAACCCTGATCTCCGAGGCGAAAAACGCCGAACGGCAGATGGAAACGCCGGAACTGGCGGACGCCTGGTTCGAGATCGCCGGATATCAGGCGCAGTACCTCGGCAACGCCGGACTCGTCTTCCTCGCCTGCCGCCAGGCCGCAAAAGAAAACAAAGACCTCCGCGCCGCCGCCGAACCGTACATCCAGGCCATCGACGCCAACCGCGAACGCTTCGGCAAGCTCAAGGACGGCAAATGGGCGGGCTTCCTCCCCGACACCGTCCGCAACCGCACGACCAACAACGAATGGTGGACCCACATGCAGTGGCCGTGGAACGACGGCCGCGGGTGGCATTTCGGAAACACCGACCACAAGAAAGGCTGGTCCGCCGACCTCATCCGGCAGGCCGTGGCAAAAAACAGCCGCTTCGACAATGATTTCGACAGCCCGAAACCGCATTGGGCGGGATTCAGCGGCATGGAGAAGCCTTACGACGAGCCCGTGGGAACCGGCTGGAACAGGGACGACGAAGGCGCGTCCTACACCTCCGGAAGCTGGGCGCTCGTCCCCGCATCCCCGGACGTCTCCTTCGACGAAAAGGACGAAAATGCTCCCGGCCTCGAGTTCGCTTTCGAAACAGATAAATCCGAGGCAAACGCCCTGATCGACTTCATCCCGTCCTACGCGCTCTACCCCGGCAGGCAGACCCGCGTGTCCGTCTGGCTGAACGGCAACTACCTCCAGACCGTCGCCGTCCCGAACTCCGACAGCCTCAAGGAGGAGAACGGCCCGCGCAGCACGCTGATCCTCGACAATTTCGCCCGCGTGGTCGTCCCGATGAAGGACCTCAAAAAAGGTCGGAACACGTTCACGATCCGCGCAGTCGATCCCGGCGTTTCCATCCGCGCCGTCTACCTGCCGAAGAAACCGGAGTGATCGCACCTCGGCGGCAACATCCGCATCCTCACAGCCGCAGCAAACAACCCTGCCGGCGTCCGCATCCCCGCGGCGCCGGCTTTTTCGTGTCAGTTTTCTACACGAATCTGCAAAAATACACCAAAAACGGCGAAAAATCGCGCCCATGCGCGAAAAATATAGAAAAAAGTCGCAGATTTCTTCGTTTTCCGGTTGAAGAAAGCGCATTGACGGGGTATAGTTAGAGTTAATTTGAAACTTGTTGGAGTTTGTCTCATGTTCTGGATCATCACGGGATTGCTGGCCCTGCTGCTCATCGTCGGGCTGATCGCGCTGTATCAGCGCATCAAGATCGCCCTGCTCCGCAGCAAGCTGGAGAGCGCGATCCATACCAACGCCCAGACGAACAGCTATCTGACCATGTTCTCGCGCGGCGTCCGCCAGACCGAGGACAAGAGCGAATGGATGCGCGTCACGGCGAAATACCTGTCCGACCTCATCCAGGCGGATTCCGTCTGCGTCTACCTCTATCGCGACGGCGCGTTCTACCCGTCCGGCATGACGCCGCACTACCCGCTCCAGCTCTCGCGCCCCCTGCCCTGCGACATCAACGCCCCGGACGCCGCGGAAAAGGCGAAAAGCACCCCGCCGCGCGACCTGGCCGACCTCATCCTCTCCACGGTGCTCGCGCACGAGTCCCTGCTCATCAGCGACCCGCGCCACCCGCTCCTGACGAAGATCACGCACACCGAGACCGTGAAGACGTTCATCGCCGTCCCCATGATCTACGAGAAGCTCCTCATCGGGATCATCTGCGCCTCGAACAGCTCGGCGCCGCATCGGAAATTCTTCACGCAGGAGCAGATCAACCGCCTGAGCCTCCTCACCGGCCCGGTCATCCTCGCCCGCAACATCATGGAGATGTACGACCGCCTCAGCCAGCAGCAGCGCATCTCGCAGGAACTCGAATTCGCGCGCACGCTCCAGCGGTCCCTGCTCCCGCCGGACTGCCCTCAGTGGGGCGGCTTCTCCATTCAGGCGGTCTCCCGCGCCGCGAAGGAGGTCAGCGGCGACTTCTACGATTTCGTCGAGATCGACTCCAACCGCCTGCTCGTGGTGATCGGCGACGCATGCGGCAAGGGCATCCCGGCATGCCTCATCATGGCCATGACGCGCAGCTTCATCCGCGCCAACATCCCGCATTTCACCACGCTGAAAGCCATGCTTTTCGAGCTCAACAACAACCTCTTCCGCGACATGGGCGACGGCCGCTACATCACGCTCGCCGTCTGCCTGCTGAACAAAAAGGAAAACACGCTCGAATATGCGCGCGCCGGGCACACCGAGCTCATTCTGTACGTCCGCAACCACATCCGCAGCATCAACCCGAACGGCGCCGGCCTCGGGCTTTTCCCGTCCGAGCTCACCGAATACGACACGTTCAACACCCAGTTCGGCCCGGAAATGTCGATCATCATGTTCACGGACGGCATCAACGAGGCGGAAAACGCGGACGGGGAACAGTTCGGCATCCAGCGGATCAAGGACTGCTTCATGGCATCCTGCGTCGCGCAGGAATCCCCCCGCGAAGCCGTCGCGAAGATCATGGACAGCGTCGACCGTTTCGCCCCCGCCAACGGCGAACAGGACGACCGCACCGTCGTCGTCATCTCTCCCCTCATCTGAAGAAAGGAACCCAAGCCATGAAACTTGCATCGAAACTCGCGCTCCTGATCGTTTCCGCATGCGCGGTTTCCTTCCTCTGCGCATCGTCCTGCGCCTCCACCGAGGCGAAAAAGAGGCAGCAGATGGCCGAACTTACGCCCGAACAGATCGCGAATATGTCGCCGGAGGAAGTCGCGGACTACTACGCGCGCCGCGCCCGGCTCCGCGCGCAAATGCAGCAGGAGGCCGAGGAGGAGGAATCCGGCGAAGGGTTCTTCTCCCACGTCCACAGCGTCGAAAAACGCGAACGCCTCGGCAACGTGAGCGAACGCCTGCAGGACAATGCCGACAACACCGTCTTCCCCTGGAACAGCAGCGACCCGCGCCGCAGTGAATCCCTCCTCGGACGCGGTTCCGCCATCTACAACTGGTAACAACCTTCCCACCCGATTTACCGTTCCCATGGACATCCCGAACACCCAATACATCGTCACAGGCGGAGCCGGATTCATCGGCAGCGCCGTCGTCTGGGGACTCAACCGCAGGGGCATCGACGACATCCTGATCGTCGACCACCTCGGCGAGTCCGAAAAATGGAAAAACCTCCGCGCCCTCCGCTATGCGGACTACATGGAAAAGGACGATTTCTTCCGCGAGCTCGCGGCGAACGGCCTCCCCGCCTCCGTAAAGGCGGTCGTCCACCTCGGCGCCTGCTCCTCCACCACCGAGCTTGATGCCTCCTACCTCGTCCACAACAATTTCGAGTGCACCAAGCTCCTCGCCACGCTCTGCGCCGCGCGCGGCGTCCGGTTCGTCTACGCGTCCAGCGCCGCCACCTACGGCGCGGGCGAGTGCGGCTACTCCGACGCCCTCGACGGCATCCCGGCGCTCCGCCCGCTGAACATGTACGGCTACTCCAAGCAGATGTTCGACCTGTGGGCCATCCGCAACGGCCTCGTCAACTCCATCGCCGGGATGAAATTTACCAATGTCTTCGGCCCGAACGAACGCCACAAGGGGTCCATGCGGAGCATGGTCTGCCGCGCGTTCGAGCAGATCCGAGACACCGGGACCGTGAAGCTCTTCAAGTCCTGCCGCCCCGAATACGCCGACGGCGAACAGAAACGCGATTTCGTGTACGTGAAGGACATCGTGGAGATGGTCCTCTTCCTGCTCGACCGCCCGGAGCTCTGCGGCATCTGCAACGCCGGGAGCGGCCTCGCCGAGACCTGGAACGAGCTCGTTTCCGCAGTCTTCGACGCGATGGGCAAGCCCCGCCGCATCGAATACATCGACATGCCGGAGATTCTCCGCGGCAAGTACCAGTATTACACCTGCGCCGATATGACGAAGCTCCGTTCCGCAGGCTTCACCGGCGGCAGGACCCCGCTCGCCGAAGCCGTCGCGGACTACGTCCGGGGCTACCTGCTCCCGGACAAATACCTCGGCGACGAACCCTCGAACTGAACCCGAATCCATCCACACACCTGACATACGCGGCAACCGCAAGGAACCCCCTCAATATGGCTAACGAACCCAAACTGAAAGTCGGCGTCATCGGCACCGGAGTCCTCGGCAAATTCCACACCAACCTGTACCGCACCGCGCCCCACGCCGAGCTCGTCGGCATCTACGACGCGTCCCCGAAGGTCGCGGCGGACGCCGCCAGGGAGTTCAATGTCCGGGCGTTCCAGGACCTCGACGAGCTCGTGGACAGCTGCGACGCATTCACGGTCGCCGTCCCCGCCACGCTCCATTACGACACCGTCATGCCGCTCCTTCAGAAGGGCAAGCACGTGCTCGTGGAGAAGCCCATCGACTCCGAGGTCGAACACGCCCGCGAGATGGTCCGCCTCGCCAACGAAAAGGGCGTCGTGCTCGCCGTCGGCCACGTGGAACGCTTCAACCCCGCTATGGACTTCCTGGAGAAGAACCGCAGCAACACGCTCTTCATCGAGGCGCACCGCCTCGCGAAATATCCCCCGCCGCGTCCCGGCCAGCACCGCCGCGGCACCGAGGTCAGCGTCGTCATCGACCTCATGATCCATGACCTCGACCTCGTGCTCACCATGGTCGGGCAGGAGATCGAGAAGTTCGATGCCGTCGGCGTGCCGATCCTCAGCAACACCGAGGACATCGCGAACGTCCGCATCAAGTTCGTGAACGGCGCCGTGGCGAACATCACAGCCAGCCGCATCAGCGCGAAGGTCATGCGCAAATTCCGCGTCTTCCAGACCGATTCCTACATCTCCATGGACTACTCCAACGGCACGGGCGTCATCTACCGCAAGGGGTTCCTCGGCGTCGGCAAGAAGGACATCAATTGCACGCACACCAACGCGCTCGCCGACGAGATCAACAACTTCGTCGACGCCGTGATCGCCACGAAGGTCACCGGCAAGATCGTCCCGCCGAAGGTCACCGGCGAACAGGGCCTCCGCGCCCTCGAAGTCGCCGATGCCATCTGCCGCGAGATCCACGACTACAACTACAAGTACGGTCTGTACAAGTTCAAGAAGTAATCCCGCTCGTCCCCCTCGATGCTGACCTGCTCCAAAGTCAATCTCTCGCTCGCCGTCACCGCGAAACGCCCCGACGGCTACCACGACCTGGATTCGCTCTTCTATCCCTTCCGCGATCCGTCCGACGAAATACGGCTTGATGACGCGCCCGCGGCGTCCGGCGTCACCATCCGCTGCGACGCGCCCGGCGTCCCGCTCGAACCGGAGAAGAACCTCTGCGGCAAGGCGGTCTACGCGTACTGCAAGGCCGCCGGAATGGACGTCCCGGGACTCGTCATCCATCTTGAAAAACACATCCCCGTCGCCGCCGGAATGGGCGGCGGTTCCGCAGACGGTGCGGCCGTGCTCCGTCTGCTTCAGGAACGCTTCCATGCGCTGTCGCAGGAACAGCTCGAATCCGTCGCGTTCTCCCTCGGCGCGGACGTGCCGTTCTTCCTGAATCCGCGTCCCTCGCACGTGACTGGAGCGGGCGAACACCGCGTGCCCGTTGACGGCCTGCCGGAACACCTCCCGATCCTGCTCGCCGCGCCGCAGTTCCCGGTCAGCGCGGCATGGGCATACCAGCACATGGACCTCGCCCGCGCCGTCGCCGAGCCGCCCCGCACGAATGAGCTGATCGACGCCCTCCGCCGCCGCGACTTCGAATCCGCCGCGCAGTTCATGCGGAACGACCTCGAATACGCCCTCTTCGTCAAATTTCCCCTGCTGGTCCTCCTCCGTGATTTCATGCTCAAACACGGCGCGCTCCGCGCCATGGTAAGCGGCAGCGGCCCGACCATCCTCGCGCTCTTCCGCGACGATGCCGCCGCACACGCCGCCCACGCCCGCGCCAACTCGGAATTCGATCCTGCCATCCGCTTCATTCTTCCCGCGTGAAAACTGTGAAACGACCATGCCGCATGCAGAATGAAATGACACTGGCGCCACCTGCGGAGCAGACCGCCCCGCCCCGGAAGAAGTGGAAACGCCCGTCCGTCATGCTGATCTGCTTTCTACTGCTGTGCGTCTTTCCGGCGTACTGTTTCTGCGCCGTCGCGATCCACTTCCTGTGTTACTGGCTCGAGATTCACCCGGACACGAACGGAGCAATCAGCCCTACCGAGGCGGCGCCATTCGAACAGCCCGTGCGGGACGCGCTCAAGCCCGCCCTGACGCAGAAATACGGCCTGAGGGATTTCGACGTGAAATACACCCGGCCCGGATGGTTCATCGGAGACCGGCGCATCTGCAACATGGGCTGGAATCCCGCCGGAACGATCAGGATCAAGGTCGTAACCGCCAACGGGAAACGGTATTTCGAGATCGCGGAGGACGCGGCCCGCATCAAGCGCGAAACACCCGGCCTGCCGCATTGTCCCTTCGTGCTGGAGTTCGACCAGCCCGCCGGCAAGCTGAAGACCGCGGAGGACTGGCGGACCGTATTCGACTTTCACAACGAGCCCGGCTTCGTGGCGATCGTGATCCCGGACGCCGTGCGCGGCTACAACGACCGCATCGAATGGCACACGGACGACTTCACGCCCACGGTCGACCCCGATGCGGAAAACGAGGTGCGGAAATGAAGCGGAATCATACCGGGATCGTGGTAAAGCACATCGGGATCGGCGTGATTTTCGCAATGCTGATCGTGATCAACCTTGGGTGCGGCTTTCTTTTTCTGGTATTCAAAGACATGACGGATTTGAGGAGCATGCTGGCATACCGGGAAGAAAAGATCCGCGAAACGATCCTGCCGGAGCTGCTCGAACGGAACGGGCTCGACGCCTGCCCCGTGAAATGCTTTTCCGAAGACGACTCCGCCCGCTTCAGAATCGAGGTGGCGGACCCGTCGCGCTACGAGGCGATCGCGGCGGACGTCTTCCGGCTGCAACGGACGATCCGCAGCGTGCGGACATACCAGGTATTCATCCTGGAGTTCGACCACGATTCGGAAAGCCGCGGGCTTACCGTCGGACTCTTCACCCCGGATGCCATCAACGACCCGCCTCAAGCATGGCGCACCCCGGCCCTCTGGGAATGAGACGCCCGGTAAAACAGGCGGAAGCAGACAGCCGGATTATAACCGCCGCATTTTTCTTTGAATTTTAAAGTATTTCCATTTGCTTTTTCCTTGTTTCGGGGCTATATTGTTTCGTTCTTAAAATTTAATTGAACTCAAACCGGCATATTCCGCCGCCAGCCGCCCTGTAACAAAAACACGTTTTCCCCCATACAGGAACCCCCGACATGACCAAAGCCATGAAACACTGTCTCTGCATCTCCGCCGCCATCGCATCGTCCATCCCGTTCTCGTTCGGCGCCGGCCGCGCCGTCCCGTTCAAGCTCAACGAGGTCGAACTCCTCGAAAGCCCGTTCCTCGCGAACAAGAAGCGCAACGCGGATTTCCTGCTCACGCTGAGCCCGGACCGCCTGATGGCGCGCATGTATGAATACTGCGGCGAGACGCCGAAGGCCCCGGTCTACGGCGGCTGGGAGAGCAGCGACCTCTCCGGGCACACGCTCGGGCACTACCTGACGGCGCTTTCGCTCGAGTACGCCACCACGGGGGACACGCGGTTCAAGGAGCGCGTGGACTACATCATCGGCGAGATGGCGCGCTGCCAGAAGCTCTACGGCGAGTCCGGCTACATCGGCTGCATGTCGCGGAACGCCCGCCGCGCGCTCGAGGCGCTGAAGGACGGCGACGTGGAAACCATCAACCGCACCTGGGCGCCGTGGTACACGCAGCACAAGATCGCCGAGGGGCTCTACGACGCGTGGAAGGTCGCCGGGAACGAACAGGCGAAGGACGTGCTGGTGAACTTCGCGCGCTGGGTCGACGGCCTCACGAAGGGGCTGGACGAGAAGAAATGCCAGCGCATGCTCGACATGGAGTTCGGCGGCATGGGCGAAGTCTTCTGGAAGCTCTACGCGGAGACGAAGGACGAGACGCACAAGGCGCTCGCGCTGAGGTTCCGCCACCACTGGCTCGTGGATGACCTCGCGGCGGGCAAAGACAACCTCGCCGGCAAGCATGCGAACACGCAGGTGCCGAAGGTCATCGCCGAGGCGGTCAACTACGAGGTCACCGGCGACGAGTTCGCGCAGAAGGTCAGCAAGAACTTCTTCGACATCGTCGTGAAGGACCATACCTACGTCACCGGCGGCAACAGCGACCGCGAGCATTTCTACCGGCCGGCCGAGGCGGACAAGCACCTCTCCCCGGCATCCGTCGAGTGCTGCAACGTCTACAACATGATCCGCCTCGCCAGCCTGCTCCAGTGCCGCGAACCGGAAAACACCGTCTACGGCGACTTCCGCGAACGCGCGCTGCTGAACCAGATCCTGCCGTCGCAGGACCCCGAGCGCTCCATGTTCACCTATTTCGTCTCACTGAAGCCCGGCCAGTTCCGTGTGTACAGCTCGCCCGACCAGTCGTTCTGGTGCTGCTTCGGCACGGGCATCGAGAACCACACGAAATACAACGACGCGATCTTTTTCCACGACGATGACGACCTCTTCGTCACGCTCTTCATCCCGTCGAAGCTGAAGTGGGCGGATCGCGGCCTCGAGCTCACCATGAACACGGAATACCCGAAGAACGGCAAAGTGACGCTCACGTTCGACAAGGCGCCGGAGAAGAAGCTCGCGCTGAACGTGCGCTGCCCCGGCTGGGCCGACAAGCCCGTGACGTTCACGCTCAACGGCAAGCAGATCGCGACCGGGAAAGCCGGTGAAAACACCGTGCTGAACGCCGACTGGAAGAGCGGCGACAAGCTCGAGATCGACATCCCGATGTCGCTCCGTACGGAACACCTCCACGGCGGTCACACCGAGCTGAACGCGTTCTTCTACGGCCCGACGCTCCTCGCGGGCGACCTCGGCGAAGTCGAGAACTATCAGAAGCGCATCTACCTGCGCGACCAGCTCGACCTGCAGAACGCCGCCTGCAAGCCTGTGCCCATCCTCCTCGGCGGCGACATCGGCGGGATCACCGCCGCCGCGAAGCCCGTCGCAGGCTCCGACCGCGCGTACAACCTCACCGCCACCGACGGTTCCGCCGTCCTCATCCGCCCGTTCAACCAGATGCCGTACCAGCATTACAACGTCTACTGGCGGAACATGGACGAGACGCAATGGGCCGCCGAAAAGGCGAAGATCGCGGCCGAGGAGGCCCGCCAGCGCGAACGCGCCGCGCGCACCGTCGATGAGATGAACTTCGGCGAACAGCAGCCCGAGACCGACCACGAGCTGAAGGCGGAGCGCACACATTCCGGGCGGTTCAACGAACGCGGCTACCGCGGCGCGCACCAGGGCGGCTGGATCGAATTCCGCATGAAGGTCAATCCGAACGTGAAGAACATCCTCGCGTGCACCTACTGGGGCGGCGACAACTGGACGGAGACCGCCATCCTCGCCGACGGGCAGCAGATCGCGGTGCAGCGGCTTTCGGCGGCGCATCCCGGCGAGTTCTTCGAGGTCGAATACGAGATCCCGGAGTCCATCACGAAAGGCAAGGACCACATCGTGATCCGGCACCAGCCGGCGGGCAGCCGGGGCGGCATCGGCTCCGTCTACCACGCCGCGATCCTCGTGCCGGAAGGCAGATGACCCGACCTCGGAGATTCCATTCTCCCCTGCCCTCTCCTCCTCAAAAAAGCAATCGCCTCCGTTCGCATCCCTGCGGCGGAGGCTTTTTCACGATGTCACGACAGCTGGGCTCACGACCAGCGGGCGCGGAGCGCGTCCCAGGCGCTTTCGCGAGCTTCCCGGAACTCGGCGGACTCCGCGCCGTACGTCATTTTGACGCATTCCAGGAACCAGTTCCGGCCGCGTTTCGTGGAGTCGGTGCCCGCGATCAGCAGACGCAGGAATTCCTTCTTCTCCGCCTCTGTTGCAGGATTCCGGTCGCCGGACAGGATGCGCCGCACCAGCCACGGATCGGACAGGAATCCGCGCCCCACGGCCACGCCCGCGCATCCGGTCGCCCGTACAAGCGCCTCCGCGCCCGCGCAGTCCACGACGTCGCCGTTGCCGAAGACCGGCACGCCCCCCGCCGACTCCGCGGCGCAGGCGATCCGCCGGACGCGTTCGGACGCATCGACGGGGCGGTACGCCTCGGTCGCAGTCCGGTAGTGAAACACGATCCAGTCCGCCCCGGCGTCGCACACGGCTCGGACGATCTCCCGGATGGAACCGGGCGAATCCCATCCGGCGCGGAGCTTCACGGATACGGAGACATCCGGTGAAATGGCTTCGCGGACGGCATGCGTAAGTTCAAATAACGTTTCCGGCGAACGCAGCAGATACGCGCCGTTTCCGCTCGCGGTCACGGTCTTGCTCGGGCATGCGAAGTTCAGGTTGATGCCGTGCACGCCGTATTCCGCGAATCCCGCCGCGGTCGCCGCCAGAGACCGGGCGTCGCGTCCGATCAGCTGGAAGACGAGCGGGAGGTCGGGGCGCAAGCAGTACGGGGCGAGTTTCCGCAGGATCGCGGCGCGTTTCGGCACGGAGACGCCCCCGGTGCTGAAAAACGGCGTGAACCAGAGCGGGATCAGGTCGAGGCGCGCGGCTGCCTGCATGAACGTCCGCGTCATGACGCCCTGAAGCGGAGACAGGACGGCGCGGCCGGGGAGCGTGAGGCGGCCGGACAGCCGCAGCGGCGCACGGAAATCGAACGTGGCGTTTGCAGATCCCGGGGATGGCATGCCCGTCTTCTCCGCGGCGGGATCAGCCGATCCGGACGACATCGCCGGACGGGATTTCGAAAGCGTTCTTCCCGCGCATCAGCCAGACCGTCCGCGCGGAGGGGTTCTGCACGTAGCAGCAGTCCGCTGTGAACCGGAGCATGCGGTACGCCTGGTTGTAGTCGTAGATCTCCATGTTCGTGGCGTACCACACGGAGTCCCTGCCCGCCATTTGGTCGGCGAACCGTTCGATGACGTCCCAGTCGTTGTTGCGGTCGAACTCGAACGAATGACCCCAGATGTAGCAGACCGTCCCGCGCGGATAGCGGTTGTTCAGGAACCTGTCGCCGAGCTCGGCGATGTTCTCGCGGTGGTGCGCGGTCGGGTTCCACTCCAGGAAATCGTCCGGCAGGCGGAAGGCGTGCGTGCTGTTCACGGTCCGGGAATACAGGATGCCGAGGTCGCGGAGCTGGCGTTTCAGCTCGGACGAGTACGTCCCGTACGGATACGCCATACCCTTGACCGGAGCGTGCGTAACGGCCTCGAGCCGCTTCCGGTTTTCGAGGATGTCGGAGATCACGGCCTCGACCGGCATCATGTCCTCGAACGCGTGCTCCGCGCCGTGGACGGCGATCTCGTGGCCGTGCTTCAGGTAGATTTCATTCACATCGAACGACGGGAACGAACCGTCGTGCGGGCCGTTGTCCGCGCAGATATTGAACGTGCATTTCAGCCCGTGCGAAGAAAAGATGCCCGCCAGGCGGATATCCGCATCCAGGGCATCGTCGTAGCTGAACGTCAGCGCGCGGTCGCGTCCGCCGGGGAAAAGGGGATAGAGCATCATGATCCGGCGGCCTCCTGTCCCGCCCCGGAAGCGGCTGCCTTTTCGGCGGCCTGCTGTTCCTGTTTCTTCAAATCCTCCTCAAGTTCGGCGCGAACCCGGTTTGCGATCTCGGGAGGATAATTTTCGATGATGGCGCGCGCGGTCCTCGCCTTCATTTCGGAGAACGGGGGAAGCGTCACGCGGTCGATGTCGGCATGTTTGCGTGCATAGCTGTCGTACACGCGAAGCGCAAGCGCGAGATGGTCCGCGGCGGCTTCGCGGTCGCCGTAGCCGATGAGCAGGCAGGAGGTGAACAGGATCCCCTCCAGCTCGTTCGCGATCTGCTTGAAATCGCTGCTGGTGATGTCGTCCTCCCACTCGTTCAGCACGAACTGGTCGAGCGTCATGATCCTGGAATTCCCGTTTTTCGTCTCGGTGCGGAGCTCCTTGAAAAGCTTCGCCGCCTCCTCCTTCTGCGAGTAGATGTACAGCGTCACGATGGAGTCGATCAGGAAGTTTTCGTACAGGGATTCGAAGATCGCAGTGGAATATTTGCTCTCCTTGAGGATCTTCTTGTAAAGGGCGCGCGTGGCGTCGATCACGTCCGTGTTCGGCACGAGCAGGAAGAAATCGCTGACCTCGTTATCCTTCGGCAGCAGCATGCGGCCATAGTTGAACGTCGCCACCAGGGACTGGAGGATCTGGCGGGTGAGCGCCAGGTTTTCGTTCCCGGGGGTGTGCTCCAGGCCGACGTGCGCCCAGTAGATGGCGAAGGATTCGGGCAGCAGCCAGTCGAGCTTGCCGTATGCCTTGTTCACCGCCAGGATCTTTTCCGGTTCGAGGCTCCAATCCTTCTTCAGCCATTTCCGGCGGAAATAGCAGTCCAGGACGGATGCGTCCTCATCGGACAGCTTGTCCTTCAGCTCCTTCGGCAGGCCGCCGTTCAGCTGGAACTCGCCGAACAGGCGCGCCAGGTCGCCCTGATTGTACGCCATAAGCGCGAGCCAGGCGGGATGGTCCGCGGGGAACCTTTCGCGGAGTGCCTCCTCCGTGGCGGGCGCAGCGGCCCAGGCCTCCCAGTCGGGGGAATGCTTCCCATAGACGAAAATCAGTTCGCGCGCCATGGTCTCCTTGTAGTACCGCTGGGCGTCATCCAGCACGTTGCCGAGCTTGTGCTGGTAGATCCAGCCGAGTTCGTGGTAGACGTCCGGGTTGTTCGGGTTCATGGCCACGGCCTCCTGCATGAGCTGGATGCCGCGCCGGACCCAGCGCCAGCGGTCTTCGGGGCGCTTGCATGCCACGGAGATATTGTACGCCATATTCCAGCCCATGTGGGATGCGGCGGTGGAGAATTTCGGCTGAAGCTTCAGGATCCAGTCGGAGAGCTGCACCAGCTCGTAGTATTTGCCCTTCTGCTGCAGTTCGCCGGCGCGAAGCCACAGCACATCCGCGATCAGGCCGCGGAATCCGCCCAGCGCCATCGTGGAAAATGCCACGATCGGAGGAGTGCCTTCTGCGGCGAAACTCTCGTCGACCAGCTTGTCCTCCTTCACGACCACGGCCATGCGGTCCTGCACGAACACGTTCGCGAAGAGGATCAGGACGGTCCCGGCAAGCAGAGCAAAAAACAAGGCATAACGGTTCTTCATATCCCGGCTCCTATCCTCGTTTCGACACCAGCGCCAGTTCGCGGCGCGTATAAATCCAGGCTCCGAGCAGGAAGATCGGAAGCAGGCGCAGCACGAAATCCCTTGCGAAGAGCATGCCGATGAACGGGAAGCTCACCAGTTCGCCATTCGCCAGTTGCCCCGTCACGAAGAAATCCTGAAGCGGCACGAGCAGTTCCAGCAGCACTCTGCCGTACTGGTATCCGAACGTCTCGGTATACGGCGCCTGGAAATCCACCGCATCTGGGATCGACGACACAAGATAGGTCGCCAGGCCGCCCGTGAGCATGTACGCCGCCGAGAAGAAGATCGCGATCGGCAGGGACATGCAGGCGGCGACCGCTGCGGCAAGCAGCGTGACCGAGAGGATCCCGATCGCCAGCACCAGGATCGCGCGGCAGTAGTTGGAGAAGAACCCGGCCTCGCGAATCAGCAGGAACGGCCCCTTCCCCTCTTCGAAGTTCAGTTCGCTTGTCTTCGTGTCGCTGTTCAGGAATCCGACCTGCGCCTTCCCGTCGTAGACAAAATAGGTGTTTTTGACCGGGACCGCCATTTCGTTCTGGGCGGCGGTGAGGATCTCCTCCTCCTGCATCGCGATCATGTCGGACACGACCGTCTCGCCGCCGTTGTCGTCCGGACGCGTGTAGTTCACGCCGAACAGCCAGCTGCCGCGTATGGTATTCTGGTCGTAGGTATAATAGCGGTTCACGTAGACGGTGTACCGCAGGAAGACCAGGTCGTCTTCATTCAGTCTCTTCGGCAGCCCTTCGAAATACCAGACGATGGAATCCCCCCCGGAGACCAGGCCGTATGTCGCGATCAGCTCCTTGCGGATCTCGAGGAACGCCTGCTGACGGACGTCGCCGTCCTGATACTGGAGCAGCTCCTGGCCATGCCCCTTGGCGGAGGCGAGGCGGTCTTCCAGCCTCTTCCATGCCATGGCGTCGAAATCCGGCCGCACGGGGCGGTACAGCGCACGCGCGGTCAGGACCTGTTCGTCCAGCATCGCGCGATCCGCTTCGGAAAACCCCGAGGTCGACAGCCGGACCGACAGGAAAACATAGACCGTCACGGCGGCGATCAGCAGGAGCGCCAGATGGATCAGCACGACGCCGGTGTATTTGCCCAGCAGGACGACCGCCCGGCGGACCGGCTTCACCGCGATCATATGGATCTGCGCCGTCTCGACGTCCGAACAAACCTCCGAACAGACCAGCCACACGGATGACAGGAACAGGATGAACCCGGCGAATCCGAGGCAGTACTGCAGGTAGATCTGCACCTCGCCCTTCGGCGTGCCGTCGCTCAGGAGCGTGAACGGCAGCAGAAAGATGCTCAGAAGGAGCAGGACCAGCAGAAACCGGAACACATGGGAACGGACGGCCGATCTGCAAGTCAGCTTCACTATGGCGAGAAACGCGGTCATCGTGCGTCAGTCTTTCCTGTCCGACGGGTTCTTCAGCAGGTCCTTGAGCTTGCGGTTCGCCTCCGACATCTTCGCCTCGATCTCCTGCCGCTCCAGACGGGATTTCTCCTCCTCCGGGGCCGGAGCCGATGCCTGAAGCGCGGCGAAAAGCTCGTCCTGGCGCTTCTTCGCGGCGTCTTCGGCGGCCTTCGCGGTGTCCGCCGCCATCTTCTTCGCGAGCGTCTGCGCCGGAGTCTCCTCCCCGCGCGAGAGCGAGTCGAGCACGGCCTTCGCGTCCTGTTCCCTGTCCCCGGCGAGGTATTCGGCGATGCCGCCGCCCGAACGGGAACCGGAAGTCTCGAGGCTTTCCTTTTTTGCCTCGTTCACGATATCCACGAAGAAATCCTCCAGCGACATGTGCGGATGCGCCACGGACATCTCGGCGTCCGGGACGCTCTCCCGGACGATCTGGCGGATGCGTTCGATGGCGTCTTCCGGCAGGCGCGGCACGGTGATGGTGTCGTTGGTGCGGATGGTGAGGAGTTCCTCCATGCCGCCGTTGGCGCGGATGCGTCCGCCGTACAGCACGATGATGCGGTCGCAGACTTCCTCCACGTCGCTGAGCAGATGGCTGGTCACGATCACGGTCTTCCCGCGCTTTTTCAGGAGCTTGATGAGGTCCTTCACCTCGCGGCAGCCGAGCGGGTCCAGTCCGGACGTCGGTTCGTCGAGGATCAGGAATGACGGGTCGTTGATCATGGCCTGCGCCAATCCGATGCGGCGCGCCATGCCCTTCGAGAACTCGCCGACGGGGCGGTTCCGGGCATGCGCCAGCCCGACCATATTCAGCAGCTGGTCGCACCGGCGGGTGCGTTCCTCCTTCGACAGCCCGAACAGGGAGGCGAAGAAATCCAGTGTCTCAAACGCGGTCAGGTATTTGTAAAGGTAGGTCTCCTCGGGCAGATACCCGATGAGCTTCTTGTTCTCCACGTCCCGGGGCGACTTGCCGAACACGGTCAGGCGTCCGCCCGTGGGATACAGCAGTCCGAGGAGCATTTTCACGGTCGTGGACTTGCCGGATCCGTTGGGGCCGAGCAATCCGACCACTTCGCCCTCGCGGACCTCGAAATCGATGTCGTTGACCGCCTTCGCCTTCGGGCGGTTCCAGAAATCGCGGAAGACCTTCGTCAGGCCGACCGCGCTCACCACCACGGGGCGCTGGTCCCGGGCAGGTTGTTCCTTCACTGCATCCGCCATGGCGTCATTCCTCTCCGCCGGTTTTCTGCACGGCGGCGCCGCCGTTGTCCATGGTCAGGTCTTCGCCCGTGCGGACCAGGCGCGCGCTGTTGAAGATCACGATCAGGGTGCTGACCGTGTGCAGGGCAGCCGCGGCGATCGGGTTCATGCGTCCGAAGACGGACAGGACGATGCCGCAGAGGACGAAGATCAGGCCGAACGCCAGGTTCTGGTACATGATCGCGCTCGTCTTGCGGGAGAGGACGATCAGGAAGGGCACGCGGCGCAGGTCGTTGGTCATGAGCGCGATGCTGGCGCTGTTGATGGCGATGTCGCTGCCGATGGCGCCCATGGCGATGCCGAGGTCGCCCGCAGCAAGCGCCGGGGCGTCGTTCACGCCGTCGCCGACCACCGCCACGGTGGAGGATTTCTTGACCTCCTCCACATAGGCGACTTTCGTTTCCGGCAGGCAGTCGCTGCGGACGTCGTCGATGCTCAGCTGGGACGCAATGGAGACGGCCACGCTTCCGCGGTCGCCGGTCACCATGGCGCAACGGGTCACGCCGATGGACTTGAGTTCGTTGATGGCGGCGGCGGCCTCGGGACGGATCCTGTCCTTGAACCCGATCCAGCCGTTCACCTTGTCATCCACGGCCACATAGACCACGCTCATCGAGTCATGTTCCTTCAGGTCGATCGCGGGCAGCGTCACGCCGACGCTTTCCAGCCAGGCCGCACGCCCGACCAGCACGCGTTTGCCATCCAGCATGGCGATGACTCCTTTGCCGGGGACTTCCTGGAATCCGGACACCGGTTTTGCCGGGATGCCGACTTCGGCGGCCAGACGCTGAAGCGCCTGCGCGGTCGGGTGGTTGCTGTGCGCCTCCAGGGAGATCGCGGTCAGCAGGAGTTCCGCCGGTTCGACGCCCTCCGCCACGGGATTCAGCCGCGCCACGGAGAGTTCGCCCTCGGTCAGCGTGCCGGTCTTGTCGAAGACGACCGTGCGGATCTTTCCGGCGAGCTCCAGGTGGTTGATGTTCTTGATGAGCACGCCCAGGCGCGCGGCGGCGGCGACGGCGGCGACGATGGTGGTCGGAGTCGCCAGCACCACGGCGCACGGGCAGGAGATCACGAGCAGGGAAATTACGCGGTCCATGCTCCCGCCGGGGAGCCACCACGTGATGATCGCCAGCATCAGGATCGTGGGCGTGTAGTAGCCAGCGTAACGGTCGATGATGCGCACGAACGGCGTCTTGTTGCGTTCCGCGGACCGGATCATCTGCTCGACCTTGCCGAGCGTGGTATCCTTGCCGAGGCGGGTCACGCGGACCTCGAGGCTGCCGGAGATGTTCAGTGTGCCGGCGTAGACTTCGTCGCCCGCGTTCTTGTCCTCCGGCATGGATTCGCCGGTGATGGACGCCTGGTTCACGGCGCTTTCGCCGCGGACGATCACGCCGTCGACCGGGAAGTTCTCGCCGGGACGCACGCTGATGATGTCGTCCAATGCCAACTCGCTGACGGAGACCTCCGTCTCGCCGCCCTCGGCGATCTTGTGCGCGGTCCGGGGCGTCAGGCGGATCAGCTCCTCGATGGAACGCTGCGCGCCGCTGGCGGTGTGGGATTCGATGATGATCGTGACGAGCAGGAAGAACGCCACGATGCCCGCCGTGCGGAAATCGCCGGAGGCGAACGCCGCGAGGATCGCCAGCGCAACGAGTTCATTCATATACACGCGGCCTTCGATCAGGTCGCGGATCGCCGTGACGACGATCGGCAGCGCCAGCGTGACCGCGCCGAGCGCCGCGCTCAGTTCCGAAGCGAAGACCTCGTCCGGGAACAGCAGCGCCAGCAGATAGGAGTTCACGATCAGGAAACCGCCGACGAACGCGAACGACGCCCGCCCCATGGAACGGTTGTGTCCGACGCCTTCGCCGATCGGCGCGCCGCAGGAAATGCAGCGCGTTGGTTCGTTCGGGTCCGCATCATGGTCGTGGCCGCAACCGCACTCATGGCCGTGATGGTCGTGGCCGTGATGGTCGTGGCCGCATGCGCATATATCCTGCGATTCCACCGCTGGATTCTCCATTTTCAGTTCGTCAGCCATTATTTCTCCTCCTCATCCACGGTTCCGGATCCGGCGCCCGCGGGCCGGGTCGCGGCACGCTGCTGCAGGGGTTCCTGGTTGACCTTCAGCCAAAGGACGGACTGTCCGCCGCCCTTCACATCCACGATGAACTTATCCTGAACCGGAGCGATGGCCTCCGCCAGAGTATCGGAGAAGAGCGACACGAGCGTCGCCTTTTTGTTCTTGCTGTACTGGGCGTAGATCTCATCGAAATACGACGCGTCGGCGGCGACTTCCTTCACCACGCGGAGTTTGTACGCGCCCGCGTCCGCCAGGATCTTCGCGGATTCGGACTTCGCCAGGTTCTCCTGCTCCACGCTGTATGTACGCGCCTCCTCCACCACGCGTTCCGCGTCGGTTTCGGAGAGGAGCAGCTTCTGGAACGACGGGATCGTGACGAGCGGGGGCGCGGCGATCTTCAGCGTGAGGTTTTCGAGCGTAATGCCGAAGTCCATGGCGGCGATGCGGTCCACGAGCGCCATCTTCACCGTCTGCTCGTATTTCGCACGGTCGTAGTAGGTCGACTCCAAGTTCAGCAGGGCGCTGGAAGAGATCACCACGTCGTCGAGCAGGTTCTTCAGCATGACGCGCGCCGTGCCGAGCGAAGCGGTCTGTCCGCGGGCCGTGTCGCCGGAGGGCGTCGCGGCGGGATCCTCCGCGACGTCCGTGCTCAGGCAGGTCAGGTAGAACTTCTGCGGATCGGTCACGCGGTAGGTCATCACCCATTCGCAATGCAGGATGGAGTTGTTGCCGAGCAGCACATATCCGTCCACGCCGGGGACCAGGTCCATATCGCTCTGCGTCGGCTCGGATCCGTCGGAACGCACGCCCTGGTAATACAGGAATTCCGACTCCACCGGCATGAACGACAGGCTGGTGATCTCCTGCTTGTTGATCGGGATGCGCACGATACGGTTCACGGGGGACGGCAGGAACCAGTGCCAGCCTTCCTTGCACTCCTGCTTGAACTTGCCGAACTGGAGCACGATCACGCTCTCCGTGGTCGTATCCACGATGAACGAGCCGCCGAAAATCAGGAACCACCCCAGCGAGACGATGATGAACGCCGCCAGGATGCCGAAAAACATCTTCAGGGCGCGGGAAAGGAAGTCCACGCCTGTCTTGAGCTGGCCTTCCCCGGGTCCGCCGGATGCAGTCTGTTTCAATTCTTCCGCCATGATGCGCCGCGCTCCTTATTTCTTCTCCGTGGCGAACGAATCGGACGTGCCGTTCAGGACGTCGAACGGGGCGGATTCGGTGCTGAGGATCAGCGTGGATTTCGAGGAGAGAATCTTCTTCATGGCCTGGAGCTTGCGGAGGAAGGTCGCAAGTTCGGGCTCCTTCGTGAACACGGCATAGTAGGACGCCGCTTCCGCGTCGCCTTCGGCCATCAGGGCTTTCGCCTTGGCCTGCGCCTGCGTAATCGTTTTGCTCTTCTCCGTGTTGGCGAGCGTGCGGATCTCCTCCGCCTTCGTCTTGCCCTCATCGCGCTTGCGGGCGGCCTCCGTCTCGCGTTCCTGCTTCATGCGGCTGGCGATAGCGGTGGCGGTCTTTTCCGGGACGCCGATGGAGGAGAACAGGACGTCGCTGACCTCAAGTCCGTACTTTTCCATCACGTCGGGCGCGATCATCTCCAGGATTTCGGCGCGCATCTGCTCGATCTTCATAAGTTCCGGGTCGGTGTTGATGAGCTGGTCGTAGTCGTACTTGCCGATGACGGCGGCCTTCGCCGTGCGCATGCGGCCGCCGAGGTAGCCAAGCGCGGTCTCGAGCTTCGGCGCGGCCTCCTTGAAGCGTTTCAGGTCCTTGATCCGGTAGATCACGTTCAGCCCGATTACGACCTGTTTCTGGTCGCGCGTGGTCGTCTCCTCCAGATGGCCGATGTTGCCGTCGAAGGGGCGTTTGCGGATGTCGTAGCGGATCACCTGCTGGAACGGGAGCGGGAGACGCAGATGGAGCCCGGGCTCGGCCTCCTTCGTGATCTTGCCCATGGTCAGAACCAGGGCACGTTCCGTGGCAGGCACCTGGTAGGTGAAAATCGCCAGCAGGAAAATCGCCGCTACAATGATGCCGAGGAGGATGGTGGGAAGATAGTAGCCTTTTTTCTTTTCAGGCTTCGGTGCATCTTTCATGATCCGGGTCTCCGTTTCAAGTTGTTGTTATATAATTAGTTGTAATTTCCGTCACGGCTTCGCGCACGCACAAGCCCCCGCCCGCGCACACGACTGCATCCTATAATGTAGCCCATTTTTCCTTTTTTTCAATCTCCGCCGCTCTTTTTTTCCGAAAAAACCGGCGGGAAATCAGCTTCAAATCTGCTTTTGCCGTTCCATTTGCGGACAAACAGGGAAATGTCTAATGGCAATGGAGGTTCCCGGGCAGAGAAAAAGCCCCGCCGGAACAGCCGGAACGAGGCTCGGAAATGACGGAAACGTCACCTGCGGCGGGCAATTCCCGCCTCGTTTTCATTTCCCGGATTTCACGGGAAGGAACGATGTTTTCGAGGTAATCTCGTAGTTCTTCGGATCTTTCAGCATTTCGAGGACTTCCTCAGGCGGATTGAGTACCGTGCCGTCCTTGTCGATCTGCGCCTTTTCCGCGATCTTTTTGACCTCAAGCCCCTTCGTCGCGAACTGCACGAACCCGACCTCCCAGCCGCCGTCCTTCGGTTCCGCTGTCAGAATGTACGAATACGGCCGCGTCATGAAGAGGTATTCCGGGTTCAGCTTGTACTTCTCCACGAGGTACATATGGTCAAGCACGAGATAGAAATAGAGCTTGCCGGCGTTGCGGAACGGCACGACCAGGACGGGCAGCCATGTCTCGTCAGCCTTTTCCTTCTTGTCTGTTTCTCCGTCGTCGACGATGGTCACGTATCCGCGGACGACATTCTTTACGGAATCGTCTTTCATGGTGGCGCTTTCCGTCAGGATGATGTCATCCGTGCAGGCGCTGAACGCGACCGTCACGTCCCCGTCGTCCGACTGGAGCTTGCCGCTCTTCAGAAGCGCGATGCAGGTGTCGGCGTCGAACATCGCTTCGGGGGACTTGTCGTCGACCGGAGGATAATAAAGCGGGGTGACCCCGCAGGACACGAAGAGGACGGCGCAGGACAGGACGGCGAGGAGCATCCCGCCGCGGAAGATGGAATTCGACATGGTCAGACCTTTCATCTGAAAAAACAATATGCGAGCCGGCGAGCCGAATACCCGCCGCATATCTTCTTTTGACCTTTTTTCCGCACGGATGTTCCATGGTTCCGCCCGGATTTCCGGAAAAAAAGCGGGACTCAGTATTCCTTGATGTTCAGCACCACCACCGGGGTCGTGACGCAGACGGCCCAGTAGATGCACATCACGGAAACGGACTTCGCGATGCTCGACCAGTCGACAGCTTCGATCGCGTAGATCTGCGAATAGCCCTCCATCACGCGGGTGATGAGGAAAGGTTCGATCTCCTTGGCGTACTGGGAGAACACCGCCTGCAGGATGAAGCTCACGAAGAAGAAGACCATGCCGCCGGTCGCCGCCACGCTCATGCGCTTTACGAAGACCGAGATCATGAACGACACCGAGCTGATCGAAGAGATCGCGAACGACGCGTACAGAGCCGAGGCGAAATACGCAAAGATCGCGCGTTTCGCGGTCACCAGCCCGATCGTGCCCATCTGGCTTGGATCGCCCGGGTTGCCCCAGAACAGCGTGATCTGCATCTTCGAGAGGCCGAAGAACGTAATCCCGATCAGCATCGTCAGCGCCGCGAACACCATCGAGTAGAACAGGATGACCGCGAACACGGCGATGAACTTCGCGATCACGATCTTCGTCCGGGAAAACCCGCGCGACAGGTACACGCGCAGCGTCCCGTCCTGCTGTTCGCCCGCGATGGACTCGCCCGCGAACATGAAGGCAAAGATCGGCATGACGACCCAGAACAGGATGTATCCGGTGAACCGGGAGAACATCAGGCCGTCGCAGAGCTTCACCGGGTCGGGGGCGATCAGCTGCAGATAGAACGGCATCTGCTTGACCATGTCGCCGGACGCCTTCTGCAGATCCTCGTGGATGTGCCGGAAAATCAGGATCATGAGGAAGACCAGGAACGCGAACCCGATCAGCATGATGTAGTGCTTCTTCTGGGACGCCAGCTTCACGATTTCATGATAGATGGACAGGATCATGACTGCACCTCGTTTCTCACGCCGGACTCGCGCCCCGTCAGCTCCAGGAAAATGCGCTCCAGGCGGTCCGGCTCGTTTTCGAGCATCGAGACCGCGAAGCCATTTTTCACCAGCGTTTCGTTGAGCTCGGCGGCGCACTCCGTCTCCGTCTCCACGCGCAGGACGGCCGCGTCGTCCTCCTTCCGTCTGATCGACAGGATGCGCGGGCCGAAGGTCCCCTTCAGCAGGGCTTCTGCGCGGTCCGGTTCGGTGGCGCGGATGAGCGTGACGGGCGACCGGCGAAGGATCTCCTCCATGGGCCCCTGCGCGGCGATCCTGCCGTGGTTGAGGATGGCGAGGTCGGAGCAGATCTTCTCGATTTCGCCGAGCATGTGGCTTGTGACCAGCACGGTCGCGCCGAGGTCGGATCCGAGGTTGCGGATCAGGTTGCGGATGTCCACGATGCCGTTCGGGTCCAGCCCGTTTGTCGGCTCGTCCAGGATCACGAAATGCGATTCGGGCAGCAGCGCCAGCGTGATCGCCAGACGCTGCTTCATGCCGAGCGAGAACTCGCGCACGCGGTGGTCCAGCCAGCTGGCGATGCCTGTGTATTCCGCGAGCTCCTCGCGGCGGGCGCGGTACTTTTTACCGTGGCCGCGCGACAGGATGTCGAGGTTGAGGCGCGCGCTGAGGTCGGGATAGAACGCCGGCGAATCCACGATCGCGCCGGTCCCGGTCAACGCCTTTCTCGGGTACGCCTCCACATCGATGCCGTTCACCGTCACGTGCCCGGAATCCGGGTGCGCCAGCGAGGTCACGATGCGCAGGAGCGTGCTTTTTCCGGCTCCGTTCGGGCCGATAATGCCGAAGATGCACCCCTTCGGGATGCTCAGCGAGGCGCCGTCGAGCGCACGGAACTTCCCGAACGTTTTCACCACGTTCTCTACCGTCAAAATGTTTTCGCTCATTGATTCGAAGCCTTCTTCGAGCCCGGCTTCCCGCCGGCCGGGACTGCGTTCAAATGGAAAAACCGGAGCAGCGTCCGGTTCTTTTCCGGGGTAACTTTCCGGGGGTCGGACAGATAGATCTCGCGGTGCGCCTGTTCCGTCCGCACAAGCCCGTGTGCCTGCATGAATCCGTTCATGGCGGCGAACGTCTCCGGCTCCGTGTCGTACGGACCGACGTGCAACATCTGGACGGACGGACCGTCCGCGGACGACTCAAACGAAGCGAGGTCGAGCAGTTCCGCGGGGAGTTTCTTCCGGGCGGATTCCTTCGCGTGCGCCGCCACGTCCGGGGTCACGAACCACGGCTGGCGGATCATCAGCCTGTAATGGAGCTTCGTCTTGTCGAGCCCGCCACCCTGCCAGGCGTCCGTATCCATCCGCCACACGCCCTCCAGCGGGAACACCGTATACTCCTGATAATCCGGGGGCGTCCAGCCGCTTTTCGGCATCATGCGGATCGTGTAGGAGAGCGTGTACAGGAGGCCGACCCGAACCTGAAACTCCTCGTCCGCGGGAGAGCCTGCGCCGTCGACGACGAAGAACTTCATTTCCGGGACGTCGACCAGGACGGGCCCCTTCCCCTTCGGCAGATAGAACTCTTTTTCCGTCTTGCGCCACTCGTATTTCGCGGCGGCGGGTTTTCGTTCGGTTTTCTTCGGCATGGAAATATCTTGTTTTGAGGGAGAAATCACTTTCTCGGGATCTTGAGCTTCTGCCCGATCTGGAGCGTATCGCTCTTCAGGTTGTTCGCCTTCTTGATGTCCTGCACGGTCACGGTCTTGCCGAAGACCTCGCTGTAGGCTTTCGCGATCACGGACAGCGTCGCGCCCTTCTGCACCTCGTAGATCTCGTAATCGGCCTCGGCGGAAACGGGCGCCGGGACGGTCGCGGCGGGCGCGGGCGTGGCGGCGAGCTTGTCGATCTTGGTGAGGATGGCCTTCATCTGCGCCTCGCGGGCGTCGGCGTCCGCGGCGGACTGGCGTTTCACGGCGGCGATCTCATTCAGGAGCTTCTGGTTCGTCTCCTGGAGCGACGCGATCTTGCGTTCGAGTTCGATCACGCGCGTTTCGAGTTCGGCGTTCTCGTCCTGCACGGCGCGGAGCTGGGCCGCGGTGTTGCCCGCGAGCTCCTCCACGTAGGACACGATGTCGCGGCGGGTCCCGACCGAGGCGGCCGGTCTCGCGGCAGCTGCAGCGGCCCCCTGAGGCGCGGGGCCTTCGACGGGCTGCACGGTTTGGGCGAAAACGAACGGTGCGGCAAGCGCGGCCGCGGCGAAAAGGGAAAGTATGGACAATCTCATGGAAAAACTCCTTCGGGTCGGCGGGTAATAATTCATCTTTTATACTTTAACGCACAAACGCGAGATTGCAACCCGTTTTTCCGTTTTTTCGGGCGTATTTTCGGAAAAAGATTTGCATTCCGGCGTTTTCGCGGTAAGTTAAATCACCTGCTTTTCACAAGGAGACGATGCTTATGTACGACCGCATGATCAAATTCTTCAACGACAACGACCATTTCGCCAAGGAAAACGGCATGGTCATCACGCGCCTCGAAGAAGGCGCCAGCGAGGCCGTCATGACCGCGTCCGAACGCCATTTCAACGGCGCCGGCATCATCATGGGCGGCGCGCTCTTCACGCTTTCCGACTTCGCGTTCGCCGCCGCGATCCACACGTTCGGATTCCGTGCCGTCGGCATGAACACCTCCACGGCGTTCCTGAAACCCGGCAAGGGCGTCCCCGGCGCGAAGTTCACCGCCCGCGCCAAGGTCGTCTCGAAGACGCGCCGCACCGCCGTCTTCGACGTGAACGTCTACGACGACCAGGAACGCCTGCTCACGCACAGCGTCATGACCGGGTTCATCACCGAGACACCGCTCTTCGAAGACTGAATCCCCCTGCCCTGAAAAAGACACAGAAAAAGCCCGGAGCCTCGTTCGAGGAGACTCCGGGCGAATTTTTTGTCGGCACGGCGCTTGCTTGCGCCGTCCTGAACGATCAGTTCATCAGATGCCCTGGTCGATCATGGCGTCGGCGACCTTGCGGAAACCGGCGATGTTGGCGCCGAGGACGTAGTCGATGTAATCGCCCTTCGGGCCGTATTCCTTGGCGGCCTCGTAGGCGGCCTTGTGGATGCTGACCATGATGCCGTGGAGCTTCTGGTCGACTTCCTCGGCGGTCCAGCTGAGGCGCATGGCGTTCTGGCTCATTTCGAGTCCGCTGGTGGCGACGCCGCCGGCGTTGGAGGCCTTGCCCGGGCTGAAGAGGAGCTTGTTCGCCTGGAAGATCGCGACGGCTTCCGGCGTGGACGGCATGTTGGCGCCTTCGCCGACGCACTTGCAGCCGTTGTTCACGAGGGCCTGGGCCTCTTCGCCGCTGACTTCGTTCTGGGTCGCGCACGGAAGCGCGATGTCGCACGGAGTGAGCGTCCAGGGGCGCTTGCCTTCGAAATACTGGGCGGTCGGGAACTTGTCGACGTATTCTTTGATGCGGCCGCGGCGGACGTTCTTGAGGTCCATGATCCATGCGAGCTTCTCTTCGTCGATGCCGTCCTTGTCGAGGATGGTGCCGTTGGAGTCGGACATGGTGAGGACCTTCGCGCCGAGCGCGGTCGCCTTCTTGACGGCGTACTGGGCGACGTTGCCCGCGCCGGAGACGAGGACCTTCTTGCCTTCGAAGGATTCGCCCTTGGTAGCGAGCATTTCGGAGGCGAAATAGACGTTGCCGTAGCCCGTGGCTTCCGGACGGACCAGGCTGCCGCCCCAGTTCAGGCCCTTGCCGGTCAGGACGCTGTCGTAGCTGTCCACGATGCGGCGGTACTGGCCGAAGAGGTAGCCGATCTCACGGCCGCCGACGCCGATGTCGCCCGCAGGCACGTCGACGTTCGGGCCGATGTGGCGGTAGAGTTCGCGCATGAAGGCCTGGCAGAACGCCATGACTTCACGGTCGGACTTGCCCTTCGGATTGAAGTTGGAGCCGCCCTTGCCGCCGCCCATCGGGAGCGTGGTCAGGGAGTTCTTGAAGATCTGCTCGAAGCCGAGGAACTTCAGGATGCTGAGGTTCACGGACGGGTGGAAGCGCAGGCCGCCTTTGTACGGGCCGATCGCGCTGTTGAACTGCACGCGGTAGCCGTCGTTGATCTGGATCTGGCCTTTGTCGTCGACCCACTGCACGCGGAACTGGATGATGCGTTCCGGAACGACGATGCGCTCGAGGATGCAGTTCTTCTCGTACTTGGATTCACGGTCGAGCAGCGGTCCGAGGGATTCGAAGACCTCGGTCACGCTCTGGATGAATTCCTTTTCCCACGGGTACTTGGCGACGACGCTGTCCTGGAGGACGCGCTGTGCATAAGAATTGAGACTCATTTTTTACTCCTGTATTGAGTTAAGGATTAAGTTATCTATAAATATACTACCGTTTTCATCCGTTTTCAAAACTTTTTCCCAAAAAACGGCGCAAAAAAACACAAAAAAACAGAAATCCCCGGCAGCCGCAACAGGCTTCCGGGGACTCCGGGTGTGTTCTGAATGGTTTCGGATTTACGCCAGCGCAAGGAGCTGCATGGCTGTGCTGCCGTCGAGTTCGGCGAGGACAGACGCGGAGGCGTCGGCGAGGACATCTGTGTCGTACCCGCAGAAGCTCAGGGCATCCGAAATGCCGAGTTCGTCGGAAGTCTCAGGCATGGCAAGCGCGCAGGCGTCGGAGGCGGTCTCCGGCATAGTGAGCGCGGCTTTGTACTCGTCTCCGACGATGACCGAAACTCTGTAGTCGGCGTTGCCGCCCTTCTTCGCGTCCGGCGATTCCACGGAGAAGTAGTATTCGCCCGCGTCGAGCTGAAGTTTGTCGGTCGTCGTTCCGTACCGGTATTCCCCCCAGTAGTTGTCCTCGATGCTTGTCGTCTGAAGGGAGACCAGTTTCTTCTTCTTCGCGTCGTACTTCCAGACCGTGAACTTCGTGAGGTCCGAAGACTCGATCTCGAAGCTGAACTTCGCTTCTTCTCCCACCGTGAATTTTCGGTAGTCGATTGCGTCGTCGTAGCCGACCCAGTCCCTCACAATATTATCCTTGCTTCCGCTCAGCGCCCCGAGGCCGTAGTCGTCGGAGAGGTTCTTCCATGTGTCGTCTTTGTTGTCGGGCGTCCCGAAGAACTGGCTGTCTTCAGCCAAAATTACGTTATAGTACGCATTGCCGCCTTTCGCGGCGTTGGTGGACTCCATGCTGAGGTAGTAATCGCCGGAGTTAAGGATAATATCCTTCGTCTCGACAAAGAAATACTTGGACGAGGAGGAGCTCTTTGCTCCGGATTTTATATCCTCCACCTCCTTCAATTTCAGCGTGGACGCCTGAAGCGAGACCAGCTTTTTCTTGCCGTCGTCCCAGCGCCAGATCGTGAACTTCGAGGCGTCCGTGGCGTAGATATCGAAGCTCAGTTTTGCCGTGTTGTTCAGATGGACTTTTTTGAAGTCGATCTCGTCCGTATACCCGACGAAACTGTCATGGGAGCCGACCGACATGGGGTCCTCGTCGAGAATGATGCTGTCCGTGCTTTCGGTGATCAATGTCGCCGTGGAGTCCATGATGTGCTTGTTGATCGTCTTTTTCCTCTTGTCCGCCCAGCCGTTCTTTACATCGCGGTCGGTGTCCGGGGATTCGGCCACGACGACCGTGATCTTCTTCACGGTCGCGCCTTTTTCCATGTCGATGTACGATCCGTAGCTGCTCGAAACGTTGGTGACTTTCGCGCCTTTTTCGACGTAAAGGCATGCGCCGTATTCCAGAGTGAGGTTGGTGACGACCGCGCCGCTGGAGACAAAGAGCATTCCGCCCTCCCGGTAGATGCCGCTGCAAAGGGTGGCGCCGTTCATCGATCCGCCTTCCGTGATGTATCCATAACAACAGGAACCGACCGTGACGTCGTCCACGGAACCGCCTGCGACATAAATGGTTCCATAATCATTGAGCGTGACATCCGTCGCCGTGCCGCCGAAGACGGCAAGCTCGCCGCCACTGACTTCGACGATGCTCGCGGAACCGCCGTTGTAGACATACACCTGGCCGCCGCCGCAGATGTTCGTATTGCCCGCGGAGCCGCCGTCGAACACGTACATACTCCCGTTGTTTCCGACGATGATGCTTTTCGTTTTGCCTTCGGACATCACGAACATCTCTTCCTTGACGGAGTATTTGATCCCCATGTCGACATCGCCGATGGTGCGGCCTTCCACCTTGTCCGTATTTTTTTCGAGCACCCCGTTTGTCCCGATATATACGCCCGCGGCATCGCCGGCGAACGTGATCTGCGCGTTGCCCCAGACCTGCAACTCACCCTCGAACGGCGTCCATTTGACATTCGTCGCCGTGCCGCCGAAGACGCCGAGTGCTCCCCCGGTTTCGACTTCGATGCCGTCCGCGGAGCCGCCTTCGATGCTCATTGCGCCGCCGTTGCAGATCGTGACGACACTTGCCTTGCCGCCGCTGTAGATATTCAGTCCGCCTTTTTCGAAGATCGTGACGTCGCTTGCCGTTCCGCCGCTGGAGACGTTCAGGTAGGAGTTGCTTTCTCCGATCCCGACCTGTGTCTGCAGCGCCTTGCCGCCGTTCCAGACATAAACGCTTCCGCCGGACGCGATCTCGAGGCCGGATGCCACGCCGCCTTTCGCGACGTACGCGGATGCGCCCAGCTTGAGAGTTTCGGAAACGAGCTCTTTCGAATTGTTTACGAACGCGCCGTCCGAACCGAGGTAGACGCTGGAATACTTGCTGGTGAACGAGATTTTTGCTTCGCTGCTGATGTTGACGACCCCGTTGCCCGGCGTCCATTTGACCTTCGTAGCCGAACAGCCGTAGAACAGGCCGATGCTCGTGCCGGATCCGATCGTGAGGCCCTTTACTGTGCCGTTGACCGCCAGCCGACCGGCATACTGTTTTTTTGCGACTTCAGCGTCGCCGCCCAGGAGCGTGACATTGCTCGCGACCGCGCCGCTGTCGATGGACATGCTGCCGCCGGAACTCACGATAACATTGCTTACCTTTGCGCCGGAGAAGACGTTTATATAGCCGGCTTTTTCCAGCGTGAGCTTGTTCGCCGTGCCGTTGCTCCAGACGTTCAAATTGCCGTTATGGAAGGTGACGTTGTTCACTTTTGCGCCGGAGTAGGCGACAAGTTCGCCATTGCCTGTTACCGTACCCCTGTTGATCGTGCCGCCATGGAGGATAATGCTGCTGCCGTTGAGCGTGAAGTCGTTGATCGTGCCGCCTTCGGAGCCGATGCTGCCGCCCGCTTTATTGAGGGAGATGTTGTTGATCGTGCCGCGGCTGAGGACGAAGTAGCCGTCATTGGTGAGCGTGGCGCTGCTGACCGTGCCGCCGTAGATGAACATGCAGCCGTATTTATTGATTTCCGGGTTGTACGCCTTGCCGCCCTTGGAGATGAACATGCTGCCGCCGTCGTTGACCTTGGTTTCGCTGGCGACGCCGCCGCTGGAGACATACATGGAACCATATTCATTGACCGTGGTATTGACCGCCTTGCCGCCTTTGAGGACGAACATGCTGTCGTTGTTCAGAATCTCGTCGATGCTGCTTTTGCCTTTGGAAACGATGATTTCCGCCATGTGAGTGGGGCCTTTCGGGTTATGTTTATGTTATCGTTTGTTTGAGTTCAGAATCGGAAAAAGGAACGCCCGTTCCGAGCACGAAGAAGCCTCCCGGAGCGGGGATATAGGGCGAATAGGACGAATGCGTGCAGCGCTGTGAATGGGGCGAATCGGACGGATAAGGTGGATGAGGTGAAAGCAGGGGCGATGGGGCGCCAGCCCCATCATCGGTCTTATCGGTCTTATTTGCCTTATGACCGGCAGAGCTCCGCCTCGCATCCGAAAGAGGCGAAACGAAAAAGGAGCCAGATGTCCCGGCAAAAGTCATGGTTTCTGTTTCAGCAAAGACGGAGAGGTCGATGATTTGTCATTAATATATTGCCGCAACAAAACAAATGCAAACGAAAAAACGAAAAAATTCTCTTTGATTCGAAACCTGAAATCCGAAAGAGCCGACGCGAGTACGGATCATCCTCGTGCGGTTTCGTTTTCACCCCATAGAACCGGGTTTTTGCGCCCATTTCAGCTGATTCATGAGCGCGCAGCCAGGTCGGGGAATTCGCCTTCGCAGGAGGCTTCGTAGGAGACGATCTTCTCGCGGATCGCGTCGTCGAGCGGGATCTTCGTCTTCGCCGCGAAATCGAACCGCACCACCACGTCTTCGGCAAACGCGCAGAGCGTGCCGCCGTCGTCATACAGGGCGTGTTCCAGAATGATGCTCGTGCCGCCCGCCTTTTTGCACCGCGTGAGGACGCGGACATTGCCGGGGAAGAAGAGCTGGGCGGTGAACTGCACGCGGGAAGCCGCCAGGATCGGCCCGGTCGTCATGCCCCGGTAGACCTCCAGCCCGACGTGTCCGCAGTATTCCACGCGCGCGGCCTGAAAGAACCTCGAAAACGCGATGTTGTTCACGTGTCCGAGCAGGTCGAGGTCGCTCCAGTCGATGCGGGTTGTGAATATCTGTGCGCGATTGTTCATGTGTCCTCCAGTTTCCCATGCCCTCACGCGGGCACGATTGAGAAGACGCCGCATCCACCGAAAGGTCAATGTGGGATGCGGCGCTATGTGGTGCGCCGGACGGGGAAATGTCCGGCACTATTTATGAGGAAGCTCAGCCTACGATTACTTCCTGGTTTTCTTCGCCGGAGCCTTTTTCGCCGCTTTCTTTGCCGGAGCCTTCTTTTCGGCGGCCTTCTTCGCGCCGTCTTTTTTCGCGGCGGCCTTGGAATCGGCCTTCTTCGCGGCCTTCTTCGCGGCCTTCTTCGCAGGCTTCTTCTCCTCGTGGTCGTGGCAGCAGCAGTCGTCGTCCTCGCAGCCGCAGCCGTCGCCCTCTTCGATGCCGAGCATATTGATCACGTCTTCGTCGTTATTGAGCGGAATCTGCTCGACTTCGGCGGCGGTCCAATATTCGCAGTGGGTGACTTCGTCGCCGGGTTCGAGGATGGCAAGCGGGCCGAGCGTTTCGAGCTCGAGGTAGCCGCCCTCGGTGTAGACTTCGATGGAGCTGCCGAGGTCGGGATATTCGTTCTCGTCGAAATACTGGAACTGCTTGACGAAGACGACGTTGTTGTTGACGTACGCGCACCAGCCTTCGCTCGAGTTGAGGCCGATCTTGGTCGGCGCGCCCTTCGCGGTCTGCTTCACCAGCACGAACTCGTTGCCGTAGACGAAACGCGGATCGGACGGCTTGGCGTAGGGCCAGAAGTTGACGGAACGGTTCGGGACGAGCCCTTCGGGTCCATGGTTCATGGGCAGGATGGCGGTCCCGCCGGGCATGAGCTGGGTGATGCCCCAGGCGGCGGCTTCGATGTCCCAGAGGCCTTCGTTGCGGATCTGGTGCTCGATGCGGAAGGAATTGTCGCCTTCGGGGTAGACGTTGATCGTCTTCACGATGCCGGTGAGCTCTTCGCGGGGCGCCATGAAGGAGACGCCGCCGTCGCGGAGCTCCGCCACGACGACCTTGCGGGTGTCCGGGCAGTAGGAACGCACGCTGTCCTCCGGCGCATGCCAGATGCGGTGCCCGCCGTAGTTCGTCCAGACCTTCTGGTTCGAGGTGCCGAGGAGCTTCTTGTCGAGGTAAAGGAGGTTCTCGCCCTTCGGACCGAGGAAGGCGCCGACGATGCGCGGGCCGACCTCCGTGGTGACGACAATACGGAAATCGCCGTGAGTGAGCTCGATGCAGTTCTTCCATCCCTGGAATGCGATCTTTTTGATCTTCATACGTTTGACTCCTTTACGTGTTTTGGGGGTTGTTATACGGAACGGATCAGCATTTGTTCGACAAGGGTGTCCAGCAGACCGCGCCAGAGGTTGTCCGGGAGCGGACGCAGGGCGGCGCGGGAATCGGCGGAGAGACGGGCGATGCGTTCGCGGACGGCATCGGCGGCCCCGCAATCGGTCAGCAGCGCGCGGATGTGTGCGATGTCGTCGTCGGAATAGTGCGGCAGGCGGAGGCTGGCGTCGAGCTCGCCGCGGCGTTCCGCGGGCAGACGCCGGACCGCCTCGAGGTAAAGCAGCGTGGGCTTCGCCTCCTGGAAATCGGAGCAGAGCGGCTTGCCGAAGACTTTCTCATCGCCGAAGACGCCGAGCATATCGTCCTGCAGCTGGAATGCGGCGGCGAGGTCCGCGGCGTACCGGGAGAGCGCGATGAAATCGGGGGACTCCGGCTCGTATGCACCCTTCGCGATCGCGGCGCCGCAGTGGAGCGCGAACTCCATGATCGCGCCGGTCTTGCCGCCGATCATGCCCATGACATCGGCCTCCGAAACGGCCGCCGGGTCGAGCAGTTCGAACTCCACGTCCAGCGCCTCGCCGGAGATCAGCTCCCGGTTCAGCTTCGTCTGCATGGCGCGGACCAGCGTCAGCGCGAGCGCCGGATCGACGCCGCAGTCAGCGATGGACGCGAGGCGTTCGACCGCCCACCCCTGCTGGATGTCGCCCGCGAGGATCGCGAACGATTCGCCGTAGGCCGCCGCCTGTTCGGGCGGGGCGTTGAGCCGGGATGCGGCGTGGTCGCGGAGCGTGACGTGCGTCGTCGGACGGCCGCGGCGGAGCTCGTCGCGGTCGATGATGTCGTCGTGCACGAGCGTCCAGTTGTGGTAGATTTCGACCGCAGCCGCCGCCGGGACCGCCTGTTCGCGGTCGCCGCCGAAAAGTTCGCACGCCCACAGCACCAGCGCGGGCCGGATGCGTTTGCCGCCGCGTCCGGGATAATCGCGCACCGCGTCTCCGAGCACGGCGGGGCGGATGGTCTCCGGGAACGCGTCCTGCTTGAGGAATTCCCCGATCTGCTCGCCCACGCGGCGAAGTTCGTCTTTGAATGCTGTCATGTCGTCTCCGGGACCGGCGCAAACCGGCTGCAAAATGTGTTCGAAGCGGGCGCAGGAAACCATGATTCCACCACGTCCGCGTTTTGTTCATCCTATATTTTACCCCGGATTGTGCGTAAAATCAAGCGAAATCGAAGGAAAAAAGAGGAAAAGTCCCGATTTTTTGAGAAAAACGGACTCCGCGGGCTCCCTGTGCAACGTGTCCGCGAATGGCGTTAATTGTGTGTCGCTCGACGCTGGACCGGCTTTTTCTCAGTTCAGCAGACCGTTTTGTTCCGCGTCCGCGAGGGCGGCTCTTGTGAAATACCGCAGGCCGCCGCCGTAAATCGCGGCGCAAACGACAAGGATGACAATGGATTTGACAACCAGCCCATTGAAATCAGGAGAGGAATCCATGTGGATAAGGCCGGATGCCGCGTACAGGAAATCAATTTCCAGTACGATCTGCGCCAGAAAGATGACCGGCATCATGACGATCATGCCGGACCGCCGGCTGAACGCCCGTGCGACCGGATACCACGCCAGAGCATATTCTCCCAGCAGGAAAACGGCGATTTCCGGGAGGTATACCCAAATGGCGCTCACAAAGTAGCGGGGGAAGCGGTTGAGGAAGAGGAAAAGCAGGATTCCAGGGAGCAGACACAGGAGATAACGGAAGTACATGAACCGCAGGCTTTTCATCGCACCGGAAACGATCTCCTTTTCGCTGCAGACGCGCCGGCATGCCTGAATCACGTCGTTGACGAATTCCCTGCGGACGAGAATGCCCAGGACGAACGGGAGTGCGATCAGGACCGGAAGCGGCAGAATGAGCAGAAACAGACCGATAGGAGACCGCAGCAGAAAGACCGGAAACACTCCGAAAAAAACGAGCTGCAGGATGGCAGCGGTCCACATCATCTTCGTGAACGGCGCGTTGCCCTGTCGGTAGACGCGGAACACATAATCCGCGCCCCTCGTACCGCCGGTCGGCGATCCGGTCCGGGGTTCCTTTTTATCCATATTCTCGTTCATTGTTTCAGGCCCTTTCACGGTGTTGCTGATGGAGGGTTCGAGGAATCATATTTTTATTATATCACGCCCCTGGCAAAAAAAACAAGCGGGAAATGCCGGAAATGCATGATGAAAGCTCTTCCCTGAGGGCAGCAAAAAAACGGGAAGCCGTCGTCTTGTTGGGAATGTGCGGCTTCCCGGTTGTTTTATGCTGTTTTCTGCTGACGGATGCTCAGCGGTCCACGCGGGCACCGCCTCCGCCGACCAGCTTTTCGACCTCGGCAAGACGCGCCATGGAGGTGTCGCCGGGGGTGGTCATGGCAAGCGCGCCGTGGGCTGCGCCATATTCGACCGCGAGCGCGGGATCGCCCTTCTCCATGAATCCGTAGATGAGGCCGGAGGCGAAGCTGTCGCCGCCGCCGACGCGGTCGAAGATCTCGAGGCCGTCACGCTGCTTCGCCTGGTAGAATTTGCCGTCGCTCCAGACGATCGCGCTCCAGTCGTTGACCGTGGCGGTGCGGACGGTGCGGAGCGTGGTGGCGGCGGCCTGGAAGTTCGGGTAGACGGAGACCGCGCGTTCGATCATCTTGCGGAAGTTCGCCGGGTCGATGGCGCTGATGTTCGCGTCGAGGCCCTCGACCTCGAATCCGAGGCAGGCGGTGAAATCCTCCTCGTTGCCGATCATCACATCCACGTACTGCGCGATCTCGCGGTTGACCTCGCGGGCGCGTTCCTTGCCGCCGATGGCTTTCCAGAGCGACGGACGGTAGTTGAGGTCGTAGCTGGTCACGGTGCCGTATTTCTTGGCGGCCTTCAGCGCCTCGATCACGACGCCGGGCGTGGTGTCGGAGAGCGCGGCGAAGATGCCGCCCGTGTGGAACCAGCGGCTGCCGAGCTTGCCGAAGATCATGTCGAAGTCGATGTCGCCCGCCTT